>Ga0256847_1001749_pt1 | contig 10441 bp, 9 predicted proteins | sample TeddybearmetaG_FD_189099 | JGI IMG/M metagenome (GOLD analysis project Ga0256847, IMG submission 189099) | Hydrothermal vent microbial communities from East Pacific Rise, Pacific Ocean - Teddybear | ecosystem: Environmental > Aquatic > Marine > Hydrothermal vents | place: Pacific Ocean: East... | reverse complement strand
TCTCGAACTCAGAAGTGAAACGATGTTGCGCCGATGGTAGTGTGGGGTCTCCCCATGTGAGAGTAGGTCATTGCCAGCTTTATTACTGAAGCCCGTATAGTTTTGCTGTACGGGCTTCTTCTTTTGGGATGATTAAATTTAAAGCATCAACAAATGGCTTATTGATCCAGATAAATTTAAATTTACATAGGATTTTCTATCAGTTTTCCTTGAGTAGTTTGACATAGTTAGTTCGCTCATAACTGGCAGGATCTTGGGCATTTTTTTGACTGACACTACCTCTGAGTTGGCTGATAGACTGGTGCTCATTTTGTTCCATCCATAGTTCGATACCTTGCAGCACCTGGCTCAGGTATTCTGGTCCTTTTTCGAGCAAAGCAGCAGTCATTTGTACTACATCAGCGCCAGCTAGCAGTAAACGTAAAGCATCATCTGAGTTATGGATGCCGCCTGTTGCTGCCAGTGAAAGGGACACACGTCCATAAAGAATAGCGATCCAGCGCATTGAAAGCAGGGAGTCGGCAGAGGTAGAGAAATTCAACTCACTGCAAACATCGAGGCTTTCCAGATCTATCGATGGTTGGTAGAAACGATTAAATAGCGATACTCCATCAGCGCCGGCTTGCTCCAGTTGTTTGATCATATTGGCTGGGGAGCTGAATTGGGAAGAAAGTTTTAAGGTGATCGGAATACTAATCTTTTGTTTGAGTTCGATGATCAGGTCGATATAACGTTGTTCTACACTGTGGCTGCTTTCTTCTATGTTGGCTGCAATGTAGTAGACGTTTAATTCCAGTGCATCGGCGCCGCTTTGTTCAAGTTCTAATGCATGTTCCAGCCAACCGCCGCTTGTAGTTGCGTTGAGACTGGCTATAACCGGGATATCCAGAGCATTCTTTAACTGATCCAGTTGGCCCAGGTAATGGTCAAGATAGCAATATTCACTGATCTTGCCTGGCAGATAGCTGGAGGCTTCGCTATGGCCGATATGCTGATCCAGAAAACTGGTGAACAGGGTTTCATCCTGTACAATTTCTTCTTCGAACAGACTGTACATCACCAGCGCCGAGGCACCAGCATCTTCCAATTTTCGAGCACTATCTAGATTCCTGGATAATGGAGAGGCGGAGGGTACTAACGGGTTTTTTAGTGATAATCCTAGATATTGAGTGCTCATATCCATATTATTTCTCCTCAGTTTTCATTTTCGTTGGTCTCACTTTCTTCCGGGCAGATTAATTATTTGCAGCTCGGTCATGCTTTCCTTCTATTAACACAGGCCTGTTCACTAAGTTTCTATGTGTGGATTAGGGGTAATCTGAACCTATGGACTCTGGTTTAACATACGCGCTATCGAAAACGATGAAATTGATTTAAATCAATATGAAGTTGAATAATATTGAGTATGAATCCACCGAATTAAGCACTGAAAATTAGTTGCTATCAGAATTACTATCCATTGCAATTGTCGCTGTATGATCGTGATCAATATGAATCTCTCCCCAGGAGGACAATAATCGGGATAAAGAACAGCAAGCTTCAGTAGGCTTGATTTGGGTCAAACTGCAATATCGAAATATGTGGGAGACTGGTAGTGCCTTTTCTACGTGGAGATCAAAATGTCGGTCAATAACCAACAATATTATAGCGTCTCGGGTTGTTTTAAGGGATTTTCCCTGCTGATTCTAACTATGCTGTTGCTGTCCTGTAGCAATGGTATGTTGGAGACAGTCAGAAAAGTCACTTATCCACCTGATTTTAACTATATTTCAACCGAGAAGCTGGTCGGTACTATGCATCAATTTGCCTGGTATTCCACCATGCTGGAGAACAATTTTCGAGATAATCCAGAGGTGAGTGAGGAGCAGCGTCAGTCCTCAATTATGATACTTAAAAAGATGGAGCAGTTGAGTTTTGAATTGGGCACCGAGACCTTAAGCTCTAATCACAATATCGTGTCGTACAATATCGATCGTTTTCGTGAAAAAGTTAGAGAAGCACGAATTGGGTTGGAACAGAATCCTCCAAACTATTATCGAGTTGGTTCTATTACGGCTTATTGTATTAATTGTCATGCTTTAGCGCGCTGATATTATTCTCAATATTTGGAGTACTAATATCTAATTTGAGTTGCCAGTTAAAAAAAGCCGGCAGTACTACACCGGCTCGTAAAAATTGACCATGGGGGGAAGGTCAAAGAAGGAATAAAACCATCTAACTGAAGAGCAGTTTATCCGGTAACTAGATTAATGCATTGACGTAGATCAAGTGAATGCGATCAAATCAGGTAATTGTGATTGTCATTCTTTCCCTGCATTGACCAACCAGAGGTGTGATGAGCAGGAGTTCAATTTCTATACAGCCTAAATGATAATCACCAGCTTACCAATATGCTTCTTTTGCTGGAACTCGGCTTGCGCTTCAGCAATTTGATCCAGTGGAAAAGTATTTGCCACTAGCGGCAAAATATCTTTATTTTCTATCCTCGTAATAAGATTTGGAAAAACTTTCGGTTCAAACACAGTACAGCCTAATAGACTCAGATCTTTCAGGTAAAGCGTTCTGACATCCAGCTCTACTATAGGTCCACCGATAGCGCCAGATACGGCGTAACGTCCTCCCGGTTTTAATACATCAAGCAAATCGGGCCATTGCTGTCCGGCTACCAGGTCGATAACAACGTCAGTGCTATTTGAGCCTAAGTTTTTAGTTAAGCTTTCATTTCTTTTTACAATTTCATCAGCGCCCAATTCAATGAGAGCCTCAGACTTCGATGGAGAAGTGACAGCTATAACATGAGCGTTGCGAGCTTTAGCAAGTTGTAATGCAGCAGAACCAACGCCGCCGGATGCCCCGGTTATCAGCACTCGGTCTCCTTTTTGCACATTCGCCCTGGTCAATAAATTCTCAGCAGTTGAATAGGAACAGGGAAAAGAGGCCAGCTCAACATCAGTAAATTCACTTTTTATAACGAATGCGTGTACTGACGAAACAATCGCATATTCTGCAAATCCTCCATCACATTCTGAGCCAAAATACCAGGGATTCAACAGCCTTTTACCATTGACCTCTCGAATACATGGTTCTATCAGGATTCGCTCTCCAATTCGTGACTCATTCACCTCATCTCCAACTGATACGATGCTGCCACAAACATCAGCACCCTGTATGCGTGGAAATGAAAGAGCTTCACCAGACCAGCTGGCATCTTCAGATGATTCATCATTTTTTGAATACCAGGCCTTACGGGTATTGATGTCGGTATTATTGACACCTGCAGCGGCCACTCGAACAAGAACGTCAAAAGAGCCTGGCTTCGGCACTGGAATATCATCACGGTATTCCAGTTTTTCTGGACCACCGTGACCGGTTAGATACACGCCTTTCATGGTGTTCGGGATATTAATCATAAGAAAGCATCGACCTAATCTGACTGTATTATATTACTGATTTTATACTTGAAAAATCATCGTGACAAAGCAATTATCGCGTAATAATGTAATTAGACGGTTAAGTAAATTCTCAGATGATTTCAAAACCATATATTTATTGTGCGTTAAATCGATTCGTTTTATATAGACTGGCAAATTCATAAAATCGGAAATAAAAAATGAAAATAACCGTAATTAGTGGCAGCCACAGAAATAACTCACAAAGTCAAAAAGTAGCGCATTTTGTGCGAAAAGTGCTGACCGAAAACATAAACTGTCAGGCAGATATCTTTGATTTAGCAGATAATCCTCTGCCATTGTGGGACCAGGGCGTCTGGGATGGGGATGAAAAATGGTCCGCCATTTTACCGCCCATTCGTGAGCAAATGAAAACAAGCGATGCGTATGTGGTGATTTCGCCAGAATGGCACGGTCAGGTCCCAGCTGGTTTAAAGAACTTTTTCCTGTTGATGAGTAAAAACGAACTGGGCCATAAACCAGCGCTTATCGTTACGGTTTCCAGTAGTGATGGTGGCGCCTATCCAGTCGCTGAACTGCGCATGTCCAGTTACAAAAACAATCGACTTTGCTACATACCCGAACAGGTGATACTCAGGAATGTAGAAAAAATTCTGAATCCTGATGAAAGCCAGAATGATGTCGACGCAAATGAATACTTTAGTGAGCGCATCGAATGGACGCTCAAAATTCTAGAGCAGTATGCGATTAGCCTGAAAGCGGTGAGGGATAGCGGAGTAACAGATACAGAAAAATTTAATAACGGTATGTAATTATTTTTACTAGCTCATCATATGAGCCAGTATTCGGTCTATACTCTCAATTAGTTAGAATTTATGATCGAATTTTTAATTCTATCTAAAAGTTCTCTTTATGTTCTCATTCTATTGTGTTCTAATCGACACCCAAGAATGGGTTTAAATTGTACAAATAGGAAAATCTAATGGAAGAAAACAAGAAAAAAGCGCTGGCCGCAGCACTGGGCCAGATTGAGAAACAATTTGGCAAGGGGTCCGTCATGCGCCTGGGTGATGACCTGGCATCTGCCACGGATATGCCATGTGTTTCCACCGGTTCGATCGGACTGGATGCGGCACTCGGTATTGGTGGTCTACCGTATGGCAGAGTGGCAGAAATTTATGGACCGGAATCATCGGGTAAAACCACACTGGCACTGTCAGTGATTGCCCAGGCACAAAAATCCGGACATGCCTGCGCCTTTGTTGATGCGGAACATGCGCTTGATCCGATGTATGCCGAGAAGCTGGGCGTTGACATCAACGAACTCCTGGTATCTCAACCAGATAGTGGCGAACAGGCACTGGAAATTACCGATATGCTGGTGCGGTCAGCATCTTTGGGTGTGATCGTTATCGACTCTGTGGCAGCACTAACGCCAAGGGCAGAGCTGGAAGGCGATATGGGCGACAGTCATATGGGGTTGCAAGCACGGTTACTGTCTCAGGCGCTGCGTAAATTAACGGGCAATATCAAACGCTCCAAAACGCTGGTTATTTTCATCAACCAGATTCGAATGAAAATAGGCGTTATGTTTGGTAACCCTGAAACCACTACCGGCGGTAATGCACTCAAATTTTATAGCTCGGTACGCCTTGATATTCGTCGAATTGGTGCAATCAAAAAAGGCGATGAAGTAATCGGCAACGAAACCCGGGTTAAGGTTGTGAAAAACAAAGTAGCGCCACCTTTTAGGCAACACGAATTTGAAATACTTTATGGTGAAGGCATCTCAACTACAGGCGAAATTATTACGCTCGGTGTAAAGCTTGAACTCATAGATAAGGCCGGTGCCTGGTATAGCTATAACGGAGAAAGAATCGGTCAGGGAAAAGAAAATGTACGTATATTTCTTAAGGAAAACCCTGAAATATGCAATGCGTTGGAACAGAAAATTCGCGAGCAACTTTTACCAAAACGTGAAAGATTAGAGCAAATTGAACAACCCGTAGAGCTGGTAGAGGTAGCTCAGCAAGTCGCGGAGTAGTAAAGCGCTGAACTTTGTTCGAAATGTCATCGGAATCGAATGTTAAAAGTGCACGTAACACTGCGCTTAACTATCTTTCTCGTCGAGAACATTCACGTCAGGAACTTTATCTCAAGCTCCAGCAAAAGCAGTTTTCAGACGAATCGATTGATATAGTGCTTGACCGGCTATCTGAAGAGAATTTACAGAATGATTCTCGGTTTGCTGAAAACTATATTCGCTACCGCTATCAAAAAGGTTTTGGACCCCTAAAAATTCGTCATGAATTACAACAGCGTGGGGTATCCGCAGATGTGCTAGAGCGACAGATGTCCGTGTATTCTGAACAATGGCCAAAATTGCTTAATCAACAGCGAAATAAAAAATTTGGGCAGGTCATACCTACCGAAACTAAAGAAAAACAAAAACAGCAGCGTTTTTTACAAAATAAGGGTTTTTCTATCGACTCAGTCATGCGATTATTCCGTTAGCAATCAGATTGATTAGGAGTCCGACAGGCTCCGAGCAACTGACCACAAAGGTTTAACTCGCACTTGATAGAGTGATAAATGATTTCCAGCGCTGAACTCAGAAATAAATTTCTTACCTACTTTGAAAATAATGGGCACAAAATAGTCGCCTCTAGCCCGCTGGTTCCTGGCAATGACCCCACCCTTTTATTCACCAATGCCGGCATGGTTCAATTTAAAGATGTCTTTCTGGGTGAGGACAAACGGTCTTATAAAACAGCAACCACTTCTCAACGCTGCGTCCGTGCAGGCGGCAAACATAATGATCTGGAAAATGTCGGTTACACCGCGCGCCATCATACTTTCTTTGAAATGTTGGGAAATTTCAGTTTTGGTGATTACTTCAAACGTGATGCAATCAAATATGCATGGCAGTTTCTGACCGAAGTCATTGGTTTGCCCGCCGAAAAGCTCTGGATCACTGTGTATGAAACTGATGATGAAGCGGCCGATATCTGGTTAAATGAAATCTGTGTCGATCCGAGCCACTTTACCAGAATCGGTGATAAACCAGGTGGCAAACCCAATGAAAGTGATAACTTCTGGTCAATGGGTGATACCGGCCCCTGCGGGCCCTGTTCTGAAATATTCTATGATCATGGAGCAGATATCTGGGGCGGCCCTCCTGGCACGGCAGATGAAGATGGAGACCGGTTTATAGAAATCTGGAATTTGGTGTTCATGCAATTCAACCGTGATGTTAGTGGCAAAATGAAACCTCTACCAAAACCATCTGTTGATACAGGCATGGGTCTTGAGCGTCTTGCCGCCATCCTGCAAAACGTCCATAACAACTACGATATCGATATATTTCAGGCACTGATAAAAGCGGCTGCTGAATTTACTGGTATAAATGATCTGGAAAATAAATCATTGCGGGTTATTGCTGATCATATCCGTTCCTGTGCATTTCTAATTGTTGATGGCGTTTTGCCATCCAACGAGGGGAGAGGTTATGTGCTGCGTCGAATTATTCGCCGAGCAGCTCGACACGGTCATCAACTCGGTTGCAGTGAAGCGTTCTTTTATAAGCTGGTTCCTGAAATGGTTGCACAAATGGGTGAGGCATATCCAGAGTTGACTAAATTACAGAGCCACGTTGCAAAAGTTTTACGAAAAGAAGAAGACCGGTTTGCAGAGACCCTTTCTCAGGGGATGAAAATTCTTGAGGATACTGTTGCCGCAATGGATGGAGATACGATCAGCGGAGAAGTATTATTCAAACTTTATGATACCTACGGATTTCCACTCGACCTGACGGCTGATGTAGCGAGAGAGAAATCACTTAAAATTGACCAGGAAGGGTTTGATCAGGCAATGGCAGCGCAAAAAGGTCGCGCTCGGGCATCCAGTAATTTTAATGCTTCAGCAGATGGGCTGGATGTATCCGGTCAGCAGAAAACCCGTTTCCAGGGATATGACAATACTGCCAGTAGCGCCGTAGTACTTGGCATTTTGAAAAATGGTCAGGAAATAGATTTGGTCGATGACGACAGTGAAATTGTTGTCATCCTGGATCAGACACCGTTTTATGGTGAGTCTGGCGGTCAAATTGGTGATACGGGTTTATTGCTAAATCAAGGCATGCAATTTGAAGTCAGTGACACGCAGAAAAAGAATGATGTTTTTATGCATATAGGTCATCTGGTAGAAGGCCAACTCAAAGTTGGAGACAAGCTGGATGCTGTAATAGATGAAGAACGACGCCAGGCCGTGATACTGAATCACTCGGCAACCCACCTGATGCATGCTGGTTTACATCAGTTTATCGGAGACCATGTACAGCAGAAAGGTTCACTGGTCGATGCTGACAAATTACGCTTTGATTTTTCTCATTATCAACCGCTGACTAGTAAAGAAATTCTTCAGATTGAAGAATATGTTAACGATCAAATTCGCTTGAATCTGCAAACCAGATCAGAAGTGATGGATATAGAGGCTGCAAAAAATACTGGCGCTAAAGCTTTATTTGGTGAGAAATACGGTGATAAGGTACGGGTACTCAGTATTGGATCTGATTCTGTCGAGCTTTGTGGTGGCACTCATGTGAAAAATGCAGGTGATATTGGTTTATTCAAAATTGTCCTGGAAACTGGCGTCGCATCTGGTGTGCGACGTATCGAAGCCATTACTGGCGCCAAAGCACTGGATCGATTCGCACAAACCGAAGCGGAACTGGATCAGGTTGCTCGACTGGTTAAGTCTGGTCGAGATGATGTGCTGGCTAAAATAGTACTACTCACCAGTTACAATAAAAAGCTTGAAAAAGAGCTGGAAGCGATGAAGTCAAAATTGGCATCGCAAGCTGGTGGTGATCTTGCTTCTCAGGCAGTTGATGTTAAAGGTATACATGTAGTTGCTGCCCGACTTGATGGGGTAAGCGTAAAAACACTCAGAGAAACAGTTGACCAGCTTAAAAACAAACTAGGAGCCGCCGCAATTGTGCTGGCCAGCACTGAAGGCGATAAAATTACAATCATAGCTGGCGTCAGTAAAAGAGAAAACAATAAAATAAAAGCAGGTGATCTGGTTAATGTTGTCGCTCAACCATGCGGAGGTCGAGGAGGCGGACGACCTGATATGGCCCAGGCGGGTGGAAATAAACCAGAATACCTCGATCAGGCGTTAGAGTCTGTTGTTGACTGGGTAAGAGAACAGCTTTAATCCTTTTAAAATATTTTTACAGGATGAAAAGATTTCCCTATACTCCGCGCTCCTGAAAAACACTTAACTCTTATGGCATTACTGGTTCAAAAATATGGTGGTACTTCTGTAGGTTCAGTAGAGCGGATAGAAGCGGTTGCGGAAAAGGTAATAAGCTATAAAAACCAGGGCAACGATATGGTTGTTGTCGTATCTGCAATGAGTGGCGAAACCAACCGTTTGACAGCGCTGGCAAAAGCAATCAACCCTGCAGTCAAGGGCAGAGAACTGGATGTTATATTAACAACAGGCGAGCAAGTCACCATTGCACTGTTGTGCATGGCATTTGAAAAAAAAGGAATTCAAGCTCGTTCTTATACCGGCGCGCAAGTCCAGATTTTGACCGATAATGTGCATAATAAAGCAAGAATCAAATCTATCGACAGTCATAATATCAAGCGAGATCTTGACGCAGGAATAATTGTTGTTGTAGCAGGGTTCCAGGGTGTTGATGAAAATAAAAACCTCACAACTTTGGGAAGAGGCGGGTCAGACACCACCGGTGTGGCTTTGGCCGCTGCACTGAAAGCAGATGAATGTCAGATATTTACTGACGTAGATGGTGTTTATACAACCGATCCGCGAGTGGAACCCCATGCCAGAAAACTAGACCGCATTACTTTTGAAGAAATGCTGGAAATGGCCAGTCTTGGCTCCAAGGTCTTACAAATTCGAGCTGTTGAATTTGCGAGAAAATATAGAGTCCCAATACGCGTACTATCTTCGTTCGAACCAGGCGAAGGTACACTGATTAGCTCTGAACAAAATGAGGATAAAACGGTGGAACAGGTCGAAATTTCAGGAATAGCATTTAATAAAGACGAAGCCCAGCTAACCATAAATGGAGTGGCCGATACACCAGGTATTGCATATCATATTTTAGGGCCAATTTCAGATGCAAACATCGAAGTTGATATGATTTTGCAGAATGTCGGGGCCGATGGAACAACTGACTTCACTTTTACCGTGCACCGAAATGATTACGAAGCAGCCGCTGAAATACTGAAAAACATATCTGACAATCTTGATGCGCGAGAAGTAAATGGTAACAATAAAATTGTAAAAATCTCAATTGTCGGCGTTGGAATGCGATCTCACGCAGGTATAGCGAGTAAAATGTTTGAAGCATTGGCCAAAGAAAATATCAATATCCTGATGATATCGACCTCTGAGATAAAGATTTCAGTCATCGTCGATGAAAAATATATGGAGCTAGGTGTCAGAGCGTTACATGAGGCCTTTGAATTATCGGAATCATCATAGGTTTTAGAGATAAGGAATGCTGGCTCTATACTGAATAGTCGCGTAAAATGACCGACCAGCTGTTATCAGGAATTAATAATAAAAGTTAGGTTCTTGTAAGGCAGACTTCGGGAATTGTTAAATTGTGGGAGAATTGAATGCTAATTTTAACAAGAAGAGTAGGTGAAACCTTAATGATTGGTGATGAAGTGACTGTCACCGTATTAGGTGTTAAGGGAAACCAGGTAAGAATCGGTGTTAACGCGCCACGTGAAATTGCTGTGCATCGTGAAGAAATTTACGAACGCATTAAAGCAGAAGAAGGCCAGGATAAATTAGGTAACAACTACAACAGTTAATCCTATGTTGACGCATTGAGCCAGCAAGAAGGTTTTGCTGGCTTTATTCTGCAAAAAATACGGAGAAATGGCCGAGCGGCTGAAGGCGCTCCCCTGCTAAGGGAGTATACGTCAAAAGCGTATCGAGGGTTCGAATCCCTCTTTCTCCGCCACTTATAAGTCATTGATATATAA
>Ga0256847_1001748_pt1 | contig 10443 bp, 8 predicted proteins | sample TeddybearmetaG_FD_189099 | JGI IMG/M metagenome (GOLD analysis project Ga0256847, IMG submission 189099) | Hydrothermal vent microbial communities from East Pacific Rise, Pacific Ocean - Teddybear | ecosystem: Environmental > Aquatic > Marine > Hydrothermal vents | place: Pacific Ocean: East... | reverse complement strand
AAATCAACCATAATTCACACACTGTTCGACACAGATTTCAGGGTGCTTGAAAATACCAGTTCTAAAAGGTTTTTTCGGGTTTGTTATTTGGGGACAGTGGACGACTAACCCTTACATATTAGGAGCTTACAATGGCAAAAGTCACTATGCGTGATATGCTACAGGCGGGCGTGCATTTCGGACATCGCACTCGTTACTGGAACCCCAAAATGAAGCCGTATATCTTCGGCGCACGTAACAAAATTCATATTATTAACTTAGAGCACTCGCTGCCTATGTTTAATGATGCCCTTAACCATCTTGGTTCAGTTGCAGCACGAAAAGGCAAAGTTCTTTTTGTGGGTACTAAACGATCAGCAGGCAAAATCATCAAAGAAGAAGCAACCCGTTGCGAGCAGTTCTTTGTTGATAAGCGTTGGTTAGGTGGAATGTTGACTAACTATAAGACTATTCGTCAGTCAATTAACCGTTTAAAAGAGCTTGAAAAGCAAGCGGAAGATGGAACTTTCGAAAGATTAACGAAAAAAGAAGGTCTTTTGCTTAGCCGTGAAATGACTAAATTAGAGGCGAGCATTGGCGGGATCAAAAATATCGGTGGTTTACCCGATGTTCTTTTTGTCATTGATGCAGATCATGAGCATATTGCAATCGCAGAAGCTCAAAAACTGGGTATTCCGGTTATTGCAGTAGTGGATAGTAACTCAAACCCCGATGGTATCGATCATGTTATTCCTGGGAACGATGATGCTATTAGTGCCATCCAACTCTACCTCTCGAGTGCAGCAGACGCCATTATTGAAGGTCGTCAGTCAACAGCGACAACACCTGAAGCAAGCTCTGATGAGTTCGTTGAGGCGGTCACTGAAAAAGCCTCGGCTACAAAAGCTAAAACGCCCGCCAAAAAAGATGGCGTTGAAGAAACCGTCAAAGTTACTACTAAGAAGAAAGTTAAAGTAGCGGTAAAAACTGAAGACGAAGCTAAAGTAGAGACAGAAGTAAAGGGAGAAGCTCCTAAAAAAGCGGAACCCAAAAAAGCTGTCGCTAAGAAAGCAACTGCAAAGAAAGAAACTGTCGAGGAAGATGTGGCCAAAAAAGCACCAGCTAAAAAAGCTGCGCCTAAAAAAGCCGCTGTCGACGATGGAGAAGTTAAACCAAAAGCGAAGGCTAAGAAAGTCACTGCTAAGAAGGATGATGCTCCTAAAGCTAAAGCAACTGCTAAAAAAACCGCTACAACAAAGGAAGATGCTGACGCAGCCGAGTAATATAATTGCCAGGCTCTTATCAGTCACTAATTAGTGGCTGATTTGATGAGTAATTAAATGTTTTTTAATGAGGGGCCAAGGCCCCTTAGTTTTAGTTAAAAGAAACTTTTGCTTTTTAGGCGAGAGATTCAAGATATTATTTGGAGAGAGAAAATGGCGATAACCGCTTCTCAAGTTAAAGAACTACGTGAGAGAACTGGCTCAGGCATGATGGAATGCAAAAAAGCGTTGGTAGAAACTGATGGCGACATAGAAACCGCAATTGATAACATGCGTAAATCTGGAGCCGCCAAAGCTGAAAAGAAAGCCGGTCGAGTGGCTGCTGAAGGTGTAATCGTTGCTAAGACATCAGACGACGCTACATCTGCGGTGATAGTAGAAATTAACAGTGAAACTGATTTCGTCGCGCGTGATGATAGCTTTAAAGCATTCACTAGCGAAGTTGTAAATACCGCATTAACCAATAAAACCGCTGATATAACTGCGCTGAGTGCAGCTAGCACTTCCTCAGGTGAAACCGTCGAATTAGCTCGAACTAACTTAATAGCCAAAATTGGTGAAAATATCAATGTTCGTCGAGTGCGATTCATTCAAGCGACAGACGGCGCATTAAGTACTTATATTCACGGCGGTAGAATTGGTGTCGTGGTTGCACTTAATGGAGGCGATGCGGATTTGGCCAAAGATGTAGCGATGCATTCTGCCGCTACTAATCCACAGTTCATCACAGCGGAAGAAATTTCTGAAGATGTCTATAATCGTGAAAAAGAAATATTCACCGCGCAAGCGATTGCCAGTGGGAAACCACCCGAAATTGCTGAGAAAATGGTGACAGGCCGTATGCGCAAATTTGCGGCTGAAGTTTGTCTAGTCGGCCAAGCGTTTGTTAAAGATCCTTCCATAACGGTCGGTGATTTACTAAAATCTAAATCTGCGTCGGTAGCATCAATGATTCGGCTCGAAGTTGGTGAGGGAATCGAAAAAGCAGAGGACGATTTTGCTGCTGAAGTGATGGCACAAGTCAAAGGCTAAATTGTGGCTAAATTAATAGCATCTATTTTAGCGTCGTTTTTAAGACAAGAAATTCTAGTAAGCTCATGGAGCATCAAATAAACGTATAGGAAAATCAATATGCCTAGTTCTGCGCCGGCCAAAAAGAGTAAACGAATACTTCTTAAATTAAGTGGTGAAGCCCTAATGGGTGCAGAGGCTTTTGGTATTGATCCGAGTTTGTTAGATCGTTTAGCCTCTGAAATCAAAGAGATTGTCAGCCAGGGAATTCAAGTTGGTTTGGTTATTGGAGGCGGTAATCTTTTTCGCGGGGAAAAATTAGCACAAGCGGGAATGAACCGCGTTGCTGGTGATCACATGGGAATGTTGGCCACGGTAATGAACGCACTGGCAATGCAAGATGCGTTAGAGAGAGCTAAAGTAGGTACTCGCGTTATGTCTGCAATTTCGCTGACCGGCGTTTGTGAAGATTATGACCGTCGCTTTGCACTAAGATTTATGAAAAATTCCCAAGTCGTTATATTTACTGCTGGTACCGGCAACCCCTTTTTTACTACTGATACCGCTGCTTGTTTAAGAGGCATTGAAATAGATGCAGATTTAATCTTAAAGGCAACTAAGGTTGATGGCGTTTTCTCGGCGGATCCTAATAAAGATCCTAATGCAGTCAAATATGATTCCCTGACGTATGCCGAAGCTTTGTCTAAAGAGTTAGGCATTATGGATCTAACCGCATTTTGTTTGGCTAGAGATCACCAAAAATCGATACGAGTGTTTAACTTGAATAAACCAGGAGCGTTGATCGATGCGGTAATAAATGAGACTGAGGGGACACTTATTCATTGTTAATTTCTGGTAATTAGTTAAAATAAGCCGAATGGTAACTTAAGGTAAATTTCATGATTAATGAAATAAAAGATGATGCTCAGTCCCGAATGGACAAAAGCATTGAGTCATTCAGAATAAGCCTGCAGAAAATTCGAACGGGCCGAGCGCATCCTAGTTTACTCGCCCATTTATCAGTTTCCTACTACGGCGTGGACACGCCATTATCTCAAGCGGCAACTGTTTCAGTGCAAGATTCCAGAACTTTGGTAGTCCAACCATTTGAAATGACTATGGTACAACCAATAGAAAAAGCGCTCATGGAATCAGATTTAGGTATTACACCCAACACCGCCGGAAACGTGATTAGACTTCCTCTTCCTGCACTGACGGAAGAACGAAGAAAAGAAATGACTAAAATTGTTCGCTCAGAAGCTGAATCAGCGAAAGTTGCAGTGCGAAACATTCGACGCGATTCAAATTCTACCTTGAAAGAGTTTGAAAGTGAAAAAGAAATTAGCGAAGACGAACTACATAAAGCAGAAGACGAAGTTCAGAAAATCACTGATCTGCATGTAGCAAAAATCGATGAGATGTCAGCTATTAAGGAAAAAGAATTAATGCAGATTTAACTTTGTCAACGAAGGGATGTTTGAGAACGCCGTGCGATTCATAGAGAATGTCACGGCGTAATTGTTTATAGCTGAATGCCCTCGAAGCAAAACTAAAGTTAGTCTTTTAAATCGTTTGAGCAAATTTTTGCATCCTTTCTACCAAGAAAGGAGAGGAAACGGGTAGCGGGTGAAAACAGCAAAGCACGTAGCAATCATCATGGATGGTAATGGACGGTGGGCGCAGGCACGAAACAAAAAACGAACATTTGGACATAAAGCTGGGGTCGAAAAAACTCGAGAAATTGTAGAGGCCTGTTCAAAAAAAGGCATGCAGTCTTTAACACTATTTGCGTTTAGTAGTGAAAACTGGTCTCGTCCAGAAGACGAGGTCGGTTATTTAATGGAGTTGTTCGTTTTAGCTCTAAAACGTGAGATAAAGATGCTCAACAAAAATAACGCACAATTAAAATTTATTGGTGATATTTCAGGGTTTAATAAGAAATTACAAAAAAGCATCTTTGAAGCGGAACAACAAACGGCGAGCAACAATGGATTAAATCTTAATATCGCGGCCAATTATGGCGGGCGATGGGATATTGTTAATGCAGTCAATCAAATGTTACCGGATTTACAGAGCGGTGAAGAGATTACTGAGCAAGGCTTATCAGGCAAACTGTCAACTGCGGGTCTACCAGAGCTTGATTTGATGATACGCACGGGTGGAGAAAAACGTATTAGTAATTTTCTGATTTGGCAAGCCGCTTATGCAGAGCTCTATTTTAGTGATAAGTTGTGGCCAGATTTTGATGAAGCAGAGTTGGATTTAGCTCTACTAGATTTTTCAAATCGGCAAAGGCGATTTGGTAAAACTGGAGCGCAAGTCGTTTAATTATTTGCGACATGCGTGTGATAGTCACGGGGAAACAAAACAAAATGAAATTTAATATTTTGCAATTAGAGGTTAAGCAATAAAATGTTAAAACAAAGGGTCATTACTGCTTTATTGCTCTTGCCCGCGGTCTATTTTCTAATATTTAGTTTGAGGCTAGAGATATTTGCTGCGGTCATTTTGGTGATCGTTTATTTAATGGCGCTAGAATGGGCAAAGTTGGCTGGATTTGTTAAGGCTACGCATAGCTCGTATTTTGCTTTGGCGTTAAGCGCCGTCAATTTATCTATATGGCATTTTAGTGAACGAGTTGAAGTGTGGCCGTCGATTAGCTGGCCTCATTATTTCCATCTTGATTTGCCGTTAACGATTGTTCTTGTCTCATTGATAGCGATATTTATCGCAGTAATGATAGTCCTCACCTTTTCGATAAACAGCCGATGGTGGCAGGCACGGGTTAGCAAATCACTCTTAGGCTTTATCTTACTCCCCAGTTTTTTCATCGCTTTTGTTAGTATCAGAAATATAGGCTATAGCGGTGGAAATACGGTGTATGGTGGGTCTTTGTTATTATATATGCTGTTATTAATCTGGGCCGCAGATATTGGAGCGTATTTTTCTGGGCGAGCTTTTGGAAAAACCAAGCTCACACCCGTCAGTCCGAATAAAACTTGGGAAGGCGCTATCGGAGGCTTAATTCTTAGCTGTACCGTTGGCTGGTTCGGAATCTCAAGCCTTGATCTAAATGTAGTAAACCTGCCATTGTATTTTGCCGTTATCATATTCCTCGCAATTATTTCTGTATTTGGCGATCTTTTTGAGAGTGCCTTAAAACGTGCCGCCAACATTAAAGATTCGGGAAATTTATTACCCGGACATGGCGGACTATTAGATCGCTTAGACAGTACGATAACGGTTGCCCCCGTATTTTATATCACCTTTAGTTATTTTGAGTGGTTCAATGGCTGAACAAATTTGTATTTTAGGTTCAACGGGTTCAATTGGTTGCAATGCGCTAGAGGTGATTAGGCGGAACCACGAAAAATATTCTGTGGCGGTATTAACCGCGAACAAGAATTACAAAAAGCTATTTGATCAATGTATCGAATTCAAACCTCGGTTGGCGATATTAGCTTGCCCGGAATCTGCCGAAAAACTCACTCAACTTGTTAACAATGAACAGTTGGATATTGCGGTGCAAAGTGGCACCGACGCGCTTAATTCGGCCGCCGATTATGCAGGATTAAATACGGTGATAGCCGCTATAGTTGGCGCCGCAGGATTAATCCCAACGATGACAGCAATCAATCGTGGTTTAAAAATATTACTGGCAAACAAAGAAGCGTTAGTCATGTCGGGTGAAATTTTCACCAAAGCGGTAAAAACACATGGCGCAACCTTGTTACCCGTGGATAGCGAACATAACGCGATTTTTCAATCGTTACCTCAGGCAGATAACAAAGGCGTGCCAAACCTTAAAGGCGTGAAAAAAGTTTTGCTCACCGGTTCGGGTGGACCCTTCTTAAATGAACCTCTTTCCTCACTAGGAAACAAAACGCCAGAGCAAGCTTGCGCGCATCCTAATTGGCAAATGGGGCGAAAAATTTCAGTGGATTCCGCCACCATGATGAATAAAGGACTCGAATATATTGAAGCCTGTTATTTGTTCGGCTTGAATACGGATCAACTACAAATTGTTGTGCATCCGCAGAGTATTGTTCATTCGATGGTTTCTTATATAGATGGTTCAGTTTTGGCTCAACTAGGAAATCCCGATATGAAAACGCCGATCGCTCATTGCCTAGCATGGCCTGATCGAATCGATGCCGGCGTTGAACCGCTCGATTTTCTAACCTTGGCTAGTTTGGAATTTTGTGACATTGATTTCGAACGTTTTCCTTGCTTAGCGTTAGCGATTGACGCGATGAATACTGGTAAGAATGCTCCGTGCATTTTGAACGCGGCTAACGAAATCGCGGTTGAGGCTTTCTTGAACGAAAAAATAAGGTTTACTGATATTGCTGAAATAATAGCTAAAGTGATGAAGAACTCAGACTTCCAGCAATCGACTGCTCTCTCGCAAGTGATCGAATCTGACAAAACTGCAAGAGAAATGGCTGGCTATTTAGTAGCGGAGTTGAGTTAACATGGCAATTTTGTGGAATGGATTATTCTTTATTATCGCACTCGGTGTGCTAGTCACTATTCATGAGTACGGACATTTTTGGGTGGCACGAAAGTTAGGTGTAAAAGTTTTGGTTTTCTCCTTTGGATTTGGTAAGCCGCTACTGCAAAAGGTGGGTAAAGATGGCGTTCTTTATTATCTGTCTGCATTTCCATTGGGCGGTTATGTGAAAATGCTCGATGAGCGAGATCAACAAAATCCCATAGCTGAGGAAGATAAGGAGCGAGCCTTTAATCGACAGCCTGTTTGGGCTCGAATGGCAATCGTATTAGCGGGGCCTGCGGCAAATTTTGTTCTCGCGTTGTTCCTCTATAGTTTTATGTATTTGATTGGCATTCAGGGGTTGTCCACCGAGATCGGAGAGGTGCCCGAAGCGTCAATCGCTGAGCAAGCAGGACTACAAAAAGGAGATCGTATTAAGTCAGTTGACGGCCAACCGGTGGTAGTCCTGCATGATGTCACTAAAAGTATCGCTAAACGAATGGGGGATAAAGGCCAGATAAAATTATCTGTATTGTCATTGCAAGAAACAACCGCAAAAGAATTATCGCTTAATTTATCCAGCTGGCAGTTAGATGACGAAAACCCCCAATTACTCCACTCGCTGGGTATATACCATCCTCTGGAACGGAGAGACGCAGAAATAGGTTCAGTTTCTAGCGGCAAACCAGCAGATAAGGCTGGGCTCATTCAGGGTGACATCATTAAGACCATTGATGGCGATAAAATTAATGGTTGGAACGACATACCGGTCAAACTGGCTAAGATGGAGGCGGGCAAATTTACCATTGAAATTGATCGCGAGGGTGAACTGATGTCTTTTTCTGTGGTCATAACCTCAGCTGATAAAAATGATAAAGAGCGCGGTACCATTGGGATAACAAGGGTTATACCTGATTACTCCCAATATTTACTAGTTCAGCAATATGGCTTGGGTGATTCAATTAGCGCGGCGTACGATGAAACACTCAATATGGTCGCACTCAGCGCTGGTTTGTTCGTAAAGCTGATTAAAGGCAACATATCTACTAAGAGTCTCAGTGGCCCCATTTCGATAGCGAAAGGGGCAGGCGCGACAGCAAGTATGGGGCTGGCTGCATTTTTAAGCTTTTTGGCAATGATAAGTGTCAACTTAGGATTTATTAATTTATTGCCGGTTCCGATGTTAGATGGAGGTCATTTTCTCTATTTTACAATCGAAGCAATAAAAGGCAGTCCGTTGTCAGAAAAAGTGCAGGAAATCGGGCTACAAGTTGGTATGATGTTGGTTTTCGCCCTGATGGCGATTGCAATATTTAATGATTTTTCGCGGGTTTAAATAAAATGCGCGTATTGAGAAGTAATCTATTTATGAGTAAACGAGTATTACAAGCAGCATTTAAGTCTACTGAGGCTTTTTCAAGCTTTGCACACTGGATTGTCTGTGCTGGATTTTTGGTGATTTTTTCATCAACAATTCATGCCAAACAGCAGCCAGCTATTGGTGAGGGTGGGTTCATAGTTGAAGAGATCAAAGTCCAAGGCCTACAGAGAATGGAGCTTGGAACTTTTTTCAATATGCTGCCATTACAAGTGGGGGAGAGGCTCGATATAAATCGTGTGCCAATTATTATTCGGACTTTATTTTCCGCTGAAAACTTTGATGATATTCGCTTATTTAGAGAAAACAACATTCTTTTAATCGACGTGATCGAGCGACCGACTATTTCAGAGATTACCATTGATGGTAATAAAGATATAAAAACGGAACAAATTTTAGATGCCATGAAAGGTGGTGGCTTCGCAAAGGGTGAAATTTATAACCCCGCCGCAATAAAAAGCATCGTCAGTGGTATGCAGGATCAGTATTTTTCTCACGGTAAATACTCTGTACAAATCACAAACAAGATTATTCGTCGCTCGAGGAATAGAGTATTGGTTCGGTTCGAGGTTAAGGAGGGCGAACCAGCGAAAATTGAATCAATAAATATTGTGGGAAATCAATTGTTTAGCAATGACGATTTGTTGGAACAATTTGAGTTATCAACGGGCGGGTGGTTATCACTTTTTACCAGTGATGATCAATACGCTAGGGAAAAACTGACTGGTGATCTCGAGACACTCCGTTCTTATTATCTTGATAGAGGCTACTTAAAGTTCAATGTCACCTCCACTCAAGTCGCTATTTCCCCTGATAGAAAAGGTATCTTCATCACCATCAACGTAGATGAGGGCGAGAAATTTGAGGTAGCAAAAATAGGTTTTAATGGTGACGTTATTTTAACTGAAACACGATTAAAGCAGCTAATGCCTCTGACCAAAGGCGATACTTACTCCGCGGCGGCGATTTCTTTTTCTGAAGAACAAATAAAAACCAATTTAGGTTTTTTTGGTTACGCGTTTGCAAAAGTGACAACCGTTCCTGTGGTAATTGCTGACACTAATAAGGTTGATATTAATATATATATTGACCCCGGCAAAAAAGTTTATGTTAATCGAATCAATTTTTCGGGTAACGAGACCACCAACGATCAAGTGTTGCGACGCGAAGCCCGCCTGATTGAAGGTGGAGCACTTTCAACGTCACAGGTCGAAAGAACTAAAATACTCCTGCAGCGTTTGACTTATATTGAGGAAGTCGAGGTAGAAACTCCGAAAATAGAGGATAAGGAAGATCGCGTTGACGTTAACTACGAGGTCAAAGAACGATCGGCTGGTACCATCTCTGGGGGTTTGGGTTATGGCTCCACCTTTGGATTATCGATTAATGCCAATGTCAGCCACAATAATTTTCTGGGCTCCGGAAAATCCGTTGGTTTTTCTGTCAATACGAACAGTTTTTCAACCAGTTACTCACTCAATTATTTCGATCCTTATTTTACCGTAGATGCGATTAGTCTTGGCGCTAGTGCAAGCTATCGTACTACCGATTTTGGCGACATAAATATTGCTGCAACCTTATTGGATACTATCGGCTTCGACGTTAACATGGGTTATCCTATTGACGAGACAACTCGATTAAATTTTGGCTTGGGTATCCAGATGAATGATCTCAGCGCTAATGGCAACTTATCGCAACAGATCATCGATTTTTTCGAGAGCAATGACAGGGATGTACGAGTGGATCCGGATTTTTCCTATGATTTACTTAAGTTCTCCACCGCCATTAGCAGAAACAGTTTGAACCGAGGAATTTTTCCGGATCGAGGTACTAGACAAATACTTTCTCTCAGCGGCGCAGCGCCCGGCAGTGATTTACTTTTTTATAAGTTAGATTATTCAATCGATCACTATATTCCCTTTGCACCAGGATGGAGCCTACTGAGTCGAGCTAAATTATCGTTTGGTGACGGTTATGGCAAAAGCGGGTCACTGCCTTATTTTGAGAATTTTTTCGCTAGCGGTTCCCAGTCGGTTAGAGGTTTTGAACGCAATACCATTGGACCAAAGGAAATATTTCGAATACCAACGAACGTCGATGATCGAAGTATCATAGACATATTTGATCAACCTATTGGCAGTGTTTTACCGGAGAATTTTGATCAAATCGTAATAGGCCGAAGAAGTGTTGGCGGGAATGCGAAAGCCTTACTGAGTACCGAATTGATATTTCCAATACCCTTTGTAGAAGATAGCAATTCATTAAGAGTTAGTTTTTTTGTAGATGTTGGAAATTTA
>Ga0256847_1001747_pt1 | contig 10443 bp, 11 predicted proteins | sample TeddybearmetaG_FD_189099 | JGI IMG/M metagenome (GOLD analysis project Ga0256847, IMG submission 189099) | Hydrothermal vent microbial communities from East Pacific Rise, Pacific Ocean - Teddybear | ecosystem: Environmental > Aquatic > Marine > Hydrothermal vents | place: Pacific Ocean: East... | reverse complement strand
CAAAGAGAACATTACTAAACCTGTTGTTGCATTTATCGCTGGTCAATCTGCACCTGCTGGTAAAAGAATGGGTCATGCAGGAGCTATTATTTCTGGTTCTGCTGGTACTGCAAAAGAAAAAATGGATGCACTTTCAGCTGTAGGTGTTGAAGTTGTAGTTAGCCCTGCTGAAATTGGTAAGGCTGTTAAGAAAGTTTTAGGTTAATCTCTAAAATCTCTCTCTTCATTTAAGGTGCGATCGCAATCGCACCTTACTCCAACCTATCCAAAAAACTCTTGAAATGCTCCCAACTCTCAACCACATTCATCTCTAAAAGTGTCATCATTTTTTTCTCATAATCATCTCTTTTTCTTAACGCTTCAGAAGTAGCATAATTAGAATTCCAAATATTGTTTTTACCTGTATATTCTGATAAATCTACATCTGGAAAGATTTTACTTTTTAATACTTGGGCTGTGTAGATATAAAGTCCCCTATTATTTTTATTAACTCTATCGGGGATTTTTTTGTCTATAAGAGCATTTAAATCTTTAAAATCATCCCCTCCCATATCTCTAATAGTCAAAATTTTATTACTAACAAATAGGTCAATCACTTTATAATGGAAAAGAGGACTTAATGCCTCGGCACAAAATATTAATAGATGAAGTTGAGCGTAAAACTTGCTATTTTTACCCCTTCCCTTTTTCTTTACTATCTCATCTCTACTCAAACCTGTCTCGTTGGAAATTACACGGATAAACTCTAATGTTCTCTCTTGCTTTAAAAATTGAGATTGATTTATAGGCGTTTTTCCCTCTAGCATTCGTTGTGTATTTCCCAGTCTAAAAAGCTCGGATAAATTGCCCATGGCTGTGTTGTTATAGATTTGAATCTCTCCACCCATTAGAGAGATTGTCATTAGTTGGTCTGTTTTCATTTTCTACTCTTTAATATGATTTAACATATTTTATAATTAAATATATAAAACAACTATTAAAACAGTAAAAAAAAATATTTATCTTTTAAAATATATAAAATAACCATTAAAAAATATGATATACTTTTAATAATCTTACAAAGGATAGAGTATTGAACAAACATCAAATAGCATCACTTATAGCCAATAGTCAAATAAGAGAAGAGTTACCTTATGTTAGCTCTGTGAATTTTACTCAAATATTGTCACTAATCAATAAAAAAATAAAAATTTCTCTTTTTCTAAAAACTAAAAAAATAGAAAACTATATAAGTGTGATTGCAGAACGTGAGCATTTAACTATTAATGATTATTTTAATACTGTAGGTGTTGGTAGAAATACAAAGACGTTGATAGATTCAAGAGTAGCTACCTTTCTTCTGTCAGAGTTGTCTGCTGAATTTAAATATTATATGATTAATCAGTTTGTTGTGGATGGGGATAATCTTGTTTTGGATTTAGATAAAGTTCCAGTGAGTGTTGTTAGGTAAGTTACCGTGTTCCATTCTGTAGGGTCGATTTATCTACCCTACTTTTCTATTAAACGTTCATTTGGCTTTGTTAACATACTTTTTATCTATTTCAAAATGAAAACTAGAAAAATAAGCAACCAAAACCACACTAATTCCTGTTGCAATCACCACATTATAATCAAATGTTGTCTCCATTGAGAGTATCAGGGCTGTTAAAGGAAGTTTCATAATAACACCCATAAAAACAGCTGCACCAATGGCTGCAAAGTAAAAAGCCTCTACATGAAATGCATAAATATTCATCAACTCGCCAAATCCATAACCAATTAATGCACCAATGCTCATGAGTGGTAGAAAAACACCTCCCACAGCGTTGGCATAAATGGCGACGGTTGTTCCCACAATACGTAGAAATACAATGGTAAAAATAAGCAACAGTGGAATATGTTTCTGTTGATTGATAAGCGACATAACAATCTCTTTTCCTGAGAAAGCAGCTTGGGGTTCAATCAGTAAAATTGTCCCAATGATACCACCTCCTAGAAGGGCAAAAATATGATTACGGTAATTGTGATAATTTTTAAAAACCCTTAAATCTATAAAATATAAGACTTTCTTTTTTAAAAAAAGATAGAGATAGACAAATAGAGTGATAAAGGGAATAAACATAAGGTTAGATAAAATATAGTTGTTATCAATCTCACGCCCTTTGGAGTGGTAAAAAAGAATAGGCTCTAAAAAATTAAGGCTAATGGCAAAAGCAATGACCGATGCCAAAATTAGATAAGTAATGTATTGTTTAATAAACTGATAAGCGATATTTTCAATAGCAAAGGCAATTCCTGTGAGTGGAGAGACAAAAATAGCTGCTACCCCTGCACTTGCTCCTAACCCAATCATCATCTTAATTAATATTTTGGGTAAACCTAAAAATTTGTGAACATGATAGGCAATCATTGCCCCGATTCCTGCACTAGGGCCTTCTGTTCCTACAGTAAAACCACTAGCAAGAGATAAAGTAGAGGCGATAACTTTATAAAAAAGTGTTTTGATTGTTATAATCATCTTATTTTCGCTAATAGATTCAGCTATCTCATTAACCCCATACTCTCGGATATAGTTGTCTTTAGAAGAGAGATAATTGACTATAAAAATAGCCAAAGTTGGAACAGCATAAAGATACCATACAGGAAGATTAGGAATTGTCTCAAAAGGGTCTCCCATATAGATAACATGTGTTACAAAAATAATAAGTAACTCATAAAAAGTGATAAAAAAACCACTAATAACCCCTGTAAGGATGGAAGCAATAATTATTTTTCCTAACATCAGTACTCCCCTATGTTATTCTCCATATACTGCACTAACAATTACACCCTTCATCTTCAATTATCCCTTTTCTTTTTTCCCACATGGAATGAGCTATGGCTAGACCAACAAATAGAATTCCTATTGTTCCTACTACGATTTCATTGATATGAGAGGTAAAAATCTTAACAAACATAATAATAGCCAATGCCACAATAGCATAATGCGCCCCATGTTCTAGGTATTTATACTGATTTAAAGTCTTTTTTGCCACCATATAAAGTGTAAGGCTTCTTACAAACATTGCTCCAATACCCAAGCCTATCATAATAATAAAAACATCTGAACTCAATGCAAATGCACCAATTACACCATCAAAACTAAATGAAGCGTCTAAAACCTCTAAATATAGAAATCCCATTACCCCACTTCGTACCCCATTTGTACTTAAGAGTTCATCAAAGGTAATAATAAGAGAGTGCAGTAAAATACCTGTAAAATAGGCTAAAGCAATTCCCCTGCTTACCTCTAAATCAACATTGTAGATAAGTGCCAACCCTATGACAGTAGCAATAATGGTTTCTGTATGTTGAGCATAGGCTATTTTTCGGATAAACCTGTTACACTCTAAAGGTTTAAACCATTTAATCTCTCTGTTTTCGTCAAAAAGAAAGTCTAAAAAGACCATCAGTAAAAAAGCCCCACCAAAAGCATAGATATACTGCCCTGCTCCTTCTAATGTTTTATGGTATTCGTGGGGATCATTTAGTGCCATAAAAAAGGTATCAACAACGCCCAACCCTCCTGCGACAGCAACAATAACAATAGGGAACACAAATCTCATGCCAAATACGGCAATGGGAATTCCATAAAGAATGAACCGTTGTTGCCATACAGGACTCATGGTCTCTAAAACCTTTGCATTCACGATAGCATTGTCAAAAGATAGTGTAATTTCTAAAATAGAAAGTAAAATAACCACATAAAGAGCTGAAAACCCTCCTAAAAATACAAATGCAACTGCAAAACCGATAAGTGTTATAATAATTGAAGATCTAAAATATTTCACTTCATTAACTCCCTATAATAAATATTTAAAAATATTTTATAATAGATAGGTACAGATACCTCTTAAAAAAACATTTTTATGTTGAAATTGTAAAAATATTTAAAAAAATTTTTTTTTATTAAAATTTATACAACTCTTAAGGTCTATAAATTAGGTTTATTTCATCGGAAAAGTTAAAGTTTTTATTGCTCCCATTGGTAACATAGGAAGTTATCATTTCAATAATAATGGGTTATTTATAAACACATTACAAAAAGTAAGATATTCTACTTGGAGTGATAGAAACTATCTCACTTAAAATTTAAAAGATTAAAGGGGAAACCATGGCAGTAATGACAGCTCCTGAGAATACTCCAGTATGGGTTGATACAGCAAGATGTAAAGCTTGTGACATTTGTGTTGACGCATGTCCAGCTGGTGTACTTTCAATGAAACCTGATGCAGGTTCAACTCTAGGTGCAAACATCGAGATTGTAGCATTAGAAGCATGTATTGGATGTAATGAGTGTGAACTCTCATGTCCAGATTTTGCTATTTATGTAGCAACAAAAAAAGAGTATAAATTCGCAAAGCTGACAGATAGCTCAAAAGCACGTCAAGAGGCAATTAATGCAAATGGGTATAGATTACCCACAGATTATAAGGAGGAAAACTAATGGCATCAGATGCAAACACACAAGGTAAAATAAACGCAGATGGTAAACGTGAAGTTGTAATGGTGGGTAACCACTTAGCCGCACTTGCAGCCGTTGACTCTGGTTGTAGATTTTTTGGTGGGTATCCAATTACTCCGTCAACTGAAGTAATGGAAGCAATTTCAGACTTCTTGCCTAGAGTGGGTGGAACTTGTATCCAAATGGAAGATGAAATCGCTGGTGTTGCTGTTGCAACAGGTGCTTCTATGTCAGGTGTTAAGTCTATGACAGCAACATCTGGTCCTGGTATTTCACTTAAAGCTGAAAACCTTGGTCTTGCTCAAATTGCAGAAGTTCCATTGGTTGTTGTAAACGTAATGAGAGGTGGTCCATCAACTGGTCTTCCAACACGTGTTGCTCAAGGGGATATTGCTCAGGCTAAAAACCCGTCACACGGAGATTACAAATCAATTGCTTTATGTGCAGGTACATTGGCTGAATGTTATACTGAAACAGTAAGAGCGTTCAACTTAGCTGACAGATTTATGCAACCAGTATTTGTACTTCTTGATGCAACCCTTGGTCTTATGCATGCGAAAGCAATTCTTCCAACTGTTGAAGAAGTAGAAGCTGGAATTGTTCCAAGAAAAATATTTGATGGTGCTCCTGAAGATTATAGACCATATGGTGTTGCTCAAGATGAAGCAGCTGTTCTTAACCCAATGTTCCAAGGGTACAGATACCACTTTACAGGTCTACATCATGATGGTAAAGGTTTCCCAACTGAAGAGATTGAAACTTGTAGAAAACTGATTGACAGACTTTTCCAAAAAGTTGACAATCATAGAGAAGAGATTGAATTAAACGAAGAGTACATGATGGATGATGCTGAAATTCTTCTTATCGGTTATGGTTCTGCATCTTTGGGTATCAAAGAAGCTGTAAACAGACTAAGAGAAGAAGGTATTAAAGTTGGTATGTTTAGACCAATTACTATCTGGCCATCTCCAGAAGAGAGAATGTATGAACTTGGTCAAAAATTTGACAAAGTACTTTCAATTGAACTTAACCAAGGTCAATACCTTGAAGAGATTCAAAGATGTATGGGTAGAAGAGACATTCAAAAGTTAACTAAAACGAATGGTAGACCTTTCTCTCCATCTGATATTATTAGCAAAGTTAAGGAGGTATTTTAGCCATGGCATTTAATTATGACGGATATTTAAGAATGGAAAAGATGCCAACACTATGGTGTTGGGGTTGTGGAGATGGTATCGTATTAAAAGCTTTTGTTAGAGCTGTTGATAGTTTAGGATATGCTAAAGATGATGTTTGTGTTGTTTCAGGAATTGGTTGTTCAGGAAGATTTTCTTCTTATGTTGACTTTAACACTGTTCACACAACTCATGGTAGAACTGTTGCATTTGCAACGGGTGTGAAACTTGCTAACCCAACTAAAAAAGTTGTTATTGTAACTGGTGATGGTGATGCTTTCGCTATTGGTGGGAATCATACAATTCATGGTGCAAGAAGAAACATTGACTTGACAATGATTGTTGTTCAAAACTTTATTTATGGTCTTACTAACTCTCAAACATCTCCAACTACACCTCAAGGTATGTGGACTGTTACCCAAAAAATTGGTAACATTGACCCTACTTTTGATGCTTGTAGATTGGTAGAAGCTTCAGGAGCAACTTTTGTAGCTCGTGAGTCTGTTACTAAACCTAAAAAGCTTGAAAAAATCATGAAAGCTGCACTAGAGCATAAAGGTTTCTCTTATGTTGATGCATTGACAAACTGTCACGTTAACTTAGGACGTAAAAACAAAATGGTTGCAGCAATGGATACTCTTGATTGGATTGACAGTATTACTACAACCAAGAAGAAATGGGATGCACTTCCAAAAGAAGAGCAGATGAACATTCTTCCAACAGGTATTTTACATCAAGATGAGACTAAAAGAGAATACTGTGATGCATACCAAATGGTTATTGATGCACATCAAGGTAGACGTAGCAAAATCACACAAGATGATTTTGAGAAAAAAATATAAGGAGACAAGTCATGGCTAGAGACGTATTAAGATTTACGGGTGTTGGTGGACAAGGTGTTCTTCTTGCTGGAGAGATTTTTGCTTCAGCTAAAATTAACTTAGGTGGGTTCGGTGTAAAAACTGCAACCTACACATCACAAGTACGTGGTGGACCAACCGTTGTTGATATTCAACTTGACGATGAAGAAATTTGGTACCCACATGCAATCGATGGAGAAGTTGACTTTATGCTATCTGTTGCAGATATGTCTTATCAACTTTTCAAAGATGGTGTACGTGAAGGTGGAACAATTGTAATTGAGCCAAACCTAGTATTCCCAACAGCAGAGGATAGAAGTAGATGGAATATCGTTGAGATACCTATTATTACTATTGCAAAAGAAGAAGTTAAACTTGTTCTTACACAATCAGTTGTTGCTTTGGCGATTGCTAATACTTATCAAAAAGCAATTGATGATGAGACATTAGTAGCAACAATGCTTGCAGCTGTACCTGAAAGATTCCATACTCCAAATAAATTGGCGTATCAATTGGGTAAAAAGTATGCAGAAGAGGCTTTGGCTAACGCTTAAGCTCTTCGCTTCTTTAGGGTTACACTTTATTAAAAGTGTAACCAATAATTCTACATACATAAACCTAGTCACATCTTTTTGTACTGTTTGTCTCCTTATTGACAAGTGTACTAAGACCACCATTACTACAACCTTTAACAGGCTTTCCTGAGAGTTCAATAGATGGCTTTCCATCATTACCCCATGTAACTTTACCAGCATTTACAACTACTATTAACGATAAAAATAATACTATCTGTTTCATTTTCATTTCCTATTCCTCAATTTAGAATTCGTTTAAAGCGTTTAGATATTTCATAAAAAATACTAAGATTGCTTTTTAAGTATTTTTTTAATACTTAACTATTATAGTGCAGTTTTCATAAAGTTTATTTTATTTACTAAATTAATTAAAAAATATAAGACTAAAAAAATATACAGTGTTTTTTATGATACTTTTACTGTTTTTTACAAACAAATAATATTGAGAGAAGTTCTAAATAAAATATTTTCTTCACAATAGGTTACATTTTGTGTGAAAAATAGAATTTTTCTTCACTTTTTACCAAAAAATCGCTAAAATAGATACTCCACCTTAAAGAGAGAGCTTTTTTATCTATTTTAGAATTCTTCATTTTTTATTTAAACCAAAATCCGATAAGTAATAAACGACAATATCCAAGCCGTAAGGGTTGTAAATATAAACAGATATGCCAAATACTTATACCCCCCTGCCTCTTTGGCAAAAACCATTGAAGCAGCCAAACAAGGTAGATAAATCATAACAAAAACAATGAATGCCATTGCAGAGGCAAAGCTTACATGCTCTTTGAGCTGTTTTGCTAAGGAGAGACTCGTTTCGTCAACCTCATCTCCAATAGCATAAAGAACACCCAATGTTGAGACCACAACCTCTTTGGCTGCTAATCCTGTCTCTAATGCCACCGTCATTTTCCAATCAAACCCTAAAGGCTCAAAAGCAGGTTGAGAAAACTTGCCAAGTTGCCCTAAGTAGCTATTTTCTAACGATTCTAGTTTCTGCTCATTCTCTAGGGTTTTAACCAAAGTAGTGTCTGTTCCAGCCAAAGCTATTTTAGTTTCATATTTTTCAGTAATTTCAGTGTGTTTTGGATAAGCCGATGCAAACCAAATCAAAATAGAGGCAACCAAAATAAATGTCCCTGCTTTTTTAAGATAACTTAATGCTTTGTTATAAACAGTATGCCAAATCAAAGAGAGAGAAGGCAATCTGTATTTTGGCATCTCCATAACAAAAGGTTCATCTTCCCCTTTAAAAACAAATACTCTTAACGCTTTTGCCATTACAAGCCCCAGTAATGCCCCTGCAATATAAATCACAAAGAGCATGTTCCCTGCCTCTTCTGGAGCGAAAAATACACCTATAAACAACACATAAACAGGAAGCTTCGCCCCACAAGACATGAAACCTATAATAAAGAGCGTAATAAGCCTGTCTTTTTCGCTTTTAAGCGTTCGTGTGGACATGTAGGCAGGAACAGAACATCCAAAGCCTGTAACCAAAGGAATAAAGCTCTTTCCATGAAGACCAAACTTATGGAAAAAACCATCCAATAAAAAGGCTACACGGCTCATATACCCTGTCGTCTCTAAGAGTGCTATACCGATGTATAAAATAATAATATTGGGCAAAAAGAGCAAAACAGCCCCTACCCCAGCAATAATTCCATCTACCACCAAACTTCTAAACTCATCATTTGGAATAATTGACCCCACAGCATCGCCAAAATGACCAATTCCTGCATCGATATACTCCATGGGAATCGCACCAATTTCAAATGTGAGCTGAAACAAGCCCCACATGAGAAATAGAAAAATAGGAACACCCAAAACTTTATTAATTAATAGAGTATCTATCTTTTGTGTGTGATTCTTCTCATTAGCCTTCTTCCCTTCACACTTAACCGTCTCCATACGAATACCACGAGCAATAGCAATATACTCATTGGCTTTAATCTCATTCACATTTTTGGTATCGTGATGGGTATAGATGTGTTGCAAAGAAGCCACAATCCGAGGTTGAAGCTCAATCATAATGGGTTGCTCGTGTAACTCTTTGTATAAATCTTTATCTTCAAACAACATTCTAATAGCAATTTCACGAGAGGTTAAATCTCTAAGCATAAAGCCTTTCTCATCCATAAATGAACTTAAAGCAAAAATCTCCTCTTCTACAGGATCAGAGTAGACGATATTTGAGTTGATTCGTTGCTCTGAATCAGCTACCTCATGCACCCTCTCAAGCAACTCCTCTATTCCCTCTTTAGAGTTGGCAGATACCAAAACAGTAGGAACACCTGTAATCGCTTCTATTTGAGCCACATCTATCTCTAAACCTTCTGTTTTGGCTTCATCTGCCATATTCAGAGCCAAGACCATTTTTTTGTTAAGTTTTAAAAGCTCTAAAGTTAAAAGTAAATTTCGTTGCAGATGCGTCGAGTCTAACACATTAATAATAACATCATACTCTTCATTTAACAGATATTTATGTGCCACTTTCTCCTCTTGCGAAAAACCACGAATAGAGTATGTTCCTGGTAAATCAACCATCTCCAATAAGTGAGAATGATGTTCAAATGAAACTTCTGTCTTTTCAACCGTTACCCCTGAAAAATTTCCCACTTTTAAAGCATTAGAACCACTCATGGCATTAATCAACATCGATTTCCCTACATTGGGCTGACCTGCGAGAACTACTCTGATTGCACCATCCATTATATTTTCTCTACCTCTATTTTACTCGCCTCTTCGCCCCTTAATCCAATAAGTGTATCGTCAACCATTATCTCGATGGTCTGATTTCCCATAGAACACGCCTCAATACTAAATTCTGACCCTCTAGCCAAACCAAAAGAGAAGAGTCTTCCCTTTAACTCTTCATTGGTTGTGATTTTTTTTATAATGGCAATATCGCCTTTTTTTAATTCTGAAAGTCTCATATTTTTTTCCTTTTTTGGTCACACATTAACGATACAAATGATAGTGAGTATCAACTTAATAAAGCATAAAATTATAATTTTTTTAACTAAAAATTATAATTCGCATAAACTCGTAGATGTTTGGCATCATCTTCCCCAACGTTTTTACCCTTTAAATCAGAATAAATCATATGCACTTCAATCTCTTTATTAAGTTCATACGAAGCCACAAAATCTACTTCTGTTGCCTCTTTTTTTGCTTCTGTCTCTAACGTAACCTTACCTATTCCCATGGTCAAACCATTTAACCCAACAGTAGACGCATCAAACTCAACACCCATCCATTTTGCTTTTCCATCTTCTCCTGCATTATCAAGAATTAAATATTCAGAATTAGAAAAAAATGGGCCACCACCAAAGCCACTAAATGCCGAG
>Ga0256847_1001746_pt1 | contig 10443 bp, 5 predicted proteins | sample TeddybearmetaG_FD_189099 | JGI IMG/M metagenome (GOLD analysis project Ga0256847, IMG submission 189099) | Hydrothermal vent microbial communities from East Pacific Rise, Pacific Ocean - Teddybear | ecosystem: Environmental > Aquatic > Marine > Hydrothermal vents | place: Pacific Ocean: East... | reverse complement strand
ATTTTGGAATTACAAAACATCGCTGGCTCAGATGTGACTTTTGGACGAACACGTTCTATCGAAGACCAACCTGGTTGCTACAACATGGTTTTTCAATATAAGCAAAGAGATGTCGGGCTAGAGTCTGCGCGAATCGCTCGCGGTCTACTTTTTAGTTTAATGCCTACAGAACTTCAATCCCAGCTGAGCGAGTTTATCGAAGACGATTTCGATTTCGATGACGAAAAAACCACCTTTATCCGCTTCGCCCAACGCAAAGAATTGGGTCCCTCAACAGGATCCATCGTTAACGCAGCGATTGAACGTGGTATACCTTGGCTACGTTTAAACGAATATTCTCTAGTACAATTTGGACACGGTAAATATCAACAAAGAATACAAGCCACCATCACATCAAAAACCGGCCATATTGCGGTTGAAGTTTCTTGCGATAAAGAAGACACGCACAATTTACTACATGATTTGGGCCTACCGCTACCTCGGCAAGAATTAGTTTATTCAGAAAGGCAAGCGGTTCGAATGGCTAGGCGTATTGGCTATCCGGTGGTGGTAAAACCGCTAGATGCCAACCATGGTCGCGGAATTACCATTGATATTAGTCAAGATAATGAAATCGAATCTGCCTTTAGATTTGCTCGGGAGAAAGGGTCTTCCAAGGGAATTTTAATCGAATCAATGATCAGCGGATTTGACCATCGGATGTTGGTGGTCAATGGCGAATTGGTAGCTGTGGCCAAACGGGTTCCGGGGCATATCGTGGGCGACAACAAACATAGCATTTCTGAGCTAGTTGATATCGTTAATCAAGATCCAAGACGCGGCGTTGGTCATGAGAAAGTATTAACTCAACTAGAACTTGATCGCCAGGCAAACTTGCTCATTGAACAAGCGGGACATACAGCTGATACAGTCCTGCCAGAGGGTGAAATATTTTACCTGCGTTCAACCGCTAATTTATCAACTGGCGGAACAGCCATTGATCTCACCGATGAAGTTCATCCGGATAATAAAGCGATGGCTGTTCGCGCGGTTATGGCTGTTGGGCTTGATGTCGGTGGAGTTGATTTCTTGATCGATGATATCAGTCAATCCTACAAAGAAATAGGCGGCGCCATTGTTGAAGTCAATGCTGCTCCAGGTTTTAGAATGCACGTGGCTCCTTCAGAAGGAAAACCAAGAGATGTTGCCGGTAAAGTGATGGATATGTTATTTCCAGCTGGCACACCCAGTCGGATACCAATTGCCGCAATTACTGGTACTAACGGTAAAACAACAACCGCCAGAATGCTTTCACATATTCTCAAAACAGCAGGACATGTTGTCGGAAACACCTCAACAGAAGGGGTATACATTGATGGACATCTCACCGTAAAAGGAGACATGACAGGTCCCAAGGCAGCCCATATTGTACTCCGCGATCCAACCGTTGATATTGCAGTTTTAGAAACAGCAAGAGGTGGGATTGTAAGAGCTGGCTTGGGTTATGAATCAACTAATGTTTCTGCTTGTCTTAACATCGCATCCGATCATCTTGGTTTACGTGGGGTGAATACCTTAGAGCAGTTAGCCGAAGCTAAACGGGTGGTAGTTGAGGTAGCAAGAGATGTTGCTGTGCTCAATGCAGACGATCATCTTTGCTTGCAAATGGCCGATTATACTAAGGCCAAAAAACTTTGTTATGTCACCATGAATCCGAGGCACGCACTAGTAAAAGAACATATCCGTCAGGGAGGAATGGCGCTGGTTTTGGAACAAGGCATCAATGGCGATATGATTACCATTTATGATAATGGTAGTCATACACCGCTTTTATGGACTCATTTGATTCCCGCAACCATTGAAGGCAAAGCGGTTCATAACGTTCAAAACGCGATGTTTGCTGCCGCGCTCAGCTATGCAATGGACAAAGAATTGGATCAAATTCGTCACGGTCTAAGAACCTTTGACTCAACCTTCTTCCAAGCTCCGGGGCGCATGAATCAGTACGACGAACATCCATTCAAAGTCATATTGGACTACGGGCATAATCCGGCGGCGATCAGTATGGTTAGCCAAACCATTGATAGATTTGATGTCCACGGTGAGAAAATCGTGGTGTTGTCTGCTCCTGGAGACAGAAGAGATCAAGATATTAATGATATTGCCAAAGAAGCCGCGGGACATTTTGATCGTTATATATTAAAAGCGGATGATAATCGTAGAGGAAGAGGTGAACGCGATGTCCCGCTGATGCTACAAGCTCAATTGGTAGAATGTGGTATCAATATTGAAAAAACAGAAGTTATTGCTGACGAAGTTGAAGCAATCGATTTTGCATTGGCGAGCGCTCAAGAAGGCGATTTACTCTTGATCTTTGGCGACGCTATTACTCGATGTTGGAAACAAATTATTCACTTTAATAAAGAAAATCAAAAGTCATCGAAATCAAAAGATATCCAAAGTAATAGTAATTCCAATGTGATATTAGACGAAGATGAAAAAGAGTTCTTAGCATCTGCCAATCTTATCAAGGATGAAAAAGGGGTTCGTTTAGCCAGAGCTGAAGAGAATGACTAGGTGTGTTTTAGAACTAGACGATTCAAGAAGACTCACTGGTCCTAATTTATTTGGCCGTAAAGCGGGCGCTATTATCGATGTCAAAATAGAGAGTTTTGATGCCGATAAGATCATTGCAATTTGGCAAGAGCAAGTAACACAGCTGCTTAACAAAGTAGGTTGGCAAGATGAAACTTGTAGCATTCGAAAATTTGAGGGCGGCGCAAGTCTTGTTATCACTGCGCCAATTGATTGCCTGTATGCTGCTACCGAAGTTAATGAAGCCGCATGGCAATTAGCTGTCAATCAAATTCAAACGCTTCAGATTGAACATAAAACAGATCCTCAAAGCAAAAATTTAGAAGAGCTAACAGCCTCACTTTTAAAAGAAATCGCGGATGAAAAAAACCCAGCACTACTCAAAATTTACAATGCCGCGTTAAAACATAATGTCGTTTTTTTAAGTGACGATGATGAAGTTTCCATTGGTTATGGTGCTACTTGCAAAATATTTCCCGTTGATAACATCCCAGATGCAGATGAAATTGATTGGCAAGAAATAAAAGATATCCCAGTCGCGCTAGTTACTGGCACCAACGGTAAGTCAACAACGGTTAGGCTAGCGAGTGCTGTTGTTCAAGCGACTGGAAAACGATGCGGAATAACTTCCACTGATTACATTAGGGTCGGAAATGAAATCCTGGACCACGGTGATTATTCAGGTCCTGGCGGAGCACGCACCTTGCTGCGTCATCCTGAAACGGAAGTAGCATTCTTAGAAGTCGCCCGTGGCGGAATGCTACGCAGAGGGATCGGCATAAATCAGGCGAGAGCCGCATTAATAACCAATGTATCAGAAGATCATCTGGGTGAATATGGAATCAATAATTTGGATGATATGGTAGAAGCAAAGTTTATTGTTCGCCAATGCATTAACCGAGACCAAAACCTTATCCTAAATGCCGATGATACAGGTTGCGTTAGGTTTGCAAAACACCTAGAAAATACAATTGTTTGGTTCGCATGGACAAAAGATAATTTGGTTATTCAAAATCATATTCGAAAAAACGGAACTGCTTGTTACGTGAAAGAAGATTCAATTTACTATTGCTCGGATGGTATTGAACAATTAATCATTGCCGTTAAGGACATCCCTATCACTTTTGGCGGTGCAGCTAAGCACAACATCCATAATGCGCTAGCGGTAGTGGCTTTGAGCTTTTCATTGGGGCTGGAGCTAAAGGATATCGTGACCGGATTAAGTCATTTTTCTAGCACTCCAGAAGATAACCCCGGTCGCGGCAATCTTTTTGAAATTCAGGGGTTTAGAGTTATTTTAGATTTTGCTCATAACGAGCATGGCTTAAGCCTGATGGCTCAAACAATCAATAACATGCCGGCAAAACGAAAATTGGTGATGTTAGGTCAGGCTGGAGATCGCAGTGATGAGTTAATTGAAGGCTTAGTAAAATCAGCACTAAAAGCCGAGCCCGATCTACTCATAATTTGTGAGTTAGAAGCTTACCTTCGAGGTCGTAAACTTGGCGAAGTTCCAAAGCTAATCCACAAACTTGCACTTAAACATGGCTTACAAGAAAACCAAATACTACACGCCGAAGATTCATTGAAAGGAACATCTAAAGCTCTCGATTGGGCAGCGCCTAACGATCTACTACTGTTGCTTGGACTGGATCATCGAGATGAAATGATAGCGGTTCTTGAAAAGGCGAAGCAACTAAAACAATAAAAACAGCCTTCTTTTTTCGCTCTATTTATTGGTTTTGATAATTGCATGTCATTATTACATCGCTTGCTAAAAGGCGTTATCAGAGAAGCGTTAACCGCTAGACAAATAACGAGTGAATTTGTTAATGTTGAACCAACAAACGACCGAATTTCTAGCAGACGACAATAGAATTAATACTAAAATCAGAGAATAGTCCGATGAGCGATAATCTAACCCACCCTGTCATTTCATCCTTTGCAGACGATGCCATTATCACCGCGGAGAAGTATCAGTCCGAATATCAGTTATCGATAGATAATCCCGACAAATACTGGGCGACTCAGGCTGAAAAATTTATCGATTGGTACAAGCCGTGGGACACAGTCAGTAATGTCGATTTTCATAATGCGAAAATCAGTTGGTTTGAAGGTGCTGAACTTAACGTCTCCTATAACTGCATTGACAGACATCTAAAGAACAAAGCCAATCAAACAGCGATAATATTTGAAGGTGACGAGCCCGGTGAGCATAGAAATATTAGTTATCAAGAGCTGCATGACGAGGTGTGTCGTTTCGCCAACGTACTTAAACAGAGAGGAGTTAAAAAAGGCGATCGCGTCTGCATTTATATGCCTATGATCCCAGAGGTTGGCTATGCCATGCTCGCTTGCGCTCGAATTGGCGCTGTGCATTCAGTCGTTTTCGGCGGCTTTTCTCCAGAGGCTCTTAAGACTAGAATTTTGGACTCAGACTGCCGAGTGGTGATCACCGCAAACGAAGGCGTTAGAGGCGGTAAAAAAATACCTCTTAAAGCAAACGTTGATGAAGCGGTAAAGGGTTGTCCGAATGTTCACTCTGTTATCGTGGTTAAACATACCAAAGCAGATGTGGCATGGAATGATGAAATCGATGTCGATTATTGGCAAATGCGCGAATCCGCAGCAGCTACTTGTGAGCCTGAAGTGATGGGCGCAGAAGATCCATTATTTATTCTTTATACCTCCGGTTCAACAGGCACTCCCAAAGGTGTCCTGCATACATCAGGTGGCTATTTATTATATGTAGCAATGACGCACAAATACGTCTTTGATTACAAAGATGGTGATGTTTATTGGTGCACCGCAGATGCGGGCTGGATCACCGGTCATTCTTATATTTTCTACGGACCTTTAGCCAACGGTGCTACCACATTGGTTTTTGAGGGTGTACCAACCTACCCCTCTGTTTCACGTTTCTGGGATGTCGTCGACGAGCATAAAGTATCAATCTTTTATACCGCGCCCACCGCACTGCGCGCATTAATGGCACAAGGCGATGAGCCTGTCACCAATACATCACGAGCAAGCCTAAGATTATTAGGAACGGTTGGAGAGCCCATTAATCCCGAGGCTTGGGAGTGGTATTTTAGAGTAGTTGGCGAAAGCCGTTGTCCTATTGTGGATACTTGGTGGCAAACCGAGACCGGCGGAATAATGATCACCCCACTTGCTGGCGCGCATGACTTAAAGCCAGGTGCTGCAAGCAAACCGTTTTTTGGGATCCAACCAAAATTACTGGATAGCGATGGCAAAGAACTCGAAGGAGAAGCTTCGGGCAGCTTGGCGATCAGTCAAAGTTGGCCGGGTCAAATGCGGGGAGTTTACGGTGACAAGAAACGTTTTTTTGATACTTATTTTTCGCAATTTCCTGGCTATTATTTTACAGGTGACGGAGCAAGAAGAGATGAAGACGGTTATATTTGGATAACCGGGAGAATGGATGATGTACTTAATGTATCGGGACACCGCTTAGGAACCGCCGAAATTGAAAGCGCTTTGGTATTACACCCAAAAGTTGCCGAAGCTGCAGTGGTTGGTTTTCCACATGAAATTAAGGGTGAAGGTATTTATGCTTATGTAACTTTGATGAATGGTGAGTCTCCTAGTGAAGAATTAAGAATGGAGCTTAGGCAATTTGTTGGCAAGGAAATAGGCGCCATTGCCAAACCAGAAAAAGTACAGTGGGCTCCCGGCCTACCTAAGACACGATCGGGAAAAATCATGCGAAGAATACTAAGAAAAATAGCATCAAATGAATTTGACCAGCTAGGTGATATTTCGACTTTAGCTGACCCTTCAGTTGTGGAGGACCTTAAAAATAATCGATAATTTAGTTCTAACGTTTATTTCGAATTCGCTGGAATGCGTCCTTCTAACTTGTTACACTAAATGACTGACCAAAAAATAGTCAATCAAGAAAATAAGTGTTAATAGAACCTCTCTTGGAACGAGAGGGTCAACAGCTAATAAAATTCAAATAATTGAAAAGAAATAATAATAACGATAAATATATAGGATGCTCCCGTGTCACAAATAAATTCAAGCAATTCATCCGATTTAAGAATAATTAAAAAATATCCAAACCGCCGTTTATACGACACCAGAATTAGTAGCTATATAACTCTGCAAGACATTAAAGAACTGGTTATGTCTTATAACGAGTTTAAAGTTATTGATGCTAAAACTAAAGAAGATTTAACTCGTTGCACGCTGATGCAATTGATAGCCGAAGAAGAAACCAACGGCAATCCGATTTTAACCGCAGATATTCTTAAAGAATTTGTTCGTTTTTATGGTGATTCAATGCAGGCTATGATGAGTCGCTTTTTAGAGCATAGCGTGAAACTATTTATGGAAAAACGGGCAGGTCTCAAAAGCCCTTTAAACAGCATGCTTGCAACTAATCAAACTTCTCAAATGCAAAATATCGCCGAGCAAAATATTCGCTCTTTTGAACGTGATCTATCAACAGAATCTACTGCCAAACAGATGCGTGTATCTTAACAGCGCGCTATACTAGAAATACAATACTTTGCTCTCTAGCACCTGGAATATTGCTTGGATATGAGGGAAATATGGGCTCCGAATAAGAACCATCAATAACACCGCAAAAACCATCCACGCTAGCACTACATTTAGCATTGCAAAGTTAAGACTCCGCTGTAGTTTTTTTGTCATCACTTTGTACAATAAATGACTCTGTTTAATAGCCATCCACAAAACGACCGCCAAAACTAATAGTATAATTATAAGCGCGCTGGATATTTCTTTATCTAGATTAAAAGCCGCACCCACCAAAATTCCAGGTATTAAATAGAGAGGTGCCCAAATAAGTCCCGAAGTTAAATTCACCCAAAAGAAAGTTCTTTTTGGCATCTCGGCGACTCCTGCAATTAACGGGATCACCGCTCTAATCGGACCAATAAATCGACCAATAAATACCCCCATCGCACCATGTTTTTCAAAGAAATCGCGAGTTCGATCGATTAGTTTCTGATGACTAGCCACAAAGCGCCATTGTAAAATCGACTCATGGTAGTGGTAGCCCACATAAAAACTCAAATACTCACCGATGACAGCGCCGAAATAAGCAGATATCACAATTGGGAAAAAATCCAAAACATCCGTGCCAATTAGCGTACCTATACCCAGCAGCAATACCCAACCGGGAATTAATAAACCAATAATTGCCATAGATTCAGCAAATGCGATGATAAAAACGATTAGCCACGCCCATTCGGAATGATGCTGAATAGTGGCTAATATGGATTCTGCGAGCGCTTGCATAAATCAGCCTTATGCCTGGTATGCACCAAATGCCATAGTCACAACAAATCCAACGGCAAGCATTACGAAATATAGAAAACCCAGCGTCACTGTTTTTAGAATTGTTGCCTTCCAGCTTTGGCGATAAAAACGTTTCATCGCCAAAAATACGTAAATAACCATCCATATATTTAGACTACTTGAAAGGAAATCAAAGAAGCCGGCAGTGGATTGAGCTACCCAATAATCCATAGGCAATAACTTTTGATTACCTATATCAAGACCAATTTGGACCATCATCAACATATAAATAAAAGAATGGTTGTGCAACAAAAATACCAAATGTTCCGTGTAGTAACGTTTGGAAAAGGCATAAAAACCTTTCAAAAATAAACCGAAAATTGGTAATATGATAAACATCATATAGGGCAAGGTTTCTATAACAGACTCTATAAGTGGCTCAGGGTCTTCCATCCAAAACTTCAGCTTCGGATTGATTTTAGTAAAAAAATCCCGCAAAAACTCATTCTCAATTTCTTCAATACCATTCAACTGCTTTGTTTCATCATCCCATTTTAGGTCTATGTCTTTCTCGCCAACACCGATAGTAAAGCTTTTATTTTTCGCCCTTGCCGGCTCCGACTCTTCCTCTGTTACCGAGTGAACGTTTTCATCGACGGTTATTTCCTTACTTTCACCGGTTGCGTTGACTGCTTCATTGTTTGCAATAGTTTTCCCTTCGTTAATCTCTATTACATTAAATGCTTGATTTATTTCCTCTCTAACCTCCTCGCTGATTTCTTGTTGCGTCGGATTATCATCCCTATCAGATAAAGTAATAATATCTGTGGCTGCCGTGTTTTTAAGCAACAAAATAAGCAATACACTAGTAATCAGATAAAGCTTGAACGGCAATACATAGTGAAAACGTTTTCCCTTCACGTAGTCTAAGGTCAATCGACCAGGTTTAAAAAAAAGCGGGCTTAGTGAATGTTTAAAGCGAGAGTCGTATCCGAGAGCATCATCCAATAATTCTTTGATCACCTCACCAAAAAACTTAATCATACTAGTCGATGACTGCCCACAAAAATGGCAAAACTGACCTTCGAGTTGAATATCACAATTGGTGCAGCGTTTTTGATCTGCGACAGTTCCTGATGAGACAGTCTCAGCAGCTTGATCATCTTGTACTGCAATATTTGAATTCATAGATTTTTAAGATTCATGGCAGATATTAAATATGTGTGAGAACGCTATTTCGCAATAGCGTCTATTCTACACAACAATAACATTCGTTTTTACGAAAAATTCCATAGTTAGAGTATTTTGCTGGATAACTTCAGCTATAAGCGGTCAGCCGTTGGTCTTTGGCTGCTATTGTTTGTTTTTTGTACGAAATATCGCCCCGTTTGTCGCCCATTCACATTATATTCAGGATTTGAGTGTAGACTCACACTAAGAACTGAGGCTAACGGACTGGTCATTAGAATTAAATTCGTACCTTGGGGTAATAAAATGTTCGCAAATCGTTCTTTTAGTAATGCTCTATATTCATTTCTGATCATAATTACACTTTCTGCCTGTGGTGGAAGTTCTGATGAAAACCCAACACCACCGCCTCCGCCTCCACCTCCACCACCTTCAGTATCCATAGCACCGGAAAAAGCAGCTAGATTTCTAACCCAGGCAACTTTTGGTCCAAACTCGGCGTCCATCCAGCAACTGGCGGATATCGGCTACCAAGCTTGGTTAACTCGACAATTCAATTTACCCGTCAATCTGCATCAACCTCTAGTTCTTGAATACCCGGACGATAACGATCTCGGTCAAGGACATCGGTATGAAGTTTGGTGGCGAACGGTAATTACCGCAGATGATCAACTTAGACAACGAGTCGCCTATGCGCTCAGCCAAATATTTGTGGTTTCCGATCGCAGCGCCCTTAGTCAATATCCATACGAAATGGCAGGCTACTACGATATTTTACTAAGCAATGCGTTTGGTAATTATCGGGATTTATTAGAAGAAGTCACTTTGAGCCCAATAATGGGTGTTTATCTCTCTATGTTGGCTAACGAAAAACCGAACGAAGCATTTAATATTCGACCTGACGAAAACTACGCGCGAGAAGTTATGCAGCTGTTTTCCATCGGTCTGGTAAAGCTTAATATCGATGGTTCTGTTCAAAAAGACTCAAATGACAATCCGATAAATACTTATGATCAAGATATCATTAAAGGTTTTGCACACGTATATACCGGCTGGAATTTTGCCGATAATCCGAGTTGGTATGATAGGAGGGTTAACTTTTTCACACCCATGAAGGCTTTTGAAAACTTTCATGACACTGGCGAAAAACAGCTGCTCGATGGATTTGTACTAAGTGCTGGTGGAACCGCACAGTCAGATTTGGATGCCGCACTCGATAATATTTTTAATCATCCCAATGTCGGTCCTTTTATGGCGTTTCGTCTAATTCAGAGATTGGTGACCAGCAACCCTACTCCGGCTTATATAGAAAGAGTTGCTAATGTGTTCAACAATAATGGCAATGGTATTCGAGGCGATCTTAAAGCCGTCATCACAGCCATTCTCACT
>Ga0256847_1001745_pt1 | contig 10449 bp, 7 predicted proteins | sample TeddybearmetaG_FD_189099 | JGI IMG/M metagenome (GOLD analysis project Ga0256847, IMG submission 189099) | Hydrothermal vent microbial communities from East Pacific Rise, Pacific Ocean - Teddybear | ecosystem: Environmental > Aquatic > Marine > Hydrothermal vents | place: Pacific Ocean: East... | reverse complement strand
CATAACGATCTCCCACCTGGGTGCGGGCGAGGGTGAGGTCTATGCCGCCCAAAAACTTCTCAAGCCCCATATTGGACATCACCGTCGAGACGATGCCACCGCCTTGCAGGGTGCCTTTTTCATGCCAGTTCTGACCAATCAGGGCCATCAGTTGATCGCCATCGATCACCGCGCCCTTCTCATCGATCAGGATCACCCGGTCCGCATCGCCATCAAGGGCGATACCGATATGGGCCTTCTCCTCCAGCACCTTCTTCTGGATGGTATCCAGATGGGTGGAGCCGCATTCCTTGTTGATGTTTGTACCATTGGGTTCAATCCCGATGGCAACCACCTCAGCCCCCAACTCCCACAGAACAGTAGGAGCTGTTTTGTAGGCCGCGCCGTTCGCACAATCGACAACGATCTTCAAGCCATCGAGGTTTTGCCGGCGGGGGAAGGTGTTTTTGAGAATCTCAATATAGCGCGAGCGGGTATCATCCAGCCGCCACGCCCGCCCTAACTTCTCCGGGCTGGCCAACTCGTCGGTCATCTTGGTATCGATCAGGCGCTCTATTTCCTGTTCAATTTTATCAGAGAGCTTGAACCCGTTACGGCCAAATAATTTAATCCCATTGTCAGAGAATACATTGTGCGAGGCTGAAATCATCACCCCCAAATCGGCCCGCAAAGACCGGGTCAGCATGCCCACCGCCGGCGTGGGAACTGGCCCGAGCAAAATCACACTCATGCCCATGGACACGAACCCGGCCTGGAGCGCCGCCTCAACCATATAGCAGGAGAGCCGCGTGTCCTTGCCTATCACCACCCGGTGCTGATGCTCTCCCTCAGTGAAGTAATGACCAGCTGCCTGCCCGACCCGCAAAGCAATGTCCGCAGTCATCGGCTCGGAATTTGCCGGTCCCCGGATCCCATCAGTACCAAAATATTTTTTTGCCATAATCTATCTTGATCCCGGACCCGTTAACATTCAACGATGAGATGTCAGATTTCCCTGCAAAGTCATCGCCTGTTTCACCTGCACCACATCATGAACCCGGTGAATTTGCACGCCTTGCGCCATCCCCCAGAGTGTGGCGGCGATGGTTCCCGGCACCCGACCCTCCGGTGCACTACCGCCGGGAAGGTCTTTCATAAAGCTTTTGCGCGAGGCACCCAGCATCACCGGGCACCCCAGGCCGTGAAAAACAGACAGCGCCTGAAGAAGGGCTATATTATGATCTTTGGTTTTCCCAAACCCGATACCCGGATCAACAATGATCCGTGAGCGGTCTATCCCGGCATCGCCGGCAGCTCTGATACCACTTTCCAGCATGGCGAACACATCCAGAACGACATCCTCATAAACCGGCTCTTTCTGCATGGTGCCCGGCGTGCCCTGGGCATGCATCAGGATGACCGGCAGGCCGGAGGCTGCGGCAACGGCCAGACTGTCCGAATCGTGGGCCAGGGCGGAGACATCATTGATCAGTTCGGCGCCAGCGGCGATTGCCGCCGTCATCACCTCTGCGTTGCGGGTGTCGATGGACAGTGGCCCCAACCCCTCCTGCCCGAGACGTTCAATCACCGGGATGACCCGGTCTATCTCTTCCTGAATGGAAATTCGCTCAGCCCCGGGCCGGGTGGATTCCCCACCTATATCGAGAATATCCGCCCCGTCCGCTTTCAGCTTGCGGGCTTGGCCCAGGGCATTGTCGAGGCTGAGAAAATGTCCACCATCCGAAAAACTGTCGGGGGTTACGTTCAGAATTCCTGATATCCGGGGGTGCTCGAAGCTCAAACCGGCAAGGGGTGGGCGCGGGCATATCAGAAAATCCAGCCGCTCCCGGGTGTACCCGTCAAAGCTTGCCAGTGTTGCCAATTCATCAGCGGTGACCCGCCGCCGCTCAAGAATTTTGCCCCCAACTCGGCGGGCATATTCAACCTGGGTGAATGCAATGTCACTCCCGGCCAGAGCAAAGGCTTTGCTCTGATCGAGGGCTGCCTGGGCGTCATCCCCATATAACAAGCCTGAGGGCCTGAGGATGACGAGCATATCTTCACTGGCTGGTGCCCTAAGTTTCAGGGCCGCCCGACGGCCTCCCCGCCGTCCCCTCACGTCGGTTGAGGTTCCATTCCACCCGTATCAGGGTCAGAATCCTTTTTCGGGTGGGGCTTGTGCTTGCCGGCAGTGGGCACGGCTGTGCCGGTATCAGAAGGTGAATCCGTATCATCAGACGGACGGTTCAACCCATCCCCTTTGATCACCGACTTCACCTCGTCACCGGACAAGGTTTCATATTCCAGAAGCGCATTGGCGACCGCGTGCAAGTCATCAATATCACGTCTGAGGACTTTCATGGCTACGGCTTCGGCCTCTTCGACAATTCGGCGAACCTCTTCATCGATTAACTGGGCGGTTGCTTCTGACATATTTTGTTGCTGGGCAACCGAATGACCAAGGAACACCTCTTCTTGGTTGTTCCGGTAGCGGAGCGGGCCGAGCTTGTCGCTCATGCCATATTCCATCACCATGGCGCGGGCCATATTGGTTGCCTGCTGAATATCGTTGGAGGCACCGGTGGTGACATTCTCCTCACCAAAGATCAGCTCTTCTGCCACCCGACCGCCAAACATCATGGCAAGGCGGGCTTCCATCTCCATCTTCTTGACCGAATAACGATCCCGTTCCGGCAGATTCATGGTCACCCCGAGGGCGCGGCCACGCGGAATAATTGTCACCTTGTGCAACGGGTCATTGCCTGGCACGGCAAGGCCGACCAGCGCGTGTCCTGCTTCATGATAGGCGGTGAGTTTCTTTTCCTCTTCGGTCATCGCCATGGAACGGCGCTCTGCGCCCATCATCACTTTGTCCTTGGCGTTTTCCACATCGAGCATGGTGACCAGGCGCTTGCCGGTTCGGGCAGCCAACAAAGCCGCCTCATTGACCAGATTGGCCAAATCCGCGCCAGAGAACCCGGGCGTCCCCCGGGCGATGACCTTGAGGTCAACATCGGGAGCCAGTGGGATTTTCCGCACATGGACTTTCAGAATTTGCTCACGCCCTACAATGTCAGGGTTGGAGACCACCACCTGGCGGTCAAACCGGCCCGGACGCAGCAGCGCCGGGTCCAGCACATCTGGCCGGTTGGTAGCGGCCAGAAGAATAATGCCCTCATTGGACTCAAAACCATCCATCTCGACCAGCAACTGATTGAGGGTCTGCTCCCGCTCGTCATTGCCACCGCCAAGGCCTGCTCCACGATGCCGCCCGACTGCGTCAATCTCATCGATGAAAATAATACAGGGCGCATTTTTCTTGCCCTGCTCGAACATATCGCGCACCCGGCTGGCACCGACGCCGACAAACATTTCCACGAAATCCGAGCCTGAAATGGTGAAAAACGGTACATTTGCCTCACCAGCAATGGATCGTGCGAGCAGCGTTTTACCGGTTCCGGGAGGGCCGATGAGCAATGCTCCCTTCGGGATGCGCCCGCCGAGCCGTTGAAATTTTTGCGGCTCACGGAGGAATTCGACGATTTCCTGGAGCTCTTCCTTGGCTTCATCGATCCCGGCCACATCATCAAAGGTGACCCGGGTCTGTTGCTCGGTGAGCAGTTTGGCCTTGGACTTTCCAAAACCCATAGCGCCTCGGCCGCCCGACTGCATCTGGCGCATAAAGAAGATCCAGACACCGATCAGCAGCAATATGGGGAACCACGACATGAGCATTGAGATGAACAGCCCATCCTCTTCCGGCGTGAACTCGACCCGCGCACCACTCTCGGTCAGCAGATTGACATACTCGGCAGATTCTGGAGCAAACGTGGTGAAAACCTGATTATTCTTATAACTTCCGGTGACCTGGTCGCCATCAATCCGGACTTCGCTCACCTGACCGTTATTTATGTCAGTTAAAAACCGGTCATAGGAGATTTTGGTTGCTCCTGCGCGCCCAGACGGGCCCTGGAACAAGTTGAAGAGCGCCACCAGCAGAAGCGCGATGATGACCCATAAGGCAAAATTTCTCAGGTTAGACACAGATGCTTTTTAACCTCTTTATCAACATCACAAACGAAACATAGCGGTAGAATGACAGCATTCCCGTTACGGAATTAGATGATATTTAAACACATAATCCTTATCGCAAGGGAAACAATCCACCTTATCCCAAATATTTTAACTATTTAACCTGAAAAAACATCGCGTCAAAACGACTTTTCCAAGCAATTGCTGCCTTAATCATGTGGAGAACCCTAGTCGTACAGGGCGAAATCTCGCTTCGAGCAAGGAAGATTGATCCATCGTTTTCACCATCTCTTGCGGCCAAAACGGTGCAGAAAGCAGTTTATCCTGTGTCCATAGGGAAGGAAGATGAGCATACCAAGGATCTTTCGGTGGCACAAAACCCGCGCCCCGGGCCTCTCGCTTAAGCTGATCGAAACCGGGCCTGCCCAAAGCCCGGACTTCACAAGGCTCAACGATACCCTCGCTAACAACCAGGTCATAGAGGTTTTGCCACACCAGTTTTTGCCCGCACGTCACCGCCATCGGTGCCGGCAAAACCCGCATCTCGCGATAAACCAGAACCTGCTCCGCCTCCACTTTGATGATGCATCCGCCCAAAGTGCGCCGGAAGGCGTTTTGACCAGTTTCACCAGCCGCCATGAGCCGGGTATAAAGCGCATCCAACCGTTCTGCTCTTGGGCGATAGGGGAGAGGATTTACGGTCCGCAACATCCGCATCAAAACCCGCATGCCGATATCGCGCGGGGCGCTCTGTAACGCGGAGAGTTTGAGACTGACATATCCCTCCGGCGCAATTTCACCATGCTCACCTAGCAAGTGACCGGCCATATCATTAAGAGCGTCTCTGGCCGTCCGTAGTTCCGCCGCCGTCCGGGCGAGGCGCTTCATCGTCAAGCCTTCAGCGGCAAGCCCAGGCAACAGTGACCGCATGCGCACCCGGGCGTATTTAGGATCCATGTTAGAGGGGTCTTCAATCCAGTTCAGACTGTTCTCCTCCAGCATGGTGCGTAAATCCGCACGCCCCGAACTTAGCAATGGCCGCAGAATGACCAGGCCAAACAGCGAGGTGCGAGAGGCCATTGCCGAAAGCCCGTCCAACCCACTGCCACGGGCCAGACGCAAAAGGAAGGTTTCAGCCTGATCGTCCTCGGTATGGGCGGTCAGCAGGTGATCGATGCCTTGAGCTTGCGCGGCTCTTGCCATCACCTCATATCGGGCGTTCCTGGCCTGGGATTGAATGTTGGATTTTGGCGGGCCATCAGGCCAGGCCACTGTCAGGGTCTGATGTGGCAGGCCCAGTAGTTTGGCGTGCCGGGCAACAAACTTAGCCTCCTCGGCAGCTTCCGCACGCAATCCGTGATTTACAGTAAAGGCATGTAACTCAACGCCCTGCGCCCGGCCCCAATCGGCAGCCAGATGGAGGAGCGCCATGGAGTCACTGCCACCAGAGACCGCCAACCCTAGTCGTTTGGGGAGGGGATGGCCGCCTAAACAGGCCGCCAGTTCAGAGATAAACTTAGAGCATTTCATAGTTTAATGGAACCATTCTGATGGAGCGAGTTTGTGACAAGGCCAAGTGATGGTGCGAAGCGTATAGTGTGTGTTATGGGCGAGCGCCAATGCGCTGGAATTGGCGCAAAAGCGCCCATCCTTCCAGGTTTCCGATTGGTGGATGCCCGACGCCGAACCGGCCTTGCCCGATGCATCAACATCGCGCTGCGCCCTGTTCGCCGACGGATCATCTCGCCAATCGAGAAACAGAATTGAGTCCCTTAAGCTATGAAGTGCTCTAGGCTCGGGCATATCAGCGGCACCCGATTTTAGCCTTTTCGCTGGCAGTCCGCCGCTTGACCGTTGCACTGGCCTTGGGATATCGGCTGTCAACTTCCTGATAGGTGAGGCAGGCCTCATCCGACTGGCCCAAACGCTCCAGAGTCATGCCCAGCTTCAACAGACTGTCAGGCGCCGTGCTGCCATCCGGGTGATTGCGATAGCCATCCAGATAGGCATTGGCCGCCTCTTCATACTGACCCTGAAAATAAAAGCTCTGCCCCAACCAATATTGGGCTTTTGCCGCGAGTGGATCATTTGGATAGCGGCGGATAATCTTTGAAAAAGCTGAACCCGCTTTGGCATACTGACGCTTTCTCATCAGACCAGTTGCCGCAGTAAACGCCGATCGCGCCTCGGAGCCAGATGGTGCGAGGGCTGCTGTTTTAGGCAAGGCGGCGGTCTCGCTGGATTGGGCCGCCCCAGTTTGATCAGACGGAAGAGAGGATTTCCGTAAGGTCCCCAATGTTCCGGTTGCTGCTGCCCTCTGCTGGCTTTGAGATGTTAACTCAGCGGCCTCGTCTAGATCGCTTGTCAATGGCATTTGCGTGGCAAGATCATCATTGCGCGCAGCCGGCTCGCCCCCCTCAAGCAAAGTGAGACGATCATCAGTGTTTTGCCGAAACCGCTTCATCTCGCGCGCCATGCCATCCAGGGCGAAACGCATTTCCTCGACTTTACCGGTCAGCTTGCGAAGTTCTGTTTCCAGTTGATCCAATCGAAGGGCAGTATCTGCGGCGCGCGCTCCATTCACAGCGCGTTGCAAGTCACCAATATCCCGCTCAACGAATTTCATTCGGTCTTCAAGGACGCCAAGATCATAGCTGTCTTGCGCCTGGCCGGGGGTAACCCAAAGCCCTGCAACAACTAACCCCGGTAAAGAGAACCGAATAAACTTATGAATTGCGGACATCATGACCGAACACTCTCCCATACCTAAATCTCAGAGCTATCTGGCAGGCAGATCGGGCAAAACTATGACCGATAACTGCCAGTTACTCTAGATCAAGAAGAAGGAACGCCCGAGACAACCGTCAGAGCACGCCGGTTGCGCCACCAGCAACTCTCATTTGAGCAGAGCGCGTCTGATTCAGGACGCTCCTTGCCATAGGAGACGATCCTGACGCGGTTTGTCGGGACACCGAGGTTAACCAAATAATTCCGGGCGGAATTGGCTCGCCGGTCACCCAGCGCCAGATTGTAAGCCCGGGTTCCGCGCTCATCCGCATGGCCTTCGATGATGATCGAGGCACCTGCATTCTCGACAAGCCAGCCCGCCTGACGGCGCAGGACCCCTTGGGCCTCGACATCAAGTGTGTGCAGAGCGGTATCAAAGAACACCCGATCGCCGACCGTAACCATGAACTCTTCAAGAGTGCCAGCCCGTGGCCCGCTCGCTTGTGATGTAGATGCCGTATTGCTTGCATCAGAGACCGGTGCAGCTTCCTGATTGGAGCCGCAGCCCCCTAGAAACAGGGATAATGCCAGAGCGGTTGCTAATTTTGTGACGGTCGATAAGACCATTTTAGAGCCTCCTTGTTCTCATTCCAATTCAAATGCCAGAAATTGCTTCCAAAGACACTTTGGTCTGGCGAATCGGTCATTGTGCCCCACTAATGGCAAACACCTGATGGAAGACCATCCAAATATCAAGTGCTTATTCGCCCATATCACGGACATTTTGACCCTTACTTCGACAAAAGTGGAGACCAGGCCGGGTCTGACGCATCCCGCGGGGTCGATACAGTTCTCAGATTATTACCAGTCAGATCGATTGAGTGCAGGCGTGTCCGCCCGGCTACCCCCGGGGACTGGCGGAAAAACATCAAGACCCGGCCATTGGGGGACCAGGTCGGTCCTTCATCCAGAAAACTCTCGGTCAGGATACGCTCGTCCGAGCCATCCGGCTTCATTACGCCGATGGCAAACTTTCCCCGGGTGATTTTTGTAAACGCAATCAGGTCACCCCGCGGGCTCCAAACCGGTGTGGCGTATCGCCCTTTGCCAAAGCTGATCCGGCTCACACCGGACCCACTGGCATTCATTACATAGAGTTGCTGCGAGCCACCGCGATCCGAATTAAACACAATTTGCGTGCCGTCCGGGGAGTATGAGGGAGATGTATCAATGGCCGGGTGATCGGTGAGCCGCCGGGCACTGCGGGTAGCCAGCGACATAGCGTAAATGTCAGAATTCCCAGCCTTGGCAAGGCTCATTGTTACGCTCTCTCCATTGGGAGAAAACGAGGGCGCAAATGACATGCCGGGGAAATTGCCCAGAAGTTCCTCGCGCCCGGTCGGGATGTTAAACAGATAAACCAGTGGCCGCCCGTTGCGGTAAGACAGATAGGTGATGTCCTGAGTGGCCGGACTGTAGCGCGGCGTGAGCACCAGCGATTTACCGGACGTCAGATAGGTCACATTAGCGCCGTCATAATCCATGATCGCCAAACGCTTGATCCGGGCATTTTTGGGGCCTTTCTCGTCAACAAAGACCACCCGGCTGTCGAAATAACCCCCGTCTCCGGTCAGGCGCTCGTAAATCGCATCAGCCGTGATATGGGCAATCCGTCGCCAGTTGTTCTCGGTTGTCACGAAACTCAAACCCGCCGATTGTTCTTCGCCCGGGACGTTCCACAGGCGGAACTCCACCTTTAGCTGGCCGTCCCCCGGCTGTGAGACCCGGCCCACTACCAGCGCATCAGCGGAGATCACCCGCCAATCGGCAAAGCGGGGGATGTCGGTGAACGAAAGATCAGCCTGAATGAATGCCGCCCGGGGAATCGGTCGAAACAACCCGGAGCTTTCCAGATCAGCGGTAATCACCTCGGATATCTGCACGCCGAGCTTGCTCTTCTCCCCGCCGCCATCGGTGAAATCGACAATTGCGATGGGCAGGGCTTCTTCCACCCCCTCGGTGATCTCGACCCGAGGCAAATCCTGGGCCTGGGCCGGGATTAACGCGCTGAGCGTTGTAACGAAGGTGATGGTGATGCCCGCCAGGAGCAATCCCGTTTTAAATCCAAAAGACGTCATTGAAATCCAACTCCATCTGGCTTGAATACCAGTTCAACTTCGCGCCAACCCGCATATTTATTTAATGGCAACCCAAAGAATGGCTGACAGTTCTGTAAAGCCTGAACCGCCCGCTGATAAGCCACTCTTGCACTATTTGAGCCACTTGGGTCCAGCCATTTTGGAGCCCCTTTAAGTCTGCCACCCTTGGTCAACTGGACCTGAACTGAAACTGTCACCTGCTCCTTGGCTCCTCTATCAAGCCGCCAGCATTCTTTGATCGCCGCTCTTAAGGGATCCCATTCGGAATTGGAGAGCCGCGCCGCATTGCCTGATCGCGCACGTTTACGGGGCTTGCTGCTCAATGAACTCGCTATTTTATCAGCAAAGCTTCGGGCTTTTTTCTTCTTGGGCCGGTCCTTGGCTTTTTTCTTTTTTGGCTCAGTTTCAACCGTCGGAGCCAGAGCGGCAATTCGCTGGGGCTTTTTGCGCGGCAATGGGGGAACCGGCAGCGGGATGGCGGGAATGGGCAGATCCACCTCAGCCTCTTTGGCGAGGACCGGCTTAGTCGGGGCTTCCGGCGCGATTTCAGCGGTGGCCACAACCACATCTTCCGATTTTATCTCATCGATTTGGACCGGTGCTGCCACAGCGGTCGATATCTCAGCATCGGGAAGAACTTCACTCGCCACAAGAGCCGCAATGGAGGGCGCGGTTTTGGCCTCAACGGACAAAGTATCTGCCGTCAAGGGTTCGGCCTCGGTGGTGACCGGTTCAACTGGTTGCACCTCCCGGCTTTCAAGTTTTTCCGGTGGAATTGTTTGAGCCAAGGTAACCGCATTCTCAAGGGCCGGGTCCGGCTTGGCAGGAGAGATATCCTCCGCAGAAATAACCTGCTCGGGCTGACTTTCTTCCAATTGTTCCTGCGGTGTTGCTTTATCAACTTCAACAGCAGCAGTTTCTTCTAATTCCACAGGCTCTGACGCCTGGTCCGCCAGCGTTTCCTCCTGCTCGAAGGTCTCCGTCTGAGCGACTTCAGGCTCCGATGTGGTGAGCTCTTGGGGCTCATAAACCGCCAGACTGTCCGCAGATTCCATCACCAGATCCACCGACACGACGCCATAGATGGGTTGTGGCTTGCTCCACAAACTAGGCAGGCCCAAGGTGACCACCAGCGCCACACCAGCGTGAAGAACGAGGGACATCACCACCCCGGTTCGCAATCCTTCATTTTCAGCAATAGCCATATCGTTACTCGGACGCACCGGAGCTAGCCGGGCTCGGGTCTGCCTGTTCGGTTACCAGACCGATTTTGGTGAAGCCCCCGGCGCTGAGGCGGCCCATGACAGTCATCACCATGCCATACTCAACGCCCTTATCCGCTTTGAGGTAAATCCGGTCATTTTCGCGTTCGGCGGCAATGGCCCGTAATTTGGGCAACAACTCATCCAGGGGGATCTCGGTTTCCTGTATGAACACCGCCCCGCCCTCATCAACCGATATGGTCAAGGGCTCTTCGGGATCGAAGGGCAGTGGATTGGCCTGGGTTTTGGGCAGGTTAACCGGAACACCCACGGTCAGCAGCGGGGCTGCA
>Ga0256847_1001744_pt1 | contig 10451 bp, 7 predicted proteins | sample TeddybearmetaG_FD_189099 | JGI IMG/M metagenome (GOLD analysis project Ga0256847, IMG submission 189099) | Hydrothermal vent microbial communities from East Pacific Rise, Pacific Ocean - Teddybear | ecosystem: Environmental > Aquatic > Marine > Hydrothermal vents | place: Pacific Ocean: East... | reverse complement strand
TGGAACAGGATGGTACATTTACGCTGGTGCACCAACTCATCTTATTACTCCTATTGCAGGAAAAATTTTGGTGTTTAGAACACATAATGGAAAATATGCGAAAATTGAGATTTTAAGCTATTATAAAGATGCTCCCGAAAATCCAGATGCCTTTACCGATTTAGATCGTTACTACACCTTTAATTATGTATATCAACCTAACGAAGGAACTTCAAATTTTTAAAAACATTATTCAAATAAAAGTGATGGTTTAAGCCATCACTTTTATTTTTCACCTTCCAAAGGCAAAGGACAACAATCTTTTCCTTTTAAGTTTTTACACAATAAAATAGCTAATATAGCTCCTGTTGTTGGTGCGACAATATATACCCAAAGATGTGTGAATTGTCCTGAAACTAAAGCAGGTCCTAAAGAACGAGCAGGATTCATTGAAGCACCTGTAATTGGTCCGGCAAATAAGGCTTCCAATAAAACCGTAGCGCCAATTGCAATTCCTGCTAGGGTTCCTATTTCTTTAGAACCAACCGAAACATTCATAATAACGAGCATTAAAAAGAAAGTAAGCAATACTTCAAGAATAAATGTTTGCAAAACAGTATCTGAAGGCAGTGTAGCGCCTAGCCCTATATGATCTGGGAAAAGTAATAATAAGGTGCCACTTGCTAAAATTGCACCCAAAAACTGAGCGAGTATATAAGGCATTACATCTTTTCCTGAAAAGCGTCCCGAAAACCAAAATGCCAAAGTAACGGCCGGATTAATATGCGCTCCCGAAATTTCTCCAAAAGCAAAAATCATTGCCATTACAATCAATCCAAACATAACAGAAACACCCAAATGTGTAATATCTCCTCCTGTTAAATCGTTTACAATAATTGCTCCCGTTCCGAAGAAAACCAAGCCAAAAGTTCCGATAAATTCTGATAAATATTTATTCATATCAATTCAGCTTATAATGAACTTGTTCATTATCAAGCTCATCTAACAATTCTTGTGTAATTTTTACCTTTTGCTTCCTACTATTCATTTGTAGCTTTAATTTTTCGTCCATTTCATAAACGATAAACTGCAAATGATGATCGCCTTTATGCATTTTAAACAACTCTTTTAAAGTTGCAATTCGCTCTTCCTGAATATCTTCAACTTTTAATTGTATTGTAAGTTTTTTAGCATGCGCATCCATTACATCATGAAGCATTTGCATAGAGTTGTATTGTAATCTTGGATCACTTTTCTTACCCGTCTCACGATTTGTCCAACCTTCTTTTATATACACCCGAACATAAATAAAAGAATTTGGAACTAAAAAATGTCTAAACTTTAAATACTCTTCACCAAAAATTTTAAACTCGAACGTTTCGGTATAATCTTCAACAGTAAATATTGCCCACCCTTTTCCATTTTTAGAAACACGATGTTGCACATCACTCACTACGCCTCCAAAAGTAAGTTCCTTATTAATATAAGGTGTTAAATCGTTAAACGCCGAAACGGTACTATTGCAAAATGTTTTAAGCTCTGTTTTAAAATCATCTAAAGGATGCCCCGAAATATAAACACCAACTACCTCTTTTTCGAGTTTGAGTTTTTTCATTCCTCCCCACTCTTCACAAGGTGGAACAGTTGGCTCCGGAATTTGAACCTCACTTGCGTCACCAAATAAACTAACTTGTGCCGAGTTTTCATTTTCCTGAAACCTTAGAGCAAACTTCACCACTTTCTCTAAAAAAGTTATCGAATCACCATCTTCATGGAAATACTGAGCACGATGTGCATCAAAATCATCAAAACCTCCTGCAAGCGCTAAATTTTCGAAAGCTTTTTTATTTGCAGCTCGCAGGTCGATTCGTTTTGCTAAGTCAAAAACCGATTTGTATTTTCCGTCTTTTCTGTTTGCAACAATTGTTTTTACAGCATTCCCTCCAACTCCTTTTATGGCACCCATTCCAAACCGAACGGCACCTCGATCGTTTACTGTAAACTTGTAAAACGATTCGTTTACATCGGGGCCTAATACTTCAAGTCCCATACGTTTACATTCCTCCATAAAGAAAGTAACTTGTTTAATATCGCTCATATTATTCGACAAAACCGCCGCCATATATTCGGCAGGATAATGTGCTTTTAAATAAGCTGTTTGATAAGCAATCCATGCATAACATGTCGAGTGCGATTTATTAAAGGCATAACTTGCAAAGGCTTCCCAATCTTTCCATACTTTTTCAAGTTTTTCAGTATCATGCCCTTTTGCTTCCGCTTGCGATAAAAACCGAGGCTTCATTTTATCGAGTACCGATTTTTGTTTTTTACCCATCGCTTTCCGAAGTACATCGGCATCACCTTTACTAAAATCGGCTAACTTTTGCGACAGCAACATTACTTGCTCTTGGTATACTGTAATTCCGTATGTTTCTTTTAAATATTCCTCCATATCTGGAATATCATACGCTATATCTTCGTCGCCATGTTTCCGCTTAATAAAACTCGGAATATACTCCATTGGTCCCGGACGATATAATGCATTCATGGCAATAAGATCATCGAAAACGGTTGGCTTCAAATCTTTTAAATGCTTCTGCATTCCAGCCGATTCATACTGAAAAATCCCTACTGTTTCACCACGTTGAAATAACTCGTATGTTTTTTCATCATCTAATGGAAATGCATCTGGATCGAGATCTACATTATGCTTAATCTTTACAAGCTTAACGGTATCTTTTATAAGCGTAAGGGTTTTTAGACCTAAGAAATCCATTTTCAACAAACCAGCATCTTCTACCACCGAGTTGTCGAATTGAGTTACATATAAATCAGAATCTTTTGCGGTTGCAACTGGAACGAATTTGGTAATATCGTCTGGCGTAATTATGACGCCACAGGCATGAATTCCTGTATTTCGCAATGAACCTTCTAATACTTTTGCTTGCTGAATGGTTTGCGCTTCCAGATCGTCTCCTTCGGCTAGATTTAATAATTCATTCACTTTTGGCAATTCGTCACTTCTAAACTTACTTCGCAATTCTTTTGCATCCATGGCAAAAATCTTGTTAAGTTTCGTCATATTTGGAATTAACTTCGAAATTCTGTCTGCTTCATTTAGCGGTAAATCTAAAACACGAGCGGTATCACGAATTGAAGATTTCGCCGCCATGGTTCCATAAGTAATAATTTGTGCAACTTGTTTAGATCCGTATTTTTCAATTACATAATCCATAACACGTCCCCGGCCTTCGTCATCAAAATCAATATCAATATCGGGCATGCTTACACGATCCGGATTTAGAAATCGCTCAAAAAGTAAATCGTATTTAATTGGATCAATATTGGTAATTTTAAGACAATAAGCAACAGCCGAACCTGCTGCCGAACCACGTCCCGGCCCAACCGAAACATCCATCTTTCTAGCTTCAGCAATAAAATCTTGCACTATTAAAAAGTAACCTGGATAACCCGTGTTTGCAATTACTTCTAATTCGAAATCAATACGGTCTTTAATTTCATCGGTGAGTTCGGGATATCTTTTTTCGGCTCCTTTAAAAGCTAAATGTTTTAAATAGTTGTTTTCACCACGTTTTCCTCCATCGGTTTTATCTTCTTCAACTAAAAACTCGGAAGGTATATCGAATTTTGGAAGTAAAACATCTCTCGCAAGGGTATACGATTCTACTTTATTTAAAATTTCTTCAACATTACGAATCGCATTTGGAATGTCACTAAACGTGGCTTTCATTTGTTTAGCCGACTTAAAATAATATTCCTGGTTTGGAAGTCCGTATCGATATCCTCGTCCTCTACCTATTGGTGTGGCTTGTTTTTCACCATCTTTTACACACAATAAAATATCGTGTGCATTGGCATCTTCTTTATCAATATAATAGGTGTTATTACAAGCGACGAGTTTAACTTCATGAGTTTTAGCTAAGTCAATTAAAACTGGATTCACACGATCTTCATCTTCTTGATTATGCCTTAAAACCTCAACATATAAATCATCTTCAAATGTAGCCTTCCACCAAAGCAGTGCTTCTTCAGCTTGTTTTTCACCAATATTTAAAATCTTACTTGCAACTTCACCGTAAATTCCACCAGTTAGTACAATAATATCTTCTTTATACTTTTCAATAATTGTTCTATCAATTCTTGGAACATAGTAAAACCCTTCAGTATAAGCAATAGAAGACATTTTTGCTAAATTATGATAGCCATTTTTATTTTTAGCCAACAACACAATTTGATAACCATTGTCTTTATGACTTTTATTTAAATGATCTTCACACACAAAGAATTCGCAACCAACAATTCCTTTTAATTTTTTATCTTGATCTTCTTCAGAAAGTGATTTGTTATAGCTATCGATTTGTTTTACAAAGCGAAAAGCACCCATCATATTTCCAGAATCGGTAAGTGCAACAGCAGGCATATTTTGTTGTACAGTAGCTTGTACAAGGTCGCTAATACTCGAAGTAGATTGTAAAACTGAAAACTGGGAATGATTATGAAGATGCGCAAAAGCAACATCTTCTAGTGCCGAAATGTTTTGTTCTTTTTCTTCGGAAGAGATACTCGAATCGACTTCAGTTTCTTGAAGTTTTTTTCGAACTTCTTCGGAAGCCTTTTTAAGATTAATATGCTTTAATCCTATAAGTTGAATTGTCTTCGGATTGGCTTCTGTAAAATCCTGAAAATAGGAAGGTGAAGCGTCTAGTTTTTCTAAAGTATAGTGTTGCTTACGAACAAGTTCTAGGAAGCATCTTGTTGTTGCCTCAACATCTGCTGTAGCATTATGTGCTTCACCAAAAGGAGTATTGAATAAAAACTGATGCAACTCGGTTAAGGTTGGTAATTTAAATTTTCCTCCTCGCCCACCGGGAATCTCACATAATGTTGCTGTTTTTTCGGTACACGTATCTAAAACAGGAATCTTATCGAGTTGGGTTTCAATATTTTTTCTGAAAAACTCTGCACCCATTATATTTACATCAAAACCAACATTTTGACCAACAACAAATTTGGCTTTAGAAAGTACTTCGTTAAATTGAAGCAATGCATCGTTTAAAGAAATACCAGATTCTTGAGCAAGTTCGGTTGAAATACCGTGAATTTTTTCGGCATCATACGGAATATTATAATCTTCTGGCTGAATTAAAAAATCATTATGCTCGACCATATTACCCATGTCGTCGTGTAACTGCCATGCAATTTGAACACATCGTGGCCAGTTATCGGAATCGCTTACAGGTGCATTCCAACGTTTTGGAAGCCCCGTAGTTTCAGTATCAAAAATTAGGTACATAGTCTTTGTTTTCCTTCAGAATTCAGCACTTAAAAGTACTAAAATCCAAGAAACTTTTAAAGCATAGTTATTAACAAAAAGCAGAAATTAATACACAAAAAAACCGGAAACAAGTTCCGGTTTTAATAAAATATCTTAATTGATTTAATATTGAACGCTAAACTCCCCTTCGGTAACAATTATACCATCTGTGGTTTCAGTTTCAAAATTAAATCGAGCTGTTATTGTATTATCACTAAAATCGTGAGACAAAATATCTAATTCTCCAGTAACTCCAATTACTGTTGCGCCATCTTCAGCGTATGTAGCCGAAAATTCGTCATCGGCAAGACTATAAACCCCAGGACCTGTAGTACTAGGAAAACGAATTCCCATTATTGTTGTATCAATAGCACCCGTAACAAGAATAAAACCACCCGCATCTAATGAAGCAATTAGCGTTGGATCAAATTCCCTACCGTTTACCACAGCACTAAAAGTGTCGACGAAATCAGAATCTGGATCTATAATACCGCCACCAACTATTGGTACTTCAAAAAATACTCCTTGATGTAATGTTAGGGGTTCTGAAACGCTATTTGAAAATACAACAACTCTAAAAGTTCCTGTTATCGTTCCATTTATTTCGTCATATCTTGAAATCACAACTTCACCTTCGCCATCGGGATTTGAAGTGTATTGTAGTCCCGAAATATCGTCAAAAACAGCTTTATTAGCAGATGTTCCTCCTAAAACATAGGTTCCAACATTTTTAGACGTTACTGTTAACACTAGTTTTTCGAGTTCAGAAAGTCCAATAATAGCAATTGTTCCATCGTCATTAATTAGTGCAGAAACATCAAGTGCTCTAAATAAATCATTATCCTTACTTGCTTGTAAGCCTGGCGTGTTATCTTCGATATCTTCACATCCAGCAAAAGCAATCATAAGTAAAAAAAGGAGGCATATTTGTTTCATCTTTTTGAAGTTTTTTATAATTGTTCCACAAATGTAAAATAAAAACTTTAATCTACTGAGTTTCAATTAAAAAATAAAGTATCTTTGCGCACTTAATTATAAAAAGAGGTCGCGTACCTTAAAAAATTAATTTATATGCCTGTAAAAATTAGATTACAAAGACACGGTAAAAAAGGAAAACCTTTTTACTGGATTGTAGCCGCCGATGCGCGCGCAAAAAGAGATGGTAAGTACCTAGAAAAAATAGGAACTTACAATCCTAACACAAATCCTGCACTAATTAACTTAAATGTTGATAGCGCAGTAAAATGGCTTCAAAATGGAGCACAACCAACAGATACTGCTAAAGCACTTCTTTCATATAAGGGAGCCTTACTAAAAAACCATTTAATAGGTGGTGTTCGTAAAGGTGCTTTAACTGAAGAACAAGCTGAAGAAAAATTCACTGCTTGGTTAGAAGAAAAAGGAAAACTAATCGGTACTAAAGAAGCTAATTTAGCAGATGCTAAACAAAAAGCTGCTGCCGAAGCATTAGCTGCCGAAAAAGTAGTTAATGAAAAACGTATTGCTGTTGAAGCTGAAGCTGAGACTGCGGAAGAAGAGACAACTGAAACTGAAGCAGTTGTTGAAGAAACTGTAACAGAGACAACTGAAACTGAAGCAGTTGTTGAAGAAACTGTAACAGAGACTCCTGAAACTGAAGTAGTTGCTGAAGAAGTTGTAACAGAAACTCCTGAAGCTGAAGAAGCTGCTAAGGAAGAAGAATAAATAACCTTTTTAACGATGCGAAAAGAAGAATGTTTTTTTCTCGGAAAAGTCGTTAAAAAATATAGTTTTAAAGGGGAAGTCTTAGTTAAATTAGACACAGACGAACCCGGATTATATACCAAAATGGAATCGGTTTTTGTTGATATAAACAACAATCTGGTTCCATTTTTTATTGAAAAAAGCTCACTTCATAAATCTACGCTCTTAAGGGTTCAGTTTGAAGATGTCTATACCGATGAAGCTGCCGAAAATCTAATTGGTACCTTATTATTTTTACCCTTAGAACAATTACCTAAACTTTCGGAAACGCAATTTTATTACCATGAAATTATTGGTTTTCGGGTTATAGATAAAAATTTTGGTGAAGTTGGCGTAGTTAAAGGAGTAAACGATCAAACAGCACAACCACTCTTTATTATTGATAGAAATAGTAAAGAAGTTTTAATTCCTTTAAACGACGATTTTATTAAAAAAATAGATCGCACTAATAAAGAACTACATCTTGAAACTCCAGAGGGGTTGATTGATATTTATTTGTAATGTCTAACCCTTTCAAATTCAAACAATTTACGGTATTGCAAGATCGTTGTGCCATGAAGGTTGGCACCGATGGTGTGTTACTAGGAGCATGGTGTAAAATTAATCAAGCAAATTCGGTTTTAGATATTGGCGCAGGAACCGGTGTTATTGCTTTAATGATTGCACAACGAAGTATTGCCGAAACAATCGATGCCCTTGAAATTGACACAGAGGCCTTCGAACAATGTGTCGATAATTTTGAAACCTCACTTTGGGGAGATCGACTGTTTTGTTATCATGCTTCATTTGAAGAGTTTGTGGATGAAACAGAAGAGCAATACGATTTTATTGTTTCCAATCCGCCTTTCTACTCTTCTTCATATAAAAGCAAAACTGCACAAAGAGATATGGCACGATTTCAAGATGCCTTACCATTCGAAACACTTATTAAGGGTGTTTCAAAATTACTTTCACCCAAAGGAACTTTCGCAACTATCATCCCTTTTTCAGAAGAATACAACTTTATAAAACTGGCTAAAACTTTCAACTTAATTCCTTTTAGAAAAACCTGTGTTAAAGGCACTCCTTCTTCAGAAATAAAAAGAACCTTACTTCAATTTTCTTTTCAAAATGAAACATTAGAATACAATGAACTTGTTATTGAGATTAGCCGGCATAATTACACAAAAGAATATCGTGAACTTGTTAAAGATTTCTACCTTAAAATGTAGGTCATTCGCGTTACGATTTCTACATTTGTAATCTAAAATTTAGAAAAATGAAACCCGATTTATTTGAAGCCCCCGATTATTTTAATCTTGACGATCTTTTAACTGAAGAACACAAACTCGTTCGAGACGCTGCTCGCGAATGGGTAAAAAGAGATGTTTCTCCAATTATTGAAGATTACGCGCAAAGAGCCGAATTTCCGATGCAAATTGTAAGCGGACTTGCTGAAATAGGTGCTTTTGGCCCTTATATTCCTGAAGAATACGGTGGAGCGGGCTTAGATCAAATCTCGTATGGGTTAATTATGCAAGAAATAGAACGTGGCGATAGTGGTGTTAGAAGTACGGCATCGGTACAATCGTCGTTAGTAATGTACCCTATTTGGAAGTATGGATCGGAAGAACAACGTAAAAAATATTTACCAAAACTAGCTTCTGGTGAATATATGGGTTGCTTTGGTTTAACTGAACCTGACCATGGCTCAAACCCAAGCGGTATGACCACAAATTTTAAAGATATGGGTGACCACTATCTTTTAAATGGTGCAAAAATGTGGATATCGAATGCTCCTTTTGCACATGTTGCAGTTGTTTGGGCAAAAGATGAGACAGGACGTATTCACGGACTTATAGTTGAACGCGGAATGGAGGGGTTTTCGACTCCTGAAACACATAATAAATGGTCGCTACGCGCAAGCGCGACTGGCGAATTAATATTTGACAATGTAAAGGTTCCTAAAGAAAATTTATTGCCAAATAAATCTGGTTTAGGAGCGCCATTAGGTTGTCTAGATTCTGCTCGATTTGGAATTGCTTGGGGAGCAATAGGCGCAGCTATGGATTGTTACGATACAGCTTTACGTTATTCTAAAGAACGCATTCAATTTGGAAAACCTATTGGTGCTTTTCAATTGCAACAAAAAAAATTAGCTGAGATGATTACAGAAATCACAAAAGCTCAATTGTTAACTTGGCGACTTGGCGTTTTACGAAATGAGGATCGTGCAACCTCAGCACAAATTTCGATGGCAAAACGTAATAATGTAGACATGGCAATTAACATCGCTCGTGAAGCAAGACAAATGCTAGGAGGTATGGGAATAACAGGAGAATATAGCATTATGAGACATTCTATGAATTTAGAAAGTGTAATTACTTATGAAGGTACACACGACATTCATTTATTAATAACCGGACTAGATATTACAGGATTAAATGCATTTAAATAATAAATGAGTAATCCCTTATTAGTTTTTTTTAAATGGAAGCGAGTTTTATAAACTCGCTTTTTTTATAGATATTTATAAAAAAAAGAATGTCTACTCAAAAACGTTTTGATAGAGCCTATAAAAACGCCAAATATTTATCTTTTGATAATACATCAAAATTTATATTATTTAGCGATTGTCATAGAGGTGATAATAGTTTTGCCGATGATTTTGCCAGAAATAGAAATATCTATTACCACGCTCTAAAACATTATTTCAACAAAAACTTTACTTATTGTGAAATTGGCGATGGGGATGAACTTTGGGAAAACAGATCATTTTCAACAATTTACAAAGCCCATAGTAACGTTTATAAATTACTTAAAAAATATTACGACGAGTGTCGCTATCATCCCATTTTTGGCAATCATGATATGGTTTATAAAAATGAACGTTATTGCGAAAAACATTTAGCGACTTATTTCGACCCAAAGACTAATCAAAATCAATCGCTATTTTCGGGTATAAAATATGAAGAAGCAATTGTTTTAAAACACTCACAAACTAATCAAGAAATATTTTTAACTCATGGGCATCAAGCCGATTGGTGGAATTATACCTTTTGGAAAATCGGACGATTCTTTGTGCGGGTTTTATGGAAACCCCTACAAGTTGTTGGAATATACGACCCTACTAGTCCGGCAAAAAACCACAAAGAATTAATTAAGGTTGAAAAAAGAACAAAAAATTGGATTGTAAACAATAACAATATTATTACTGTAGTTGGGCATACCCACAGACCTCGGTTTCCAGAACCCGGAGACATCGCTTTTTTTAATGATGGTAGTTGTGTGCATCCACGAAGTATTACAGGAATTGAAATCGAAAATGGCGAAATATCGCTAATAAAATGGCATATTTCTACACAAGAAAACGGAACATTACAAATTGTTCGTGTTATTTTAGAAGGGCCAAGAA
>Ga0256847_1001743_pt1 | contig 10455 bp, 9 predicted proteins | sample TeddybearmetaG_FD_189099 | JGI IMG/M metagenome (GOLD analysis project Ga0256847, IMG submission 189099) | Hydrothermal vent microbial communities from East Pacific Rise, Pacific Ocean - Teddybear | ecosystem: Environmental > Aquatic > Marine > Hydrothermal vents | place: Pacific Ocean: East... | reverse complement strand
TGAGCGCGAGGTAAACAGCCGTGAGCGTAGGGTAAACAGCCGTGAGCGTAGGGTAAACAGACGTGGGCACAACCAATCGCCGCGCGCCCAACGTCGTCACTCTGCAGCGGCAGGTCAAGAGGCATCACGCGTCGAGCAGCGCCAGCGGACACGCCATGATCGCTCCAGTGAAAGACGCTCTGGCGAAAGACATACCCAACGTCGGGCCGTAGAAAGACAAGCTCAAGCAAACCAAAGTACAGACGCCCGCGCAGAACGCCGCCGCTCACGTGGAACACAAACAGATACGCGTCGGTCGCAGCGAAAGATTCGAAATCAGAACCAACGCAGACCCGCCGCGGCCCAACGCCCAAATCGCGTCCAACGACAAGCCCAGCAGGCAACACGTAAGTCTCAACGCCAAACACGAAGGCAGGCACAACCACGACAGCAGCGTAGTGCACCTGAGAAACAGGAAGCGCGTACAGAACGCCGACAAAACGGAAATAGCGCACAACGCCAAGAACGAAAAATCGCGCGCCTAGAACGCCGCGAGTCACGCGGTAATTCTGGACAGCGCGGTTCGCATAGAAAAAATCGCCAACGCGCTATCCGCTAAGCAAAATTACCTAAACTAAAAGTTACTTAAACTTAAAAAATCTCAGCCATCTAAAACAGAAGCCACGCCGGAAAATTCCGGCTTGCTTCGCTCCAACGCCCATACGCTAAGTACCATGGCACTACCGGACACCGGGCACCAATAAAAAAAGGCTATATCGTTCGTGCTCATCCAGATTGTAATAGCCGTTGCGACCGCAAAACCAAACAACACCGTCACAAATCGACCCACACCAAAACGCGCCAAAACTATGCTGCCAAATATGGCCCCGTAAACGTAGTTAGGTAATTTAAACGTAAGATCAAGCAAGCCTTCGCCTGAGTAACGACCAAAAAACAAAGCAACTAACAGAAATACAACTCCCCATGCACCCATCAACCAACGAGAAACCGTCACATAGTGTTTCTCGACTGCATTTGGTCGTACATATTTGGCATAGATATGGCTCACACTTAAATCAGCACTCTCCGCCAGTGCAGAATCTAAGGTAGAGATAGCCGCCGCAAATATCGCCGCTATGAACAATCCAGACAAGCCAACAGGAATTTCTGTGAGAATAAAATATGGGAAAATCCGATCTGGCGCGTTCGTCAACTGCTGAGCCACCGCTTCTGGCAGACCTTGTTCTGCGTAAAAGACCGCTAGAGCCAAACCAACCCCTAGAATAATCAGGTGCATTGCATAGAACATGGCAGCGTAGTTATACGCTTTCTGCGCGTCTGTCACACTGCGGCATGCCTTAATCCGTTGCCAAGTGCCCTGGGTACTACCTTGGGCAACATTGAGTGCAATACCACCGATCACGCCTGCCCATATGGTGTAACGACGTTCTGGATCGGTTGAGAAATCAAACAAGACAAGTTTAGCTTGAGCATCTAATTCAAACAGCGCATCGGCTACAGTCATTTCGATAGACAAACCAATAAACAGAAGTGCAAACAAAGCACCCATGCCAAACAACACGAACAAGATAAAGTCTGTCCATATGACCGTTTTGATACCCGCCAGGGCGCCCCAGACAATACTAATCGCCACAACGAAACCAGCACAAACTGGTATGCCCCAACCAGTTATGACGTCTAACACCAGGCTCGCCGTCAGTAGCTTCACACCCGAATTGATGATGGTCAGCAACAATCCAAGGTACATAGACAGCTCACCCGTTGGAGTGTCTATGCGTTGACCAATGTATTCATAACTGGTTTGCGCGCCAGTTGACTCATAAAATGGCCGCGCCAATAACATTCCCACAGCAATCTTGCCTAATGCAAGGCCAATGACGACTTGCAGATAAGTGAGGTCCCCGCCGGGGGCAAAAACTGCGGCCGGTACCGAAATAAACGTCACTGCACTGACCAGCGTTGCTAAGATACTGGCAGAGACAGCCCACCAGGGTAGCGAACCATCGGCCTGAAAAAAAGAAGTGCGGCTAGTTATGCTGCCACTTAGCTTGTGCCCTAGCCATGTGACCAATAGCATAACGCCAACGATTACTGCCACATCGATGGAGGACAGGCCAGATTCCAATGTGTTTATTCCTGAGACTGGATCGCAGGTACAAAGACAGGCACATAACTGCGATGGCTAATTTTCCAGCCATCGGGCGTACGCACAAATTTGTCGTGATATTCACCGATACCAGCAAAGTTCTCCACTGGTAATGGCGCTTTTACTTCCGGTTCTACAAATTCTGCGGAAGAGGCGCGAGCTGCAGTATAAACCGTCACATAACTCACACCATGTGCGTGATCAGCGTCCTCAGGGAATATTTTTATGGTGCTCATGAGATGTCGAAAAGTTGGACCATCAGCCCCTGCCGCCACTCTAGCGCGTATTTTTTCGCGCCCTATGAATGTATTCCCCCTAAAAAAGAACCTAGCATCTTCAGTAAAAAGATTGGCCAATTCAACGGCGTCTGGTCTATCGCGATAATAGGCGTAATCAAGCACTAAATTTTCGCAGGCGCGCTGCATAGCTTGCAGCTCTAATTCTTTAGTCTCACCAGCTGACACAGGCTGTAGAGAAAAAACAAGAAAACAAACGTTTACTAAAAAAGCCAAAAACATTTTCATATTAGTCATGGTGCAACACCTAGTATAATTCGCCTATTTTTTACTGTTAGTAATATTCTCAACAACGAGCCTGCAGTCTAACTCTCCAGACGAACGATACGTGTACCAATATTACCGCCACTTAGGAGATCAACAAATGCCTCCGGCGCAGACTCCAGGCCCGCGACCTCGTCCGTCAAACTCTTGAGCTGGCCATCTTCTAACCAAGCATACAATTCTGCTCGCGCGGCGGCATACTGATCCGTAAAATCGAATACCAAAAAGCCCTGCATGTTAATGCGCTTGTTCACGAGCAAGCCAGGAATTCCTTTCGGCCCTGGCTCCGGCTTGTCTGTGTCATATTGCGATACCACCCCACAACATGCGATACGTCCGGCAACATTCATACGAAATAGAGCGGAGCCTAGAATCATGCCGCCGGTATTGTCAAAATATACATCTACGCCGTTTGGCGTGGCTTGTTTCAATGCATTACGAAAATCGCCGTCCTTGTAGTTAACCGTCGCGTTAAAACCAAGTTGATTTACAAGTACCCGGCCCTTTTCTTCACTACCACATACACCAACTGCCCGCGCACCTTTGATTCTCGCAATTTGCCCAACCATATGCCCAACGGACCCAGCGGCTGCAGAAACCAATACCGTATCACCAGCAACCGGTTTGCCGACCTCCAACAAACCAAAGTATGCAGTAAGTCCATTAATACCAAGGGGACCCAAGTAAGCAATGGGGTCATGGTTCTCTGGAATCACCGAAATAGCATCTGCGGCGTGGCTTGAATACTGCTGCCAACCCGTCGGACAAACAACTTTAGCGCCCACAGCAATGCTGTCATCGGTACTTGCAACCACCTCACCAACACCTGTCGCATTCATAACCAAACCTGCTTCGGGGGCTCCAGCATAGCTAGCGCTGCCCTGCAGACCGGCACGTGTACCTGCTGTAATCGCAAAGGCATTCGTCCTAACCAATATATGCCCTTTTTCTAAGTCAGGAACTACGGCACTTTGCAGACGATAATTACTCGCAACCAGCTTGCCCGTTGGTAAGCTGTGTATAAGTACTTGTTGATTTTCCACTATGGCCATTCCTGTTGTTGGTGATTTCTAGTTAGCTCGCCTTCGCGCTCACAAGCCAAGTTGCGCCACCCAGCTTAAGGCCTGACGGGGTCATCTGCGTAGAGAATACTTGGCGTACAGCATCGAGTGCTTGCACCTTCTTTTCGTCACTCAGCTCCGTCAACGCGCGCGCTAGGGGCCCAACCTCACCTTGGAAACGCATAGCAGACTCTAAATCGTCGCCAACGAGCAAATCCAATGTCACGCTTTCAATTTCAATATCCCTAAATTCTGCCTGGACCAAAATGTCTCTTAGATAACTTTCGTCGGCAAAGGCAAAAGGACCTGGCGCTTTAGGATCAGGCGCTTCAGCCTGGTCGAGAAAGGGTGCGATCACCCGTCCGGCTGTTGAAACCCATGGATTATTCGCTGGGGACTGCCAACACATGAACACCAAGCGGCCATCGCTGGCAAGTGCTGCATGTAGATTCTTAAATGCGACAAAAGGATCTTCGAAGAACATCACGCCAAAGCGCGAAAACACCAATTGATAAGCCCCTTCGAAATCATGTACCGCCGCATCAGCTTCGGTAAACGACAGGTTGTCTACTTTGGCGGCTCTCTGTCTGGCGTGCGCCAGCATGGGTGCTGATACATCAACACCGTGCACTATCCCACCTTGCTTGGCCAACACCAAGCTGGTCGCACCACAGCCACAACCGACATCTAGAACCCGTTCGCCAGGACGCGTCGACGCTTTGGTCAGAACGATATTGGACAATCCATTCAACATCTTGTCCAGTCGATCTTGAGATCGTACCCACGTCTCACCGGCTTGGCCGTTCCAAAAATCTATTTGCTCCGCGTTTGCTGTCATCGCTTGCCCCTTCAATGTGTATTTATTTAGGATAAGATTATCAGCTAATCTATCGACACCTGTCGAGCCTACGATTAACCAGCCAACAACAATAGTCTCAAAGGAGGCCTGCATGTCGGTAACAAGATATGTCACAGAAATGGGCATGGGCGTCGACGTTCACGGCGGCGACTACACAAAGGCTGCAAAACGAGCAGTGTCGGATGCCATTCGCCATTCGAGTTTAAATTTTTTTGCCGCTTTGAATAAATCGCCTAATGATATGCATATCACTGTGAAAGTAGGTGCAGGAGACCCAAGTGCTATCGATGCAGACGCGGTTGCCGCCGAACTCCCCTATGGTCTGGTCACGGTTAATGCTGTGCAAGGCGGGTTAGATGTCGCTTCAGACAATGGCCAAGACCTAATGGTCATGGTTAATGTGGCTGTGCTTGTTGGCTTCAAAGATTAGCGCCGCGCCTCTTCTAAAAAAGGCAACTGACGGATCACTGCCGACTTGACCGCCTATCTTAACAGCGTCAAGATCGCAAAAAATCGGAGTGACGAAATGGAATTAGAACAAATTTTTAGCCTTTGCGGTGCGCTCTCGATGACTGGATGGGCTGGACTGGTGCTTCTCCCTCGCTGGCACATCACCAGAGATTGGCTCGCACCAGTGATCGCCCCGGTGCTCATCGGTATTTGCTATTTGTGGCTCTTCACAACAAATTATCCTCTCATCCCAGCTGACGGGGGCTTTGGCTCGCTTGCAGCTGTTGCTTCACTATTTACCGTGCCAGAACTATTACTTGCCGGTTGGATTCACTACTTGGCTTTCGATCTATTTGTCGGCGCTTGGGAGATCAGAGACGGTCAAGCTCACGGCATTCCACACCTACTCATCATTCCCTGCCTGCTCTTAACTTTAATGGTTGGACCCGTCGGATTGGTTGTTTACTGGGTCGTAAAATTGACTGTCTTAGCCATAAAAAAGCAACGAGAGTCTGGCACCGCAGCCCAAGAGGGTTAGGTCTTACTCACTTCTTTGCCTAAATTAGATCTATGATACGACTATATTTGATGGCGATCTCGCGGTGCTTCTTTATGGGTCCGACTACTGTTTCGTCATCTATTTCGTTATAGACCAAATAGAAGCCGGCATTCGCTGACTGCAGCCAGGAGAAACGAATATTGGTCGCCACTAAATCAGTACGGTCATCATATTGCACCAGTGCTTGCAGTAGCACTTTTGGCGTAAACGAGTAAGACAGACGTAGGCGTCCAACATTAACCTCAAAATCGCCGTTATTCACCGGCAGATCTATGTCGTTGTAATCCCAGGTTAACTCACTAGAAAATTTGTCACCTGCTCGAAATCTCAGAGTAGTGCTCAACGAATCTCTGTCACCACCAAAGAAACCACCATGCTTCCACCTGGTCGAGACACTCAGCGGCTTGCCTTCATCGGTCTGAAATACCAGGTCGGATTCATGATCATCATATTCACCAGGCAAGACAAATGTACCTGGGTTTATTTCAAATGTCTCAACCACTCCTTCATGCAGGAAGTTGACGCCAGTGTGTACTTCAATACCGCTATGCCACTCCCAATGGTTATCGGCGTGCAGGAACCCAGATTCCCAAAACCCTTCATCATCCCAAAAACCAGTAAATGCAATGTGTGGTCTCAGCTCATACAAACCCCAGAGGTCTTCAGGCCGTCTACTATGAAACAAAAACACCTCTGCTTTTTCATAATTATTTCGCCGTAAGAAGCCAACTTCTGGATTAAAATTTTCACCAACCTTTGTGTAGCCGATTTGATTGGTCCATGACTCAGAGTTATAGCGTGCCAGCAGATGGTAAGCTGAATCATCTCCTTGAAGACCAGGCGTATCGGTCTGCGCAACATAGCTACGCAATGTAATTTCATCTCCAATACCCCACTGACCGTCCACTGCGTAGGTGCGATTGTAGTCATCATCTTTGTCGATACCGACACTGCCATCACCACGCCGCTCAACCACAATTGCACCAATAGATGACCGATTAGCAAACTCCTGATTTAGACGCGCCACGGTAAAGTCATTCTGTGGCACTGTGCCATCAACTCCATCTGCCTGCATGTGCAGTAGGCCAACATTAGTTGAGTCGCCAATTTTCCCTGAAAGTCGCACACCTGCATCTATGGGTGTTTGCACGCCATTGGTACCCACACCGATGCGCCGAGAGAAAAATAATTCAACTTCGCGGGGTGTACCCACGGCAAACTGACCAGCATTCTCCAAGAAAAATGGCCGTTTCTCCGGAAAGAAAAGACTAAAGCGGTTGAGGTTAACCTGTATTTCGTCAACTTCGACCTGCGCGAAATCGGTGTTGTAGGTGACATCAAGAGTCAGACTCGGCGTAAGCAAATACTTCGCGTCAAAGCCAAACTCCTCATTGTAGTCAGTGCCCTGCACACCACCGCCACGAATAGCTTGGCCAAGAATATAGGGCGTTAGCTTGAAATTTCTTTGCGACGGTGGCGCCATTCCAGACAACATTCCTGCTTCTGAAACGCGGAAAATATTGTGCTGCCGTTCCAATGGTGCCCAATAGCTAACTTCATTGTTACGGCGAATGTTACGCTGAAAGTTGATACCCCATGTTTGCACGTCACTACTGGCGTAACGCAGTGATTTGAAGGGAATTTCCATCTCCGCACTCCACCCGAAATCGCCCATTTGTGTTTTAACTGACCAGGTGGTGTCCCAATTCAAATTAAACGCCCCACCGCCAGAGCCAAAACTACCACTGCCTTGATTCGTGACCTGCCCGTCGTACTCCACCGCAGATGGAGTGGTACCGAAAACGAAGCCATTTTGCTCGTCTCGGAATGCATCAAGAATAACGCGAAAACTATCCGTATCGTCTAGAGAGGAGTCGCGGCGACTATCCGTTACAATAATGCCGTCAGGGTCGGTGTCATAACACACCACCCCGATATATAAAGAGGTTTCGGTAAAACCGACAAAGACTTCTGTGCGCTGACTTGATGCCACGCCCTCAAACGGTCTAACTTGAGTAAAATTTGTAGCTGGTGCGAACTGCCAAACTTTATCGCCCCTCACTTCACCGTCTATGACTGGCGCTTCGGAAAACTCATGTGCCACCATACTAGGGCGTTCGGCAAAAACTGAGTTAGAGCTGACAATACTTATCAGCGCAACAAAAAGCACAACACTGCTGCGGGTCATATATTTCTACTATACTTAAATTTGATTAGTGGGCAGTCATGACGCGGGTTAGGAACCCGTCAATATCGGTATCATTGTTGAGCAGAGCACACACTGTATCTACAAAAGGTGAAGATAGATTTTCAGACGCAAAAAGCGCTTGGAACATACGCGCTGCTCGCACACCTTCACTCACCATCACCATATCTGCCTCTGCTTCAGCCAGGGTTTGCCCCTTACCTAGGCGCTCACCCATTTCTCGATTACGACCATGAGGAGATGTGGCCGTAACAAAAAGGTCACCGATACCGGCAGCACTCAATGCCGTAGCCTCGTCAGCCCCGAGCTCAGGCAGCAGTCGAACAGCCTCTCTGTAGCCGGCAGTAAATACAGCGGCTTTTAAGTTGTCACCGCCGCGACCATCTTCTTTTAGACCGTCAACAACGCCACAAGCCAGCGCTATAACATTCTTAAACGCGCCCCAATATTCTGCACCTAATGGGTCATTCGCCGCGGCAAGCGTTAACGTTTGCGTCGAAAGTTCTTGCGCCATGTTCGCGGCAAGTTCGGCGTCACTAGAAGCTACTAACGCGGTGGTATAAACACCCCGCGCAAGCTCAGGTGCTATCGTCGGCCCCATCATTACGCACAAGCGTGCCTTCACACCCTGCGCAACTAACTTCTCTTCGATAACCTGAGATATAAGTTTATCGCCAGGGGCAAGACCTTTGGCTAAATCTAACAATATTTGTCCATCTTTAAGATGCGGTAATAGTTCATCTACCACCGTCAAAACCACGCCGCTTGGCAAGGCAAGCACGACAATTTCCGCATCAGCCGTGGCAGTTGCAATATCCATCGAAGCCACCAAACCAGTCAAAGGGACGTCTGGTAGATATTTTTCATTTATTGTCGTTGCCTGAATACTGTCGAACACTTCTTGCTCAACCGTCCAACCAGTTACCGTGTGGCCAGCACCCAGCCAATTTCTTGCTAGTGCTGTACCAAAATTCCCTAATCCTAAAACCGCAATGCGTCGCATATTTCTCCCTACTGCTCGTTTGCTTAAGGTGTTATTAATCTAAAGCCAAATTCTCTATTTGTATTGAAAGTCTTACCAAATCTGCCAGCGACCTAGACTCGGTCTTTGTCATCACATTGCTGCGATGAATTTCTACCGTACGCTCGCTGATACCAAGCTCTATGGCAATGACCTTATTCGCCTGACCAGAAGCCACTCGCTTATACACTTCTTGTTCGCGTGGCGTAAGGTCTGCGACTCTTGCCTGTAGCACATGCGCATCGGCGGACAAATCTCTATGTTTCGCATCGCGCGATAAGGCATCACGTATACGATCCAGCAATTCCTGTTCACGAAAAGGCTTACGCAAAAAATCTACAGCGCCGCGCCGCATGGCCTCCACCGCCATAGGAATATCACCATGTCCGGTAATGAAAACAATGGGGATATCAACGCCTAAAGATTCTAACCGGGCCTGCAATTCAAGCCCACTCATGCCGGGCATACGAATATCTAGAACTAAACAATTAACACTATTTAGATCAGCTTCACTAAGAAAGGACTGTGCATCAGCGTAGGCAGTATGCGTGATATCAACCGTGTCTAACAACATGCCAATGGCATCGCGCACCGGCTCATCGTCATCGACTATGTAGACATGGTTATGCTCAGCCATCTTCTCCCCCAATTGGCAGCGTAAAGTAGAAGGTACAACCCTCACCCGGGTTATTGGAAAACTCCAAATTACCGTCGTGCTCTTGCATTATTGATTTGCAGATAGACAAGCCCATACCCATCCCTTGCGCCTTTGTGGTGTGAAAAGGGCTAAAAATCAACGCTGCTTGTTCATCACTCACCCCTGTGCCTAGATCTTCCACCGCAACTTCTATCTTGTGAAAGTTGCGTTTTGTGCGAAGGAAAATACTACGGCCATATCGACAATCTATATCGGTCATTGCATCTATGGCATTGCGAACCAAATTCAGCGCCACTTGCTGGATTTGTACCGGATCGCAGTATACCGCGGGTAGACTTTCGTGCAGCTCAAATTTTAGTTCAACGCTGTGAGAACGGGCATCTGCTGCTGCTAAATGAACCAAATCACGCATTAGATCATTTATGTCGACTAGTTTTTTGTCACTACCTTCGTGTCGTACAAAACGCTGTATGCGCTCGATGATATCACCTGCCCTCAACGTTTGGGCACTCAGCTTCACCAATCCTGCCCGCGCTCGAACCACATTGGCATCATCAACTGCACTTTTATCTAACAAGTTAATGCATGCCTGCGCATACGCAGCAATTGCGGTAAGCGGTTGATTGATCTCATGCGCAATGCTTGCGGTCATCTCACCCATGGTACTAAGCCGACCCACTCTTGCGAGCCTCTCACGCTGCTCTAAAAGAATTTGTTGGTCGCGCTTTTGTGCAGTGAGGTCGCGAATGATGCCGGCAAAATAGGTGCCTTGATCTGTACTGATCTCGTTCACAGCGAGGTAAATTGGGAAAATTTCACCCTGTTTATTAGCCGCTTGGAGTTCCCTGCCAATGCCGATGATTTTGGCCGCACCGGTTTTTAGATACCCAGAAACATAGCCTCGATGCTGGCTACGAAAAGGCTCGGGCATCAGC
>Ga0256847_1001742_pt1 | contig 10462 bp, 6 predicted proteins | sample TeddybearmetaG_FD_189099 | JGI IMG/M metagenome (GOLD analysis project Ga0256847, IMG submission 189099) | Hydrothermal vent microbial communities from East Pacific Rise, Pacific Ocean - Teddybear | ecosystem: Environmental > Aquatic > Marine > Hydrothermal vents | place: Pacific Ocean: East... | reverse complement strand
TATAATGCGATAAAACAAATAATATGAAATAGGCATTCCTGTAATTATAACAGCAATTAAAGCGAAACTTTCACGAATAATAAAATCAAACGGATGATGCCGAGTTCCAGTTGTAACATCTACGTTCTTATCGGTGTGATGAACAATATGAAGGCGCCACATCCATTTTACCTTATGAAGCAAATAATGAACAGAATATTGCGCGATAAGATCTAAGACTAATATTGAAAGTAAAACTTCAAGCCATATTGGCGCATCAATAAAGTGAAGGAATCCAATGTTCGAGCTTTCTACCCACAAAAAAACACCAATTGTAAGTACTCCAAACAATACATTTATTAGCATAACCATTGCTAAAAATATAAAGTTACTTCCGGCATGCTTCCATTTTTTATACTTAAAAGAAAATAAGTTATAACGCCCCTCTAATATCCAGAAAAAAGCAAGGCAAAAAACAATCCACGAACCCTTTATCCAAATAGGCATGCTTTCAAAGAAGGTTAAAAATTCTTGCATAAAAAGAAATTATTTTAAAATACGCTCGTATCGTTTTGTGTTATTTAACACATCTAAAGCCTCCAATATTTCAGGATTGTTTTCGACTTGATACTCATACATTCCTTGTCGGTAAAAATATCGTTTTAAAATTTCGTCGGTTAATAACGACATAATTTCAGCACTTTTATTTTCAACCTCTTTTTCTTTTATAGCATCAATACTTTTCATTAAACTCTCGTATGCGGTTTTAATTTGGTTTTGTAAATCGTCGTCTTTTGCTTTTCTGAAAGCTTCCTCAAACTCCTTTTCGGTTTTTGTTTGATATTCGAAATCATTTTTCTTTAAAAACTGTAAAAAAGCCTGAAAATCTGTGTCAGAAAGCTTAAAATTTTTCCAATCCTTAAGTTGATGTGAATAATAATAATCTGTAGCAAAATCGAAAATGGCATTATCCTTTAGAAGCGCAGTAGTAATTGGGCTAAACTTAGCAGATTCGAGCTCGACGTCGGGTAAAATTCCACCGCCATCATAAACCGTTCTTCCTCCTTTAGTTTTATATGCATTATAAGAATCTGGCTCGGCACGAACAGGGTCACCATTTTCATCTCTATTCCAATAGTCTAATGCCTGAATACACCTTCCGCTAGGCGTATAATATCTAGAAATTGTAACCTTTAATTGTGTACCATATGTTAGTTTTTTTGGTCGCTGTACCAAGCCCTTTCCGAAGCTACGCGCACCCACAATAACAGCACGATCTAAATCTTGAAGCGAGCCAGAAACAATTTCGCTAGCAGAAGCACTTCGTCCGTTTACTAAAACCACTAACGGAATTTCGGTATCGACAGGATCGTTACGTGTTTTATATGATTTATTATATTTTTTTATAACCGATTTTGTGGTGGTAATTACTTCGCCTTTAGGCACAAAAAGATTAACAATATTTATTGCTTCACCAAGAAGCCCCCCAGGATTTCCACGAAGGTCTAAAATAATTTTTGTTGCGCCCTCTTCTTTAAGATCTTCAAGTGCTTTTTTAGTTTCAAGTGTCGTTTTACGATTAAATTTTGTTAAAACAATATAACCCACATCGCCATTAATTAATGTTGAAAAGGGTACTGCATGAATATCGATTCCTGCTCGTGTAAGTGTTGTGGTTTGTGTTTTACCTTGTCGAATAAAAGTGAGTTCTACTTTCGTTCCCGAGGCTCCTTTTAGTAACTCACCAGCATCATCTTCAAATTCAGAAATGGTAATATCTCCAATTTTAATAATTCTATCTCCTGCTTTTAATCCTGCTTTATCGGCAGGATAATCTTTAAAAGGTTCTATAATTATAAGCTCTTCTTTTTTAGTGCGAACCGAAGCTCCAATGCCTGTATAAATTCCCGAACGCTGGATACGCGCATCTTCAACCTGTTGCTCGTTCCAATACATAGTATATGGATCGAGGTCGGCAAGCATTCCTTTAATTGCTTTATCCATGAGTTCGGCAGGAGTTGTTTCGTCGACATAATTCATGTTTAACTCCTTAAACAAAGTTGTGAAAATTTCAATTTGCTTAGCTATTTCAAAGAAATCACTTTTAAAACCAGTAGTTCCTAAAAAAAGCACAATTGCTAGACCAGAGATAATTATTTTTTTCTTCATAGGTTCAATTTTTTTAATAAGGAAATCATTGCGCTCTCAATTACTTTGCTAGGGACCTCCTCTTTACCAAGATATAAAAATAAGACGGCAACAGGCTGAAAACCACCAGTATTTAACAAATGTTTCTGAAGTCGGTACGACCCCCTTAGTTGTCTTTTTATTCGATTTCTATCGACTGCCCGCTTAAAGTTTCGTTTTGGAACGGCAAATGTAGCCTGTGTATTTTCGCTATTTAAATTAGGCGCATAGAACATTTTAAGCGGAAAAACTGATTTTGATTTTCCTTTTTCAAAAAGGAATTCAATGGTTTTTCTACTTTTTAGTTTTTCTTTTTTTTGAAAGCGAAAGTTCATAGTGTAAATGTAGCTATTTTTTTAAGGCAGATGAAGGCTTATTTTACTAGGTAAATAAAAAAACTCGCAATACAATATTGCGAGTTTTTTATAAATTATATATAAAGTTTATTAGTTCGTATAACTATTATTATCTGGGTTAACATCTGCCATTAATTTTGAGGCGTCAATGGTAATACTTTTTACAGTTTTACCATTCAATATTTCAAAGCTATAGGTTGGATATGCCCAAGCCCAATCTTTTAAAACAGTCCATGTTTTTGAAGCATCTGGGTTTGGTTTATCTTTTCGCATCATTTGAAGCGGAACATAGAAAGTAGCTTCCGAGCCATCAGCATAGGTTACATTTATATCTAGCGGCATCGGCATTAATCCTATTCGCTCCAACGTAACAGTTGTTTTATTTCCTTCCGAAGAAACACTTTTAATTCCGTAGTCAATAGTATTTGTTGTTTGTGTCCAATCTGTTAAATACCAACTCAATTCGGCTCCAGAAACCTTTTCAGCAACACGAATAAAATCATTAGGTGTTGGGTGCTTAAAAGCAAACTCATCAAAATATCTCAACAATGTTTTATGGAGGTTATCCCGACCAATTATATAACCCAGCTGCGCCATAAAAACAGCACCTTTGCTATAGGCCGAAATTCCATAAGCCATGTTCGAACCGTATCTGTCAGAATGAGTTGTTTGCGGTTGCTCTTTTCCGCTTTTAGCAAGATAATAGTAACCACGATATGAACCGTTAGTAGGATTAACCTTATTTTGCTTCATAACATGATTCATAGCCCAACCCGAAATATAGGTTGTAAACCCCTCGTCCATCCACTCGTGTTTAGACTCGTTAGTAGCCAATAGAAACTGAAACCAAGTATGCGCCATTTCATGGGCAGTTACACCCACCAAACTATTAAAGTTACGATTCCCCGTAATTAATGTACACATTGCATATTCCATTCCGCCATCACCACCCTGAACAACAGAATATTGTTTATAAGGATAGTCTCCAATGTGTTTATTATAATACACCATTATTTCGGCAGTTTTTTCTTGAAGGTTTTTCCAGTTTTCCGCAATTTCAGGATTGTTTTTATATAGAAAATGAAGGATTACCCCATTTGGTCCCGTAATCTTATCGTGAATATATTCTGGATCTGCCGCCCAAGTAAAATCATGCACATTTGGCGCCAAAAAGCGCCAGCTATACTTACCATTAACTGGTTTTGCTGGTTTTACATTTTCATCTTGATAGCCATGACCAATTTCGTTAGCATTTTGTAAATACCCTGTACCGCCAATTGTATAATCTGAATCGATATTAATAGTAACATCAAAATCGCCCCAAACGCCATGAAACTCACGTGCAATATAAGGGTCGGCATGCCAGCCTTCAAAATCATACTCGGCAAGTTTTGGATACCACTGCGTCATTGAAAGTGCAACACCTTCAGCATTATTACGTCCCGAACGACGAATTTGCACAGGTACCTGTGCATTAAAATCCATATTAAATGTTGTGCTAGCCCCAGGAAGAATTGGCTTGTCTAAATCCACTTCAAGGATGGTTCCCACAACTTCATACGAAATAGATGTACCGTCTTGACTAAGCTTATTGACATTAATATAACCCGTTTCGTTAGGTTTTAAATTACCAATTCGACTACTTACACGATCATCAGCATCTGATATAGTTTGTGAACGCACATCCATCTCGCTTCCAGGTTGAAAGGCATTAAAATACAAATGATAAAACACTCTATAAAGCGTATCGGGAGAGTTGTTTGTATACTTAAGTTCTTGCTTCCCTTCGTATTGATAAGTTTCAACATTCATATCAATTGTCATTTTATAGTCAACTTTTTGCTGCCAATACTGCGTATTATTTTGAGCAAAAACAGCCGTTCCTATAAATAGAAAAACAAACAGAATTTTTTTTATTTTATAATCCATAAACTTATTTTTAATTATTAAATAAGAATTTTATTTCGACATTTTTTCAGCCATTATTAATGCGTTATATAAATTAACCATCTTTCCAGAGGTTGATATTTCAGAAAAATTTTGAACATTTGATTCTTCTCCTCCTAAAATAACAGGCGTGTTTGAAGGAACACCACTATTCATTAGTATTTGTTTTACTTGTTTTGCTGAAAGATTTGGATAATATGATCTAATTACTGCAGCAACGCCTGCTACACCAGGAGAAGCCATAGAGGTTCCTTGTAAAAATTGATACGTGCTTAATGGAGTTGTTGACCAAATTTTAGTTCCTGGAGCAAAAACATCTACACTTGTTGCGCCGTAATTTGAAAAGCTTGCAACCATTTCACTTCCGTATTTATGGTGAAGCGCCCCAATTGTTATAAATGTATCAGAGATCTCTCCACCAGTTCCTTGTTGATCGCTTGGATATACTTGAGTAGTATCATTATCAATACCATCATTTCCAGCCGCATGTACAATTAACACATCGTTTTGTGAAGCGTACTCAATTGCATCCCAAACCCATTCTGGATTTTGAGAATACCCCTTTCCGAAGCTAGCATTAATTACTTTTGCACCATTATCTACAGCATAACGAATAGCTAATGCCACATCTTTATCGTACTCATCGCCATCTGGCACAGCACGAATAACCATAATTTTTACATTTGAAGCAACGCCGTCCATTCCAACACTATTACCGCGTTGTGCAGCAATAATACCAGCAACATGTGTTCCGTGTAATACATCCTCTTTATCGTCGGTCGGTCCATCTACATCATTATTTCCATAATTTGAATCTGAAATATCATAAGGATTATCCCCCAAAACACCTCTAAAATCAGTATCAGTATTATAGTGTTTTTCTAACTGCCCAGTAAAGTGTTCGATTCCACCATCTAGTTGTTCAATTAACTTTGGAATTGTATCTTCATAAGCAAGCATTTGACTAAGGATCCCGATTTGTTGTTGCGTTGTCTCATCGGCATCTTTAATATTAGAAAGATCTTCTTTCGAATAATCTTCTTTTCCAAGTTTTGCTGAAATTGCTTTATGTGCTTCTGAAACTTGCCCTAACATTTGGGTGTATCTTTCTTTATTGCTCGCGGCTGTTGCGTATTTTTTATCAAACTCTGCTTTAGCTTTTTGATAAAGTGCGTAATCATCTTTGTTAGCTTCACTTATTTCGGAAGCATTTTTACCATTAAAATCATTGTCGAACCTTCTTATAATTCTAGTAAATTCAAGGTTTTCACCAACAATATCACCCAAGAAGTTCCATCCATGTACGTCATCTATATATCCATTGTTGTCGTCATCTTTCCCGTTATTAGGAATTTCACCTTTATTAACCCAAATTACATTCTTCAAGTCTTCGTGTTCAATATCGACACCACTATCAATAACCGCAACAATAACCACCGTCGCGCCCTTTTTGTTTTTAAGAATTTGAGAGTACGCTTTATTTACGCTCATTCCAGGAATCGTATCGGTTGCTATATCGGCTGCCCCCCAAGTTTTTAATTCGGCATCGGTTAAAGGGCTTTCTTTAAGCGGTAATGTGTCAATATTATTAATAGGGGTTGTTACAATTGGAGCGGTTCCACCACAACTAGAAAGCAATATTGAAATTGCTAAGGCAATAAAAGATAGTTTATAAATTTTCATGTTTCTAAGTTTATTTTATAAAATGGCAGCATGTGCATTCTATAACATATTAATTAAATAAATCATTAAAAGTGTGGCACTCATTAATTCGAACGCCTTTTTCGGTATGTTTTACGGTTATTATTTCGTTATTTGGATCGTGTTCTAAAAACAAATAATAATTATTATCTGCGGCAAGTTTAAGAAATTTTTCTTTTTCGGTAATGGTTAATAATGGCCTAGTGTCATATCCCATTACATAGGGTAAAGGAATATGCCCCGCTGTTGGCAGCAAATCGGCCATAAAAACCAGTGTTTTTTCTTTATATATTATATGCGGAATCATTTGTTTTTCGGTATGTCCGTTTGCAAATAATATTCCAAAGTTAAGATTGTTTTTATCTGAAAAATCTGTAGTAGGTTCGTCTATAAATTTTAATTGACCACTTTCCTTAATCGGAAGAATATTTTCTTTTAAAAAGGAAGCTTTTTCTCTAGGATTAGGTTTGGTTGCCCAATCCCAATGATTTTTGTTAGACCAAAATGCGGCATTTTTGAAGGCGGGTTCGTAATGGGTTTTAGTATTATTCCATTGTATGCTTCCGCCACAATGATCGAAATGAAGGTGCGTCATAAACACATCTGTAATATCATTTCGATTAAAGCCAGCCTTTTTTAAAGAGGTGTCTAAACTATGGTCGCCCCATATATAATAATACCCAAAAAATTTATCGCTTTGCTTTTGCCCCATACCAGTATCGATTAAGGTAAGTCGATTTCCATCTTCAATAAGAAGACAACGCGCCGCCATATCGATCATATTATTAACATCGGCAGGATTGGTTCTAGACCATAACGATTTTGGAACAACACCAAACATTGCGCCTCCATCGAGTTTAAAATTTCCTGCTTCAATAGGGTAAAGAGTCATAAAAAATAAAAAGTCCTGCAAATTAAGAAAACCATTGCAATAACACGAATAAGTTAAGAATATATTAAGATTCTAATTTAAACCGTACATTTTCAACACTCTCGGTCGATCCAACTAGAGTTACGATGTCACCAAGTCGCAATCTAGTAAAACCATGCGAAATAATTACTTGATCTTTTCGAATAACCGAAAGCACAATTATATCGGAAGGAAATCGAAGGTCGCGAAGTGTCATTCCATGAATATCTTCATTTCTAATTTCAACATCAATAGAGTCTTGCGATTTATCTAAACCAAGTAATATAGATGTAGCATTTGGTGACCTCACAAAATGATCGAGTAAATTTATCATTGCCAAAGAGGGATCAATAACACGCACACCAATTTCATTAAGGTCGTCTAAGAAATTTCGATCTCCACCAAAACGAACAATAATATCTTTTGTACCTACGTGTTCATATATAAGTTCAGCGATTTCATGATTTTCTTCATCGGTCATTAAACACACAATGACATCGGCACTCTCTAAGTTTAATTTATTTAAAGAGCGCAATGAAATATCGGGAATAGAAACGATATCAAAATCATTGTAATTATCTTCGTAATTTTCTGCTACACAAACAATTTTTGGAACCCAGTTGTGCTGCACTAACGATTTTGCAAGGGCAATAGATTGACTTTCCAAACCAAATATTACAGCATCTCGAACACCGTCATAATCTGGGGTTTTATGTTTTAAATGACTTTCGCCAACATAGTTTAAAGACCATTTAAATAAAGGCGGGCCAATTAATTGATTAATAACAATGATGGCAATAATTATAGTTTGAAATTCATATCCCCAACCAGGAAATTCGGCAGCAATTAAGGTTGTTAGTCCTAGCGCAACACCGGCTTGTGTAACATAAGGCATCCATGAAATAAACAAATATTTTTTATCATCTTTTGCAGCAGCAACTCCAAACATTCCGCCAAGAATCATCGTTAAAATACGTAAAACAAAAAGCGCAAGAGCAATCCAAAAAACTTGTGCTAGGGTTTGAAGCGATAACGAAGCTCCAGTTAGCGTAAAGAAAATTATAAAAATTATAGGGCTTATTTCTTCTAGTAATTCAACAAATTCAATTCTATTTTTACTGTAATTAGTAATAACAAAACTTCCAATAATACATATTAATAAGGGCTCAATTACAATTTCATGCCCAAAAACGCCTTGAGTATTTGCTTTTAAAAATGCTGCAAACAAATAAACGCCATAACCCAAAACGGTTATTATAACAGCTTTTATGTGTTTGTTTATTTTTAAAGAAAGGGGGATTTGAAGAATTTTTCCTAATAGCACTCCTAAGCCAAAAGAAAGAATTAATTCTAAAATAAGATATAATAGAAAAGAAACCCCTAATTCTTCACCATTAATAACTGCCTTTGCGACAGCAAAACAAATAGCAAAAAGGATAATAACCAATACATCTTTTACAACCGTAACACCCATAGCGGTTTTTGTAAAAGGACCATTTGCTCTTAATTCGTTGATAACCGCTATTGCTGAAGAGGGTGATCGAGCGACAAAAATAACACCAAATAATACTGCAATAATTAACCTAATCTCGGTAGAAAGTTCGGCCATAAAAGGAATATAAGAAGCGGCGTAAAATATTGCAATCGAACTTAAAACAAAGGTTATGGTTAACTGCCCAATAGTCATCCACTTAATACTATTTAAACGACTTCTTAATTCTTTTAAATATAATTCTGAACCTGCTGAAAAAGCAATAATAGCTAATGCAATATCATTTAAGAAATTTAATTTCGGCAGCGTTTCCGAAGGAATAAAATTTAAAACAGAAGAACCAGCTATAATTCCAGTTACTATTAAACCGGTAATTAATGGGAATTTTATTTTCTGAAACACTTTTGCAATTTCATGACCAGCAATAGCCACAATTACAAAACCTACCAGAATAATAATAAAAGTACCGTCCATTTAAAATAATAAAATTTTTCCGAATGTTCTAGATCGGGTGTCGCGTAAAGATATATATTTTTGAAAGATGACCAATTAAGCTGCGAAAAAGTTGTTGTTATATAATTTATTGTATCTTTTAGAAAAAAACATTAGCTATGAAAAGTTACACAAACAATGACACAAAAAGTATCTTCATTTTTTTAGCGGGTATTTTTTATTTGACATCATTTTCCTTGTTTTCTCAAACCGAAAATTTTGACGAACTAAGAGAGTCGCACAGAGAAACCCTTGATGACACTTATACATTTATTTCGCGGGATAATATGGAGAAATCTCCAGCATATAAATTTAAAAGTCGCGGCTTCGAGACCACACAAGTAAATGTAGATTCCGATGGAAACAATATAGTTGGAGATGCTGGCAACGAAACATCCATAGCCGTCGATCCAACAAACCCAAATAGAATCGTTATCGGTTGGCGCCAATTTGATACCGTCGACAGTAATTTTCGTCAAGCAGGATATGGATATTCTACAGACGGGGGATTAACATGGACTTTCCCAGGAGTAATTAATCCCGGTGTATTTCGATCAGATCCCGTATTAGATTTTGATGCCGAAGGCAATTTTTATTATAACAGCTTAACACTTGATTTTGAGTGTGATGTTTATAAAATTGATGATGGCGGAGTAAGCTGGGGGCCACCCGTACCAGCCGCAGGTGGAGACAAACAATGGATGCGTATCGATAAAACCAGCGGAATAGGAGCTGGAAATAATTATTCTAATTGGAATTCAGCTTTTACAACTTGTGCGCCAGGATTTTATACACGATCAACAAACGGCAGCGCAAGTTTTGAAAATTGTGAAATTGTAGATGGCGACCCCTTTTGGGGAACATTAGCTGTTGATGCAGATGGTGATTTGTATATAGTTGGTCGTAGTTCTTCAGAATTTATTATTGCTAAATCTTCTAACGCTAAAGATCCAGATGCTTCACTAACCTGGGATTCGGTTAATGTAGTTAATTTAGATGGTAATTTAGTTGCTGGCGCCCCAGTAAACCCCTCTGGTCTTTTGGGTCAAGGCTGGGTTGATGTTGATATTTCTGGAGGATCTGGACATGGTAATGTTTATGTAGCTGCTTCAGTAGCTCGATTTTCAGGTGGAGATCCAGGCGATGTTATGTTTGCAAAAAGCACCGATGGCGGCAACATTTTTTCAGACCCAATTAGAATAAATACCGATGCGAGCACAACAAATTATCAATGGTTTGGTACGATGTCTGTAGCCCCAAACGGAAGAATCGATGTAATTTGGTTAGACACTAGAAACGCTCCCGCAGGAACAAATATGTCTGAATTGTATTATTCATTTTCAGAAGATCAAGGCGAAACTTGGTCTGTTAACCAATCTCTCTCTGTTTTATTCGACC
>Ga0256847_1001741_pt1 | contig 10471 bp, 9 predicted proteins | sample TeddybearmetaG_FD_189099 | JGI IMG/M metagenome (GOLD analysis project Ga0256847, IMG submission 189099) | Hydrothermal vent microbial communities from East Pacific Rise, Pacific Ocean - Teddybear | ecosystem: Environmental > Aquatic > Marine > Hydrothermal vents | place: Pacific Ocean: East... | reverse complement strand
ACCGGCTTTGGCAACGTTTTCCAACACTGGCAGCAGTTCACGGATATTTGAAATTTTCTTATCTACGACAAGAACAAAAGGGGACTCTGACTCAACTGACATGCTGTCTTGATTGTTAATGAAATAGGGGGAGAGGTAGCCACGGTCAAATTGCATACCTTCAACTACGTCTAGTTCGTTTTCCAAACCAGAACCTTCTTCAACAGTAATAACACCCTCTTTACCCACTTTACCCATTGCGTTTGCAATGATTTCGCCAACATCTTTGTCGGAGTTTGCGGAGATAGTTCCTACTTGAGCAATTGCCTTGTCGTCTTCACAAGCAACAGAAAAACCTTTTAATTCAGCAACAATGACTTTAACTGCTTGGTCGATGCCTCGCTTAAGATCCATGGGATTCATTCCGGCAGCGACCGACTTTAGTCCTTCGTTTAAGATCGACTGAGCCAATACCGTTGCAGTTGTTGTTCCGTCGCCGGCTACATCAGAAGTCTGTGACGCAACTTCTTTAAGCATTTGTGCACCCATATTTTCGAATTTATTTTCTAGTTCAATTTCTTTAGCAACTGATACGCCATCTTTAGTAACAGTTGGAGCGCCAAAGGAACGGTCTAGGATGACGTTTCTTCCTTTTGGACCCAAAGTTATTTTTACTGCATTTGCTAAAATGTTAACGCCGTTCATCATTTGTGAACGCGCGTCATCACCAAATTTTACGTCTTTTGCTGACATGATTATTTCCTCTATTTAATTTTGTTGTTCGTTTTCAACATGCTGAATTCCAACCTCTTCATAGCCCTGTCCTTTCATCTGAAAAGGATGGGGAAGAGGGGTTTTTAGTTCTTCTTATTCGATGATGCCGACGATATCATCTTCACGCATTACTAATAGCTCTTCACCGTCAACCTTAACTTCATTGCCAGAGTACTTGCCAAATAACACTTTATCGCCCACTTTTACTTCTAGTGCGCGTACATCGCCATTTTCAAGATGCTTGCCATTACCAACCGCTAGAATTTCTCCGCGACTCGGTTTTTCTTTAGCGTTATCTGGTATCAAGATACCACCAGCGCTGACTGATTCATCTTCCATACGCCTAACTAGAACGCGATCGTGTAATGGACGAATACCCATTGATTTGTCTCCTAATGATTAATAATTCCAGTTGTTTGATTTCTGTTTATAGGAATTAATTTTGATTAAAATTGAATAACAAGAGGCTATATGGGGACTTTTTATTGGCACTCAACCCTGTAGAGTGCTAAAAAATGGAGAAAAACAATATTTAACTATTTTTTTACTTGACCCTAAAGTGCGCTTTAGGGTTTATAATGGCTCTTATTCGTAATCAATGGAGTTTTGTGCGTTCATGCAACTACTAAAAATTGGCCAACTCGCCAAGCGATCGAAGGTGTCAGTGGAATCTCTTAGATTCTACGAATCCGAACAGTTACTTACTCCTGAAGGGCGTTCGGCTGGGGGTTACCGGCTCTATTCTTCTACCGATGAACAAAAATTATCTTTTATTTTGCACGCGAAAAAGATTGGTTTTTCGCTGCAAGAGATAAAAAACTTACTCTCATTACGAGCAGATAAGAACAACCGTACTTGTGAAGAAGTTAAAAATTACACCGGCGCGAAAGTCGATGAAATTGATAAAAAAATACACGATTTGCAAAAAATGAAATGCGCTCTTGAAAATTTGTACTCCGCTTGTTGCGGCGGTAATGAGAGCGCGGAAAACTGCACCATCTTAAATAGCTTAGACGATCCCGATTTATTTGCACCTTCATGGGATGATCCAAAATTGAACCTTAGGGATAAACCAACAGCGAGCAGAACACAATGATCGACTATCTTCAAAATTTTATTGCCTTATTTACTGAATCCGCTCCGTGGTTACTGTTGGGGCTTTTGATCGCTGGCTTTATGAAATGGGTGGTGCCCATGGAAATGCTCGAAAGGCATATGGGAAATAATCGGTTTATTTCTATTGTAAAGGCAGCATTAATTGGTGCGCCATTGCCGCTTTGTTCTTGTGGTGTAATACCTGCGGCAATAGGTCTGCGTCGATCCGGCGCCTCTAAATCTACAACCGTTTCCTTTTTGATAGCTACTCCAGAAACAGGCGTAGACTCAATTTCAGTCTCTTACGCGCTTTTAGGACCATTTTTCGCGATTATAAGGCCTATATCAGCTATTTTTACTGCAATATATGCCGGAGTGATTGTCAAGTATTTCGCCCTAGACGAACAGAAAACCCTGCCGAGTAAAGAAGATCTTCCTACTAGTTGCTGTTCTTCAAAAAAACAGCAATCTAACAGCGACTGCGATAACTCGGAACAAATAAAAGAAGTCGATAACGCTGAAGAAAGTTGTTGTGCTAGTGAAAAAACTGACCAAAACCCAGACAAATTGTCTCTTAGCAGTCGCCTAGCTAGCTCAATCGCTTTTTCAAGCGGCAAGCTACTCTCAGATATTACTAAATGGTTGTTAATTGGATTGTTGCTAGCAGCAGCAATTAAAACCTGGGTTTCAACCGATTTTCTTCTTCAATGGGGTGATGGTTTTGTTGCAATGCTAGCAATGGCGCTTATTGGCATCCCCATGTATATTTGTGCAACTGCCTCTACGCCTCTAGCTGCCGGTTTCTTAGCCGCTGGTCTTTCGCCGGGAGCTATTCTTGTCTTTATGCTAGCGGGACCCGCCACTAACATTGCCACTATGGGAATGATCAAACAGGAAATGGGATCGAAGGTATTAACCGGCTATCTATTTAGCCTATTTACTGCCAGCATTGGCATCGGTTATTTGGCTAATTGGTTAATTGCCAGTTTTGGCTTTGAGATCCCTACCGTGGCGGCCCAAGAGCATGTCATGGACTCATCATTATTCTACATTGCTTGTTCTGTGTTACTTGCTGTTTTGATGGTTAGAAATTCGATTTTAAGTCTAAGAAATTGATTTTTTATTTCTAATGCAACGATCTTTGCAAAGTATTATCTAATATTAGCTAAATATCGCGCCAAATCGGCTGGGATTGTCGCATCGTGGATCCTGGCACTGACGGAAATCCGTGCGCACTTCACTGGTTGTACCATCATCCCATCCGATTTAGGATAAAATCCTCCTTTAGGCCTCGAAAATCTTTAAACGTGCGAGCTTTTATCTAGGTAACTAAATGTGCTTCAATTTTGCATTCAGCAGGCTCCTTATGCAAGAAAAACACGATCCAAGCATTTTTATAGATCTTAGCCGCAAATAAGGTTATTATGTCAGAAGTTTAACAATTTGAACGCTTTGCCAGACCATTCTATGAAAATACTCGTCATCAACGGTCCTAATCTGAATCTGCTTGGCACCAGAGAGCCTGATATTTATGGCTCATTAACACTGGCCGAAATAAGCGATAAAATGAATCAACTTGCGGCCACCCAGTCTGTTGAGCTAGAGAGTTTTCAATCGAATGCGGAACATGAAATTATTGATCGCATACAGATTGCGGGCAAAGATAAAATAAATTTTATTTTGATTAATCCGGCGGCCTTCACTCATACTAGCGTCGCCATCAGAGATGCGATGGCAGCGATTGCCATCCCATTCATAGAAATTCATTTGTCTAATCCCCATAGTAGAGAGCCCTTTAGAAAACATTCATATTTTTCTGATTTGGCCGTTGGTGTTATTGCCGGCTTTGGAGTTGATAGTTATTTAATGGCGCTAAACATGGCGATGAAAAGATCACAAGAATAGTAAATTTAGAGTTTACAAACAATAAGAATCACAAACAGTAAAAATTGATGATCATAAGATAAGGGTAAGAAAATTATGGATATTCGAAAAGTTAAAAAATTAATCGAATTATTAGAAGAATCAGGCGTTGCAGAAATTGAAATAAAAGAAGGTGAAGAGTCGGTGCGCATAAGCCGCGCCGTCGCTCCCGCCGCCGCCCCGCTACAATTTGCGGCACCTGTACATGCCATGGCGCCACCGCCAATCGCTCAAGCTGCAGCGCCTACTCCAGATGTGGTAGCGTCTGCAGCCAAAGAAGAAATCTCAGGACACCAAGTTAAATCACCGATGGTGGGGACTTTGTACCACGCACCTTCTCCGGGTGCCAAAAACTTTGTAAATGTTGGTGATAAGGTGAATATTGGCGACACGCTTTGTATTATTGAAGCGATGAAAATGATGAATCAAATTGACGCAGACGCAGCTGGAACGGTAAAAGCGATTTTGGTTGCTGATGGAGAAGCGGTCGAATTTGATGAGCCGCTGTACCTCATTGAATAATCTGTCTCTACAAAAAACCAATGCTGAGGATCTTTTGGTCTATGTAAAGGTATTTGTCATTGTTCAATCTGAGTAAAATAATTTTGGTAATGGTTGGTTGCAGTCATCGATTAATCGCTACCCTTTAGTTTGGAAAAAAAATGCTTGATAAAGTCGTAATTGCTAATCGCGGAGAAATCGCACTCCGCATACTAAGAGCCTGTCGAGAGATGGGTATTAAAACGGTTGCCGTTCATTCGACTGCAGATGAGGACTTAATGCATGTTCGACTTGCTGATGAATCAGTTTGCATTGGACCGCCTTCCGCGTTAGAAAGTTACCTTAATATTCCTGCAATAATTTCAGCAGCGGAAGTCACTGATGCAGTTGCGATCCATCCTGGATATGGTTTTTTGGCGGAAAATGCCGATTTTGCAGAACAAGTCGAGCGAAGTGGATTTGAGTTTATTGGACCGACCGCTGAATCCATTCGTCTCATGGGTGATAAGGTTTCCGCCATTGCCGCAATGAAAAAAGCCGGAGTCCCATGTGTACCAGGTTCAGATGGCCCTCTGGGAGCTGATGAAAAAGCCAATAAGGCGATTGGTAAACGAATTGCCTACCCCGTTATTATTAAAGCATCTGGCGGCGGCGGCGGTCGAGGAATGCGTGTGGTTAGAAAGGAATCAGAACTCATTGAATCGATTGCCTTAACTAAAGCCGAAGCCAAAGCCGCTTTTAATAACGATGTTGTTTACATGGAGAAATTTTTAGAAACACCTCGCCATGTAGAAATTCAAATTTTAGCCGACAAGCACGGTAACGCCATTTACTTAGGTGAGCGGGATTGCTCCATGCAACGGCGTCATCAAAAAGTGGTTGAAGAAGCACCTGCGCCTGGGATCACTGAAGAAAAAAGGCGTTATATTGGTCGGCGCTGTGTTCAAGCATGCATTGATATGGGATATAGAGGCGCTGGAACTTTTGAGTTCTTGTACGAAAAAGGCGAATTTTATTTTATCGAAATGAATACTCGTGTTCAAGTTGAGCACCCGGTTTCGGAGCTAGTTACCGGTGTAGATATCATCAAAGAACAGTTGCGGATCGCGGAAGGGCAACCACTCTCTTATGGTCAAGAAAATATTCAAATTCGCGGTCATTCAATTGAATGTCGAATTAATGCTGAAGATCCCGAAACCTTTATCCCTTCACCAGGAACAATTACCCGCTATCATGCTCCAGGAGGTCCAGGTGTTCGTTGGGACTCTCATATTTATTCCGGCTATAAAGTACCACCCTACTACGATTCGATGATCGGTAAATTAATTACCTATGGCGAAACACGTGAAGTCGCCTTGTCAAGAATGCAGACAGCGCTAGATGAAGTAGTGATTGACGGTATTAAAACCAATATTGAATTGCAACGAAGAATAATGGCGGATGAAAATTTCCAAAAGGGTGGCGCGAATATTCACTACTTGGAAGCAAAATTAGAAAGAGAGAAATAGCTTAATTGTAGGATTGGACTAGATGATTAACATTCCATAAAGTAATCAAATTTGTCTAAATCAATCTCCACACCAGACAACCTCTCCATGTACTTCTTTTGCTCAATTCCAACAGAATAGCTCTTAAGCAGGGGGTCGCCGTCGTCTAGACCATATATCTTTTTAAGATATCGATCTTGCACATCCAAAAGCCCAACCTCGCCGACAAATTCAAAAGTCTGCTTATCAAAATATTTAAGGTGGGGCTCCGCTCGTTTTATTGAAATAGCGGGATCAACTAAAGTTAATATCCTGTTGTTAGAACCAACAAGCTTCCTCGGTGGGTTACCTGAATCATATGATTTATTCATTTTGCTCTTCCCTGTTTTTAGATTTTGTTAGATTTCAATGAGTGATATTGAAAGCTATTGTGGTTCTTCCGTGTGAACTCAAGCTGAATTATAGCATAGTTTGACCGAAATTCATCCTGCAGAATACAAGATTTGGCTAGCATGTATGATTAAGGTCGGTTGGACAGAAATAGCATGTGGAACTGGAAGGCTTAGTTAACCCCAACCCTATCTAACTGAGTGCTAATTATCAGAGGATTGGTTTGCTGCTTGTTGCGAGGCATGGAAAGTCGGAACTTGGGGATGCTTAGGCAAATGTTGGTTGAAGAACTCCGCTTTCACCACACTGTTTTGAAACGGTGAAAGGATATTATTTTGATTAACTCTGGTGTTTTTTCTAACCACATGAAGTAGTACAAACTTAACGCTATCACTTTTTTGTACCACACTTCCACGTTTATCTACTACCGAAAAACTAGCAGTATGCGGTCCATAGGTAACCTCCTGTGCAGTAATTGAAAGCGCCTGCTGCTGGCTTTGAATTAACTTTCCATCAATATAGAATTTTAGAAAATGACCCTTACTCAAGGTTGGCTCCAGCGAAGCAGAAAAAGTAGCGGTGCCACCATTATTTCTAATAACACCCTCATCAACTAGGTTCGAAAATCCAAAAACGCTGTAGTAGCTCGTATGAGGATCGCGTCTTTCTTCTAGCTCCTCTTCCAAGGTTTTGATCTTGATGTTTGGCGTGCGAAAGCTTATGGAGGGAATATCTGGGATATCCACTTGTTTCGCTCCTGGCGAAGGTTGGTCAGAATAGTGAATTTTCCCCTGTTTATCGACGACCTTATAGAGTTTTTTTGTTTCTACCGGCGGCTTTTTTGGATCGGCAGATGCTTCTACATCAGCCACGCTGAGAGCAGACAATGCCAAGATGAAAATGAATTTTGCGGTCAAATATTTCAAAAAACGTAGCTCAAATAGATTGCTATAGTAATAAGTTAGCAAACTATCACGATTTTAGATAGTTTTATGCCCATAATTAATAAAGATTTCAGTGTTCAGCTAGGAAGGCTGATCAAGGCGCAAGGTGAAGGGAATGACTAGTCCTTTCCAATCCTTGTAACGCGGAGCAAGTTTTCTAGCTGAGCACCCTAAAGGGCAAGCCAATAAGCCATCCTCTTCTTCGCTGATTATGGGTATATGCCTCAATTCAGACAATTGTTTGGACAATAACCTCTCGACATGCTCAAACCGCCTTCTGTGGTTCTTTTCGACATACCGTCCATATAGACATCGTCATACCGCCATCCCTGGCTCTTTATGACATACAGTCCATCCCTGGACATCGTCATGCCGCCATCCCTGGCTCCTTATGACATACAATCCATCCCTGGACATAAAAACCGGCGCAGTGCTACCGGCTATATTTTGACCTTTGCCTGAAATACTGACAGACCAATGACAGAATTCTAGAGACTATAATACATCTCGAATTCAACCGGATGGGTGGTCATATTGAGGCGTTCAATATCAGCATTTTTTAGCTCGATATAAGAATCAATAAAATCATCACTAAATACACCGCCGCGAGTTAAAAACTCTCGATCTGCATCAAGAGCCGATAAAGCTTGTTCTAACGAGGAAGCAACGGTTGGTATTTCTTTTGCCTCTTCTGCGGGCAAATCGTAAAGATCTTTGTCCATTGGGTCGCCCGGATTAATCTTATTTTGAATACCGTCTAGTCCAGCCATCATCATTGCCGTAAACGCTAGGTAAGGATTACCCGTTGGATCGGGGAATCGCACTTCAATCCTTCGGCCTTTCTCACTGGGTACGTGAGGAATACGAATGGATGCGCTTCGATTTTTGGCGGAATAAGCCAACATGACAGGTGCTTCAAAGCCTGGTACTAATCGTTTATAGGAATTAGTGGAAGCATTAGCAAATGCATTAATTGCGCGAGCATGTTTGATGATACCGCCAATATAAAATAATGCATCTTCAGATAAACCACCGTACTTGTTGCCGGCAAAAATATTAACACCATCTTTTGCTAATGATTGATGAACATGCATTCCGCTTCCATTGTCACCCACTACTGGTTTTGGCATAAAGGTGGCAGTTTTTCCGTAAGCATGGGCGACGTTGTGAACCACGTATTTCATTATTTGTGTTTCATCCGCTTTGGCAACAAGAGTATTGAATTTAGTTGCGATTTCGTTTTGGTTGGCCGTAGCTACTTCATGATGGTGTGCTTCAGTGAGTACGCCCATTTCTTCTAAAACCAAACACATTTGAGAACGAATATCCTGCGAGGAGTCAACCGGTGGCACAGGAAAATAACCACCTTTAACACCCGGGCGATGCCCCATATTGCCATCTTCATATTTTTTATCTGAATTCCATGCAGCTTCATCAGAATCAATACTATAGCTCGCGCCTTTCATATCGATCTTAAATCGCACGTCATCAAACAAGAAAAATTCTGGCTCCGGTCCAAAGTAAGCAACATCAGCAATTCCAGTTGATTTTAGGTAGGCTTCGCCTCTTTTCGCTACCGAGCGAGGATCGCGATCATAACCTTGCATAGTCGTAGGTTCTAAAATATCACAGCGTAAATTTAGCGTGGAATCTTCGCAGAAGGGGTCCATCACAGCAGTATCGAAATCCGGCATCAAGACCATATCGGATTCGTTTATTCCCTTCCAGCCAGAAATAGACGAACCGTCAAACATCTTACCTTCTTCCAAGAAATCCTCATCAATACAGTGAGCAGGCAAACTAACATGTTGTTCTTTGCCTTTGGTATCAGTAAATCTTAAGTCGACAAACTTTACATCGTTGTCGCTCATCATTTCGATTATCTTGTTATCGGACACGGGTTTTGCTCTCCATTATTCGGTAAAATTTAATTACTCTGCCGAATTACGACAGATTATGACTACTATATAGCAGAGTCTGTGCCAACTCAGTTAAATCGTTGGTTTTTATGCCGCCTCTCCCTCTCCCTTGCCGTCACCTTGCAACCACTGCTAATTGTACTCATAGTTTTTTAAATTAAAAGTAATGTGTCGTTGCGAGCGTAGCGCGGAATAGTTGCGCTACTCGAATGGGTTTTAATTCAAATACGCACCGTTATGGTGCGGTAATTTCCTAAGCGCACCACAATTAAGCGTTGCTGAAAGTGATTTTTGTTCCAGGACCACGGGGATATATAGATCCTTAAAATCTGAGTAAAATAATCCCAATTGAGCTAGAATGATATATATAACGCGGCTTAAGGACTTTCTCAATTAATGATAAGAAAAAATACTAACAATGGATAATCTACTCTCTTTAGCGCTAATTTGGGCGAGTGTCATCATATCCTCATGGTTTGCCAAAAAAACCAGCCTAACACCATTAGTTTATTACCTGATTGCCGGCAGTTTATTAGTTAATTTCAATCTTCTTCCTGCCGTGCCCACTTCCTTTATTCAAGGTTTTGCAGAGTTTGGCATCATCCTAATCATGTTTGCCCTAGGTTTTGAAGAAAACCCAACCACATTTGTCCGCAGCGCGAAACGCAGTTGGGGAATTGCCTTATTTGGTGCTATTGCTCCATTTTTTACTGCCTATTTATTGGCAGATTACTTCTGGAACGATCCTAATATTGCGCTTTTGGTTGGTCTTACCATGACAGCAACAGCTGTTTCTTTGACCATGATGGTGCTAAAACACGAAAATCTCCATTTAACCAAAGCCGCCACAGCGATCATGACATCCGCTGTGCTAGATGATGTTGCCTCACTAGTATTGGTGGCTGTTTTAGTACCAATTGTCGCTGGAGACGAGGCTCCTACGTTAATTAGCACTGGGATTATCCTACTCAAGGCGATTGGGTTTTTTGTGTTTATTTATCTCTGCGCCATTTCAATTTTCCCCACCAAAGAACGAAGAAAAGAGAGGCGTCCCGGTAAGACTAAACTTCGATTTTTCGAACGCTATGGCTTGAACAACTTACTAGCATTTAATGATGGAAAAGAAGCCACCTTGTCAATCCTTATGATTGCGGTAACCTTTGGTGCCATCGCACACGCAATGGGACTACATTCCGCCGTGGGAGCATACATGGCAGGACTGATCATGACACCAGCGCTTTTTTATATTGAGAAAAAAGGCGAGCCGATTAACCGTTATAAAAAGACCCGAAAGATCATAGATGACGTCGCATTCTCATGGATAGGTCCGGTTTTTTTCGTTACCTTAGGAGCAAAATTAATATTTGATCTCGATCTAATCGTGAGCGTGCTGGATGAAACCATTATTTTAGTTGTGTCGATTTTTATTGCTCAAGTCGTCTCAGCAGGATTAGCTGCC
>Ga0256847_1001740_pt1 | contig 10476 bp, 11 predicted proteins | sample TeddybearmetaG_FD_189099 | JGI IMG/M metagenome (GOLD analysis project Ga0256847, IMG submission 189099) | Hydrothermal vent microbial communities from East Pacific Rise, Pacific Ocean - Teddybear | ecosystem: Environmental > Aquatic > Marine > Hydrothermal vents | place: Pacific Ocean: East... | reverse complement strand
TGTTTGTCTGAGACTTGCGCGAATCCGGATCTAAGAGTTGAGACACAAGTTTTTACCTTGGTGAATGATTCTTCAGCAATAAATTTTGGTGAGCTGAGTTATGATGGAATTAAAGTAAATAATTTTCATCAGGTTAAAAATTTACCCACGAATACAGGTACACCTGTTGAATTTTTAGGTTCTACAACTGGTCCAAAATACAATGCGCAGCAGTGTTCACCAATGCAAGTTACGTGGAGCGTGCGTCCAGAATGTGCAAAGTTAGACATTAATACATTGGGTAATTGGTGCGAGGGAAATATTTTTGAGGAAGATCATGCACATGGTGTGAGGGAATTAGTTGTTGATCCTAAATTGCTTTCAAAAATAAACTGAATCGATATATTTCATGATTGAGAGACTAACTGCAGAGCAAATAGAAACAAATCTTCAACATCTTAATGATAAGCTGGAATGTACTTGGAGAATAAAACAAGGGAAATTAACCAAGCAATTTACATTCTCCAATTTCGTGGATGCATTCGAATTTATGAAGAAGGTGGCGATACATGCTGAGAAAATAAATCATCACCCTGAATGGTCTAATATTTACAATAAAGTGGTTGTCGAATTGACGACTCATGATGTTGGAAGTTTAACGACATTAGATTTCGAACTAGCTCTTAACATGGAAAAACAACGGCTAAAAGTTCAAATTAATTGATTCACTGATCTTTAAGAGTGGCCGCCAAATTTTCGTAGTCATGTAAATATTTATTTATGCATCCAATTGGAAAAATACACAAACGTAAATCCAGCTAGAGCGAAAAATAGAGTGAGTAGAATGTCGATGCCTTGATAAAGTATTGCAATCTCTGGATATCCAGATAGATAATACACAGCAATTATTTTCGATTCACTGTCCTTTTTTTCCCACTCCATTTTCCAGAAGGGAGCAAGAGTCCAATGACTCGCCCCCATACCAATTCGGTTGTTCTTGTGGACAACTCCATCTACTTTGTATTCATAAGTTACAAACCATTGGGGGGTATAGTGAGGACCCTTATCGACATGTGGAATGCCTGAATAAGGCCCCGTCATTTGTTTGAGTTGAATTTGTTTTAGAGTCAAATAACCCGTCGTCTTTTCGAACGTAAAGGTCGACAATCCAATAGCAACTAATAGTATGCAGGCTATGTAGGACAAGTAACCAATTAATTTAAACGGTTTTTTCATTTTATGGTAGGATTCTGGTGATATATCTTCTCATTTATTTATAACGATTGAGTTCACAATTGATTTCTCAATTGAGGATATTTCTTAATCCAAATGTTTTGAGCATTTTCAATGACAAACTGTTTGAAGATACTCATTGCCGGCGTAATAATTTTTTGACCTTGATGAACAATATACCAAATTCGCATTATTGGCATCTCTTTTACGGGTAATACTTTCACTTGTTTAAGCTCTAACTCTTGCTGAAGCGTATGTAGTGAAACAATGCCAAATCCTAGTCCCGCACTCACGGCTTGTTTAATTGCTTCGTTGTTCGGCATTTCCATTGAGGTTTTTAGCTGTACATTATTCGTTCTAAAAAAATTTTGCATAGCTAAGCGAGTGCCTGAGCCAACCTCTCTTACGACGAATTCTATTTCAGTTAAGTCATTGAGTTGAATTGATTTCTTCTTACATAAAGGATGATTCGGCGGTGCAATGATCACCAATGGATTATTCATAAACGACTGTGTTGATAGTTCCATTTCCGAGGGCGTCTGTCCCATTATAACCAGATCAGCTTGATTCTCTTTCAGGCACAGGAGTAATCCTTTACGATTTTGAATTTGTAGCTCAAAAGTAATTCCTGGATGTAGTTTTCTGAATTGGGCGAGTAATAGAGTAACAAACTGATTAGCCGTTTCAGGTACCGCTAATCTAAGATGACCCTTTTCGTTTCCTTGCATAGCTGCGAGTGTTTCTTCCATGGCAACTTTGGACGAGCTAACCTGAGTTGAGTAATCAAACATCACCCGACCTATTTCTGTTAAGAATAACTTTTTGCCTATTTTTTCGGTGAGGGCAGCGTCTAGCAAATTCTCCATTTGCTTTACCTGCATGGAAACTGCGGGTTGGCTCAAATACAATTCTTCAGCTGCTCTTGTATAACTCAAATGCCGAGCAACCGCGTTAAAAATTTCTAATTGTCTAAACGTTAAGGGGTAACTCATACATAAAGTATAACTTATATCATTACTAAATAACATTGATTATTATTTATGCAATCGGCAGTGCATACTGTCATATAAGGTAAGACAAACCTCTATTGGGAAGGATAATAACCATGAATATGGTGGAGCAAGTATCTGATTTGGCAAGATTAGTGGGTGCCGAGATATTGCTTCCTCATTTTGTGAAAGAAATAGAGAGAAACAAGCACGGTTTCTCGACCCAACAAACGGTAACTATAAAAAATGATGGTAGTTGGTTGACCCATGCAGATATTGAAGCGCATATTCGGTTATCGGAAGAACTGCCAACAATAGCAGATTACCCTGTTTTGAGTGAGGAGCTCAGCGAGCAGCAACAGCTTGAAATCCTCGCGTCAGAATCTGCTAACTACTGGTGTATCGATCCGTTAGATGGGACATCCAATTTTTCTCAGGGGATTCCCTATTGGTGCACAAGTATTGCGCTGATTGAAAACGGTAAACAGTCCTTGGCGGTTGTGTATGATCCAAATAGGAACGAATGTTTTGCGGCTACAACTTTCACCAACGCAACATTGAATGGTTTAGAATTAAGTAATAGAGAGTTAGCAAGTAATAGTGATTTAAGTCAAGCGGTGGGGCTAGTGGATTTCAAAAGATTGAATCAAAAAATGCGAAATACTTTGATTGAATCTCCTCCCTATCGATCACAACGGAGCTTTGGTGCTAGTGCACTCGATTTTTGCTGGATAGCCGCCAATCGATGTCAGGTTTATTTACATGGTAAACAGAAATTGTGGGATCACGCGGCGGGGTTGTTAATTTTGACCAATGCCTATGGCAAAGCAGAAACGTTTGATGGTTTGAATGTTTTTAGTAACCAACTAGAACCAAAATCCGTAATTGCTGCGTCAAATAGCAAATTAATGAGACAATGGAAAGAGTATTTTAAGCAAAACTAGCGATCTAAATATCAAGGAAATAAAATGAAAAGTGATTTTATAATAGCGCCATCAATCTTATCGGCTGACTTAGCGCGTCTTGGGGATGATGTTCAAAAGGTACTAGATGCTGGAGCTGATTGGGTTCATTTTGATGTTATGGATAATCACTATGTTCCTAATTTAACCTTTGGCCCTGATATTTGTAAAGCGCTGGTAAATTATCCAATAGAGGCACCGATTGATGTTCATTTAATGGTAAGTCCAGTTGATAGTTTGATCGAGCAGTTTATTGATGCGGGAGCCTCGACAATTACTTTTCATCCAGAAGCTTCTAAGCACATAGACAGAAGTTTGCAATTGATTAAACAAGGTGGTTGTAAAGCGGGTTTGGTTTTCAACCCGGCAACATCACTGGACTGCTTGGAATATGTGATGGATAAAATCGATATGATCTTAATCATGTCAGTAAATCCGGGTTTTGGCGGTCAGTCTTTTATCCGAAATGCATTAGATAAATTACGTCAGGCTAGAACCTTGATTGACGAAAGTGGGCAAGACATACGTTTAGAAATTGATGGGGGCGTAAAAATTAGTAATATTGCAGAAATAGCGGCAGCTGGAGCCGATACCTTTGTCGCGGGTTCTGCTATTTTCAATAGCGATGATTATCAACAAACCATTACACAGATGAGAGAGGCGTTGGCGAATGGTTAAGCAAAAAACTGACAAGGGAATGCCTAGGGCTATCCTGTTCGACTTGGATGGTACCCTAGTTGACAGTGCGCCTGATCTCGCCGCGGCGTTGAACGCCACGCTTGGTATTCTAGATTATAGTAAAGTCGATCTTATTGATGTCAAAACCTGGATCGGCAACGGAGTAGACAAATTACTAGAGCGAGCGTTAAGCAAGGTGATGGGTCGCAATAATTCCAATAATTTTGAGAACGACGATAATTTTTGGCGTGCAAAAACTGTGTTCTACAGTCAGTATGAAAAACAAAGCGGCGACCTGAGTAAACTTTACTCTAATGTAATAGAGACGCTGCAAGAACTAAAAAAAAATAAAACCGGTTTGGCTTGTATAACTAATAAGAGCAGTTGTTTTACCCTACCGCTACTCGATAAATTAGCGATCAGAAAATATTTTGATGTGGTTGTCTGTGGAGATGATCTTACCAACAAAAAACCACACCCGGAACCGTTATTACATGCGGCAAGTAAATTAGGGGTTTTGCCTGAGCAATGCTTAATGATTGGCGACTCAAGTAGTGATGTGAAGGCTGCTAATGCAGCAAACATGCCGGTACTGTGTGTAGATTATGGATACAATCAAGGTGTCGATTTGAATAAATTCAAAATTGACGGAATGATTTCAGATCTGACAGAAGTTCTTAATCATGATGGGCTAGAACGAGAATATAAGCAATGTGGATAAATCATTGCATACAAGAAACACTAATTGTTTAAAAGGAAAAAAGAATGTCGAAAAAACATCCGATAGTTGCAGTAACCGGATCCTCTGGGGCAGGAACGAGCACCGTTAAAACCGCCATGGAGCATATTTATCGAAGAAATGGCTACAATACGGTTGTAGTCGAAGGCGACAGTTTTCATAAATACGAACGCAAGCAAATGGGACAAGCGTTGATTCAGGCGGAAAGACTTGGTGAAACCCTGAGTCATTTTGGTGCCTCTGGTAATGAGTTTGGAGCGTTAGAAAACTTATTTCGGCAGTACGGAAAAGATGGCACCGGTAAAAACAGGAAATACCTGCATAACGAAATAGAAGCCAAACCTTACAATCAAGATCCTGGAACTTTTAGTCCTTGGGAAGATATTGAAAAAGGCACTGACTTTCTTTTTTACGAAGGACTACATGGAGCAGCAAGAGATGACGAGAAGGGAATTGACGTCGGTAAACACGTCGATTTATTGATTGGAGTCACACCAATTGTTAACTTGGAATGGATCCAAAAAATTCATAGAGATACTTATGAGCGTGGTTATTCTGCTGAGAAAGTTACCGATACCATTTTACGAAGAATGCATGACTACGTTCATTATATGACGCCGCAATATTCACACACACATGTTAATTTTCAGCGTGTGCCTTTGGTCGATACGTCTAATCCATTTATTGCCAGAGATATTCCTACTATGGATGAGAGTTTGGTAGTTATCCGATTTGGAACAAGGCTTTATCAACAAATAGATTACAGCTACCTCCTTGATATGTTGCAAGGTTCTTTTATGTCTCGAAAAAACACTATCGTAATCCCTGGTGGAAAAATGGGGTTTGCGCTGGAAACTATTATAGAACCTCTGATCAAAAATCTAGTTGAAACGGGCGAAGTTGAATGGAAACGAGAGCGGGTCTAAATTCAATCGTTTGGACTTAGTTTCTTGACTAGCGCATCCACTTGTTGGGACTGAACTTTGTTCACAAAAGGCGCGAGTTTATCTAATGCTTGATCGGACGAACCGACTACTCGGTATTGGTGAATAATCTTGGTTTTGTGCTCGCCTACACTCTCAAACTTCCAAGACATTCCTCCATGTACGCCCATCATTTGTAAAGGACCTAAGCCGCCAATCATTCTAATTTCCTTGCCGGGATCAACATAAGAAATAGTCATGTGCAGGACTTGTTTGTCTCCTTTAATTTCACAAAAACAACCACCAGCTTGAGCATCAATTGAAAGATTTTTGGACTCTCCAAAATAAGTATGCCCTGAAATCCACCAATCGCTAACAGATACGAATTGTGCATAGACTTGTTGAGGAGTTACTGCAACTTCGCGCTCTATTTTAATTAGAAAACCATCGCTAGTGGAAGTTAGAACTTCTGCACCAAGACTCAATGGAAAAAGAATAACTAATAACCAGTTTCGCATATTCATTCGCCTTTTATGATAGGATTATATGGATCATAAGGTATTCCAATGGGTTTATCCACAATAACTACGAGGAGATAGCTATGAATGATGTATTAAATGTTGAACAATCAATTAAAATCCCAACTTGGTTTATAGTCACAGCCTGGGTCGCTTTAGTTTGGAACTTACTGGGCGTTATGGCATTTGTGATGCAAATGAATATGGGCCCGGAGGTGATTGCCGCGCTACCGGAAAAAAAACAATTAATGTATCAAAATATCCCGATGTGGGTGACGATTGCCTTTGCCTGTGCGGTATTTTGTGGAGCGATTGGGAGTCTCTGCTTGGCTCTTAAAAAATCATTAGCATTGGTGATTTTGATTATTTCTTTGATCGGTGTACTAGTTCAAATGTATCATATGTTTTTCATTCTCAACTCGGTGCAAGTCTATGGACCGGGAAGTGCTGTACTGCCTGGTATGGTTATTATCATTGCGATTGGTCTAGTGGTTCTTGCTAATAGGGCAAAAGGGAACGGCTGGCTCTCATAAAACCATTGGACCCAATATTCTTACTCGATGTCTCTATTAATTCTAGGATAAGACCTAAATATTGCCCGTCTATGCCAGGAGGTACGACGCAGCAATCTCTTTGGTATTTGCAGATAACTCGAGCAACTCTGTCAATCTCCAAGAGGCTGTCTCACTTTGTTCTTGCCAAGGAGGACAGCCCTAAATCCACGTAATAAATGACGACTGAACGTCTTTTCCTACTCCCTCAATTGGCGGTTTTTCTAGGGTTTTAATTTCACTAAATAATCATCACATTCTTCAATGATGTTTTTTGAACCATCAACTTTTTTTAATGCGTCAAGCGCATCTATTAGCAGTGTTTTAGCTTTTTCTTTTTTACCCTGAAAACCTAATGCTGCCGCGTATCGGCATTGCGCTGCCTCACGCACACTTCGACCACGGTCAACTAGCGGATCAAATATATCAAGTGCTCGCTTAGCAACTCGTTCCATTTCTGGATAATTTTCTAACACTTCGTAAATATGCGCTAGCGTCATATCCGAAAAGCCAAGGTTAATATGCCCGGGTTTAACAATTTGAACCATTTGTTTACGAGCCTTAATTAACAGTTCAGCCGCCTCTTGATTGAGATTAAGATAAGCCAGAGTCGAAGCTAAGCTGACCATGTTGAGTACGACTTTTTTCTCTACGTGACCAGCATATTTCTGTTGACGAATTGACAAAACATCTTGGTAAATATCTCTAGCCTTTTGATGTTCTTTTAACCAATTATAAACGTAAGCTGAGTTTGCCCGTGCAGATAACGTTTCAGAGTGTGATTTGCCCAAAATTTCAGCAAATCGCTGACTAGCATTTTGATAAATTTTTAGAGCTTGATTGGGAGTTTGGCGCATTCGAGCCATCGCATCTGCTTTTTTCATGCTAGTTTGAATAAATGCTAAGGAATCTTCACCATACAGTTCAAGTAATAACTCTTCTGCTTCTACTATATGTTCAAATGTTTCTTTAAACTGTCCTTTATTACTGTGGATATCGCTTTTTAAAACTAAAATGCTCGCTAATAGATCACGATCTTGTGGGACGGATTTGCGTGCAAGCTTTTCTGCATGAACAAAATATTCAAAAGCGGCGTTGAGATCGCCTGTTTCAAACTCTATCTCGCCTAAATACTTTTCAGTAAGCGCTTGTTCCGGAAAATTATTAGGGAAATGCTCTTGGTAATTATTCTCGACTGACAATAGTTCCGTGATTGCCTTTTTCTCGTTTTTTACACTGCTCTTAAAAAACGCAAATGCTTTTTCTCTACTTATTTCTATTCGGCGCAACCGGTTATTAACGCTTGGTTGGATTAATTCAAGTTCTTTGCTCCATAGCTCAACCGCTTGTTGCTGGAAATCTAAATTTTTGTAGACCTTTGCTAACGTTCCGTATACCTCGGATTGTAAGTCAGGTTGATTCTTGAACGCTGTTTTGATCTTATCGGTCGCGTTATCCAGCGCTTGTTTCATGGTTACATCAATACCATTACCCTCATAGGGATCGGGTGCTTTAAGAAAATCAACTAAGAAAGATTTTATTTTTTCTGATCGAATTACTTCAGCTGATTTCAAATCACGCTCTATTTGCAATTGTCGATTGTAAAGGTTAATGGTAACAACATAACTAATAATACCGATAACTGCGAGTACACCAAGAGGTAATGCCCACGGTTGTCGTTTAAAAAACATTCTTAATTTGTAGGTTAAGGTTGGAGGTCGAGCCTCTATAGGTCTATTTTCTAGAACTCGCTGAACGTCCTTAATCAATGCATCAGTAGACGCGTACCTATTTTCGGGCACTTTGCGTATTGTTTTTAGAATGAGGGTGTCAATGTCACCTTTAATAAGTTTCGACTGGATTGCACCCTTTTTACTGTCTAGCTCACTTGGTTTGACAATTTTTTTAGGTTCGCCAATATTGCCAGAGTCAGTTATTGGCAGTCGCCCTGTTAATATTTTGCAAAGTAGTAAACCAAGTTGGTATATATCCGTAGCGGTAGTTATATTTTGACCTGTTATTTGTTCCGGCGCGGCATAATCTAAAGTGGCAAGATGAATATTTGTGCGCGTATGGGATTTTATGATTTCTTCATTTGAACCCTCTAGCACTTTCGAAATACCAAAATCTAAAAGTTTTATTTTTCCATCCTGGGTGACTAGAATGTTCGATGGTTTAATATCACGATGAACAATTAAGTTTCTGTGAGCAAAACTAATGACATCTAGAGTTTTAAGAAAAATTCGCAGTCTTTGTTTTAAACTTAGATTATTAGTTTGACAATGATCATAAATATTTAGGCCATCTACTAATTCCATAGCAAACCATGGAAGTCCGTCAACGGTAACACCTGCATCTTGAATGCTAACAATGCCAGGGTGTTTTAAACTGGTCAGAATTTGTCTTTCGGAATGAAATCTTTGCAAAACATCATCGGTGTCTAAGCCTCTACGGAGTATTTTTATTGCCGAAAGCTGTTTCCAGTCTTGCTCTTCTCGAAGTCCTTGGTAAACGGTTGATCCTCCACCTCGACCAATTTCTTTTACGATTTGGAATTGACCCACTTGAGTATTAATTCGATCTTGGGATTGATTCGACCATTCAGTCGATATATCAGAATAGAGAGAGTCTCTTACTTTTTCGGCATCGGCTTCTAAAAAATTGCCAAGCGACTCTTGCGTTGTTATTAGCTTTAAAACGTGTTCTTCCAATTCACTATTGTTATTGCAAGACTCTTTAATAAATGCAGTACGTTTCTCAGCGGGTAATTCAAGTGCCTGTTCAAATATTTTATCAACATCAGCTATTGAGAAATCAGTCATGTTTGCTTCCTTCCTGTAAAGCAACCATTAGATGGGCGCGAGCGCGATCCCAATCCCTTTCAATAGTTCTTTCTGAAACTTCTAAGAAATCAGCAATTTCAATGTTAGTCATTGCTGCAAAAAACTTACACTCTACCACTCTTACTAGGCGGGATAAGTCTTGTTCCATTTTTCTTAATGCTTTATCTAAATCGAGTACATCGATTTGATGATTGATATCTAATATTGTTCGGGGATCAATTCTTGAACTGATGGTTTCGTCTGAGCTTTCGCTAATTTGACATTGAGTTTTACGTTTTCGAGCGTAGTCTACTAACACATTTCGCATAATGCGTGAAGAAAGGGCAAGCAAGTGGTTTCTATTCTTAATATCTAGGGTTTTACCCTGAGCCAATCTAAGAAAAGCTTCGTGTACCAAAGCCGTTGCTTGCAAAGTATGTTCACTGCGTTCACCAGATAAGCGGTGTTTGGCGATGTTTTTTAAATCAGCATAGACCAATTGGAATAGCGCTTCAAAAGAGCCACTTTTAGCATCATAAGCGGAGGTCAATAAAGGTTCTATTTCTTGGTTTGCGTAGTTGTCCGCTTGCAAAACTCCCTGTGTTTTGTCAGTCACTTGCTATTACTCCACTTCCGTACTCAATAATCGTAAGTTTATTGCTCTAAATATAAGCTAGCAAATACTGCTAATCGACACATTATTCACTAAAAGTAGGCTTATTTCCAATATAACCAAATTAGATGTCGGTTTTTTCTTCAAGTCTTCGCTTAATAAGATAGAGAAGCTCAGAAGATCTACAAATGTTCGACAATCTTAGATCGTCGTTGTAGCGCCAATAGCCCAGTTTAATCGATAATCACTCGGAGATCAGGATGAAAGGAACACAAAAAATATACAGTTTACTCATAACCTTTATTTTAATACTAGGTTTTAGTGCCTGTGGAGGCTCGTCAACACCTGAAGCCGCATTGAGCACCGATGCGACGTTATCAGCATTAACGTTATCGGCAGGTGACATAGATCCTGCATTCGCGTCCGGTACTACCAATTATTCGCTAACCACATCCAATGGTTCCACCAC
>Ga0256847_1001739_pt1 | contig 10477 bp, 12 predicted proteins | sample TeddybearmetaG_FD_189099 | JGI IMG/M metagenome (GOLD analysis project Ga0256847, IMG submission 189099) | Hydrothermal vent microbial communities from East Pacific Rise, Pacific Ocean - Teddybear | ecosystem: Environmental > Aquatic > Marine > Hydrothermal vents | place: Pacific Ocean: East... | reverse complement strand
TCGAAATGCCCGAGATCGGAAGGCTTGACAAAAAGCGGGCTGCAAGCCTCACCGGATTAGCACCAATGACCCGACAATCGGGAAAATGGCGGGGTAAAGCCACCATTCAGGGTGGCCGAAAACAGTTGCGCGATGCGCTTTACATGCCAGCTCTTGTAGCAGCTCGACACAATCCAGACATGCGTGACAAATACAGGGCAATAATCAAACAGGGCAAACCGCAAAAAGTTGCCCTAACAGCAATAATGCGAAAACTCATTGAACTCGCCAACGCCCTGGTCAAAGCAGATCGCGAATGGGTTCCAAATGGCACTTGACCAAAACGGATACTCGGAGGGTCTTCCAGTGACCATATGGAATAGATGCCACACACCGTTCACCACGAAGGCTTCGGCCATAAGCGCGGGTCATCTTGGTTGAAGCACCGATCTCGTCAATGAACACCAGCTTGGCCGGATCAAGATCAAGTTGGTCATCGAACCATTTTATCCGGCGCTCAAGCACATCCGGCCTTTGTTGCTCACTGGCATGGCCTGTTTTTTTTAAAAGCCATTCCACGCTTGGCAAGAAACTGATAAACTGTCGATGGGGCGGCCCGCAGGCCGTGTTTTTGCTCCAATTGCCCGGCGATCTCATGCAGGGCAATGTCTTTGCGTCTCTCAATCATGGCAAAAATCTCTGACTCACAATTATCAAGTTTCGAGCCGCCCGGCTGGCCTTGTTTGGCCGGTGCAACAGAGCCATTCTTGCGTGAAAGCCGATGCCAGTTGTCAGCAGTGGAAACCGCTACACAAAATCGCGCACCAGCCTGACGATGGCTTAGTCCAGCCTCAATGGCCGGAACAACCCGCTCGCGAAGATCAATTCCATAAGACAATCCCATCAAACCCTCCGATAAAAGAACCAATGAAAACATAAAATCAAATATCACGCCGGTTGGGAATCCCAATTCGATTCAGATTTGATGAAATATGCTCTAGAGCATTTCCGGTGAGCATTGAATCAAAAGCATGTTTACGTGGCTGATATCTTCTGATTCAAGTGATCAGGAGGATTTCTCATGGCATTATCTCAGGATTTACGACTTCGTATTGTTGATTTGGTTGCGTCAGGCGTGTCACGGCGAGAAGCTGCTCGTCAGTTCAAAGTTGGTGCCAGTTCGGCTATCCGGTTTGTCAAACAAGCTGCAGAACTGGGGCATGTTGAGGTAAAGAAACACAAGAGGCGCAAGAGCAAACTTGACCTTTTTTGTTTTGATATTCTCGAGTGGATCGACAAACAGCCGGATTTGACCCTCGACGAATTATGTGCCCGGTTATATGAAAATCATGGTCTTCGCGTTGGCTCCTCTACACTGGATGACTGGTTGCGCTTGAACCAGATCACCTATAAAAAAAACGGCTCACGCCAGCGAGCAGGAACGCCGTGATGTTCATCTCGCACGCAATCGTTGGCGCAAACGCCAGGACTGGCTGAAGCGTCACCTGCACCTGTTGGGCAGGATTGTATTCATTGATGAAACCGGGTTGAACACAAAGATGGCACGCCTGCGCGGGCGATCTGTAAGAGGCCAGCGGCTGGTCGCCTCAATCCCCCATGGTCATTGGAAAACCATGACTTTCATTGCCGGTCTGCGCCACGATGGAATGACAGCACCGTGGGTGCTGGATGGCCCCATGGATGGCCCGGCTTTCGTCACTTACATCAAAACCCAACTCGCGCCGACTCTGAAAAAGGGTGATGTTGTAGTCATGGACAATCTTCCAGCACACAAGGTCGCCGCCGCTGAAATAGCCATCAAAGAGCGGGGTGCATGGCTTTTGTTCCTGCCGCCCTATTCACCGGATTTAAACCCGATTGAAATGGCTTTCTCAAAGCTCAAGGCGCACATGAAGCGACTGGCACTCAGAACTGTAGATGAACTATGGAAGGGAGTGGGTGAAATCCTCGAACTGTTCTCAAAACAGCAATGCAGAAACTTCTTTGCGGCAAGCGGATATGGGTGCGAACCAAATTAAACCGGAAATGCTCTAGATTTTGAATAAAGCACCCTTCGGTAAACTCGGGGCGGTTCACGACATATCTTCATGCATTGATTTCACATTTATCTCGCAAGTATGTGAGTTTCCACTTCTTGTATAAACAATGTCAAAATATCTTCACCAACCAGTGTCAGCAAAACAATCCCGCCACAAATCAGAAATGGGGCTGAGACAAAATAAATGGGAATTTGAGGCGTGAGTTTATTAACCAGGCCTGCAATTAGGTTGAAAATTACTGCGTAAATAATAATAGGAGCGGCCAGCCTGACAACGAGATTAAAAAATGCACCTAGATCATTGGTGATACTTTCAACAAACTGGGAAATCAAAAATAGCTCCCCTGGAGGATAAACACTAAATGACATTGCCAGCGCCAATATAAAGGTCAAATGCAATCCAGTGGAAAAAAACAACACAAGGGCCGTTAAGTTGAACAAACTGGATAGAACCGTTGAAGATTGATCATCACCAAGCGGCGTCCCAGGGATTGGGTTAAGACCGATCATTTGAGTGACGACCTCTCCGAAAAAGGAAAGGGCGAGAAACATAAACCTTATAGGAAGGGCCAATATCATCGCATAAAAAAACTCGCCAAACAACAATATTGCCAATTTGTCCAGGCTTGGCTGTTCGGGTATTGAAATGTTATTTCGAACGAGGAAAAAAATTGCGATTGATATTCCAATGGCAATGTAGAGCCGGATAAGCATTGCCACTTGAACCGCAGAAGTGCCTGGCAAGATCATTAAACAAACGCCAACTCTCATGAACACCAAAGAATACTCAATCAAGATTTGACTTAGTACCATCAGTCTTCAATTACACCGAGGATATGGACATCCAGTCCCCGTGCAATTTCCAGGTTTGATAAAACTGGCAATGTCGGAAATAGCCGTTCAATGATCATTCTCACATATGACCTTGATTCTGGAGAAGTGGATATTGCGAAGTCTTCACCTGCATCGGTTAATTCCTGAATTTTGTCTCTTGCCTTCTTACCAAAATCCTCCAAATCTGCTGGCAACATAACGAATTCCGATATTTCATTACGTGCATCCCGTTTAATTGCATTGGCAAATGCCAAATCCCATTTGGCTCCTAATCGAAGCAAATGCAGTTTATTGCCCTGGGCGATTTCGCCACAAATTTGTTGCGAAATACGTGTTCTGACATGCTCGACTATTTGTTCATGGCGCTTTGAATAGGGGGAAACTTCAGCAATGGCCTCAAGTATTTGATTGACATTCCTTACTGAAACTCTTTCCGACAGCAATAACTTAAAGATTGCCTGCAAACCAGAAAATGAAAGATGCGTTGGACAAATTTCCTCAACCAGTTTGGTATATTCCTTGTCGAGAGAACCAACCAAAGCTCTCATATCCCTGTAGGAAAACAGTTGAGAAAGATTATTTCGAACAACCTCACTCAGATGAGTGAGGATTTGTGACAGTGGATCAATAACCTGGTATCCTTGTTGCTTAAGCTCATGCACGTAAATGTCGGATACTTTCCAGGCTTTAGCGCCAAAGACCGGCTCAAAAACATCTTCAAAGGGCACCTGGGGCTTGTTTTCCTCATTTGCGACTACGATAACATCGGTCAGCGAAACCGTTTCTGAAGCGCATGTCGCGCCAAATATCTTGAGCGAGTAACCTTTTGGATCAATCGTCAAATCGTTAGTAAGTTTAATCTCCGGAATAATAAATCCATAAACCTTGGCGAATTTTTTCCGCATCCGGTTTACCCGGAAGTCGATTTCACTTTGCCCCATCATTATTTTTGCGCCCAGCTGCTTGCCAATGACCAATTCAATTTCAGGCATAGCAAGCGAGGCTTGAAGAGACTCAATTTTTTCTTCTGTGCGCTCCACCTCTTCGATTTGCTTTTGTCGTGTGTTTTTGTCGTCTTCAATCTTTCGGTTTTTGGGTATGATATAAGACATGATACCGAACGCCAAGGCGAGCAGTACAAACGGAGTGAATGGTAGCCCGGGAGTTAATGCGAGAAGCAATAACAGCCCAGAAGATACGAACAGGGCTCTTGGGTAATTTGCCAGTTGGTCAAGCACCGCACGGTCGGCTGACCCCTTGTTCCCTCCTTTGGAAATGAGAAGTCCAGCGGCCAAAGAAACAATCAGCGCAGGAATTTGAGAAACCAGGCCGTCTCCGACAGATAATCTGGTGAAAACATTTGTTGCCTCTGCGAACGCCATATCATGGCGCACCACTCCGATAATAATTCCTCCAAAAATATTAATACTTGTAATTATCAGACCCGCAATTGCATCTCCCCGAACGAATTTGGATGCGCCATCCATTGCCCCAAAAAATGAACTTTCTTCTTCCAATTCCCTCCGTCGCGATTGAGCTTCTTTTTCATTGAGAAGGCCCGCGGAGAGATCAGCATCAATGGCCATTTGTTTGCCGGGAATAGCATCAAGAGTAAATCGTGCACCAACTTCTGCGATCCTGCTGGCCCCCTTTGTGATAACCATAAAATTGATTGTGATAAGAATTAAAAACACAATCACGCCAATTACAAAATCGCCTCCCATGATAAAAGTTGAGAACCCTCTAATGACTTCGCCTGCAGCGTCGTCTCCCTGATGGCCTTGTGATAAAATCAAACGAGTGGTTGAAATATTGAGTGAAAGCCTCAGCATTGTGGCGATCAACAACACGGTTGGAAACGATGAAAAGTGAAGTGGTTTTTGAATCCAAAGGGACACCATCAGGATTAAAACTGAAAATGCAATTGATATGGCGAGGCCAAGATCAATTAGAAACGCTGGGATTGGCAAAAACAACACTGCCAAGATAAACAAAATGAACACGGCAAAAATAATGTCGCGGCCATTTCCATTATCAAGAATCGGTTGTGCAGAAAGTGATTGGTTGCTCACCCTAATTATTCCTCATTTGAATTTCAAAATGTTCAAATTCCGCTAGACATATCCGGTTAAAAGCCTTTGGAAATTCTGGAATATGATATCGTAGACAATATATTGATTTGCGAAGCCATATACGGGGCCGCAAATGACGAGACAATCAAGACTGCGACTATCTTGGGAATGAACGTTAAAGTGATTTCTTGAATTTGGGTAAGCGCCTGAAGTAAGGCGATCATTGTTCCGACGATCATTGCTGTAAACACAACCGGGGCCGATACTTTCATCAATGTTTGAAATGAAAATTGAATTAGCTCTAGTGCCTCTGCTTCGTTCATAACAATTTACCCCTGGTTATTTGATCACTATTCCTTCGGTGATCGGCATACTGGTACCATCATCCAAATTGGCTATCAGGCTGTTTGATACCAGTTTGACTGATATCACCACCCCTGTCTGACTGCCATCAATTGAGGTAACCGTACGTCCAATCACACTGCCAGCCTGGCCCAACAAGTTTGATTGAATGATGGAATCAAGTTTGGTATTGGACTGAATTTGCTGTTCCACGCTTGAAAAAGAAGCAAGTTGAGACAAATATTCACCGGAATCTGTGGGGTTCGTTGGATCTTGATTTTTCAATTGTGCGACCAGCAGTGTCAAAAAGGCTTCATAATCAGGCGTTTTTGCTGCACCAGTTGTCGATGACGTGGGTTGAGAGTTTGCAGCAGTGGTGTTGTTAGTTACTTCCATGATTATACCCCGCCCAATAATTTTAGTGAAGCAGGATCATCCATATCAACACTAACTGGTTGAAGCACCATGGCTTCAGTTTTGTACAACTCTCTGATTCTTCTTAAGGCCATGAACACCTGACCTGTCGACACGTCAACATCCACTTGCTTTACTCCTTGTATTAAAATCTGATTATCCAAAGTAATCAATAAGTTATTCAATATTTGCTTGAAGAGCTTTTTCGTACCCTCAGCATTTATCGGATCGATCAGCAACAGTTGTACAGTAAAATACAATTGCCTTAGCGGAGTCGTTGCATCCTGTTTATGCATAACGTGGTTTTCAAGCAAAAATGTAGCATCATTGAGCAGCTCAACTGATACTTTTCGATCCATCCGAAGTACAGCACCGTTGATAAACAGCCGGTCATTTGCCCGAATAAATAGTCGTAGATTACCCACCGTTACATTCCTTCTACAATTGTTTCAGAAATTTCGAGCACCAAATCAAACTGCAATGAGTCGTCTTTCCTCATATTGTCTAAGTGCCGTAATATGAAGATTCCGATTGAAATCAGAGTTGCCTTTGTCTCGTTCGTGCTTTGATTTTCTACGGATGACAAATCGTTCAAAAAGTAATTCCACACCCGTATGGTGTAAGTAATCGCTCGCATACGCGCTTGACGGTCAGCATGAGAATTGTCGCTGTCCCGCATTTGTTGTATTGAACGCTGAATTGCTTCGCGTTCACTTGCGCGGGCATCTTGCTGATCGTCTTCTACTACATCAGAATACGCACTGTTAATCATTGCTACTACTTTCAATTTTTAAGTTTCAAACATCCTCTCCAAAATCCTCTTGAAGATGACTAGAGGTAATTCAACAAAGACAATGACTGAATTCTTGCCGTAACGGCGTAGGAACTTTCCAACCCAATCACAATTTGGTTGAGACGGATCGCGGTCTCATACGAATCCACATCGGTTAAATTGGCTAGTTGATTGTTGAGCACGTTTTTTTGATATTCCAGCCGGTCATCGGCTTGGCTAATCCTTTGCTCCAGGGTGCCAACTCTTGCTTGCTCAACAGCAATTTCAGATATACTTGAAGACATGATTTCTATGGCAGATATTGCTAAACTGTCTAAGGCCGAGAGCTTCAAGCTCCCCCCTGAAAACTCATTGATTAGTACCGATGCTGCTGTAAAATTTCGATATGCAGTGGCATTGGCGGTGGTGGAAGTAGTGACGAACTCTTGGGTAGAAATTTTTGAAACCATCCCCTGATCAGAACTGTTAGACCAGAGCGCCTCCCAGTTTGCATCATCAAACAAATCCATAAACGGACCATCAATGAAAGCTTTTAAGGCAGTGGGCGAGATCATTTGCGCACTTGGGTCATTTACAGAAAATCCGAACTCCGTACTAAACGCATTTTGAACAGCCGATTTTGCAGCCGCACCGGAAGAGTTCTGGTAATCAACAACAGCGTTTGATTTGGTATTAATTCCGGAAAAAACAAATTCGCCCTTAATGGAAACATTGATAGAGGATGCAAATTCTTCAAGCGCATTTTCTCCTACGGATTGGAGTAATTGTTTATCCAATGATCCATTCAATTCCACTGTCATCTGGCTTATAAACTTGTTCGCACTCTCGACCATGGAATTCATGCCAATTTGCATCGTTGAAAAACGATTGGCAGCCAAGGAGTTGGTGGCTTTCAATTGATCAATTTGATTGATCTGATGCTTGCTTGAAACAACCGATGAAGAAAAAGAACCAAGAGAGTTTCCAAGATCAAATTTTCGGCCAGTTGCGACCTCTTTTTGCACCGCAGCAAGCTCGTTCTGCTTTTTCAACGTATAGAATCGCAGGCTTGTGTTTAATGCATTGGTACTGATATTTGATACTACCATTTCTACCTCACGCTATTTAGAAGCACTGTAAACAGTTCGTCGATCGTTGCCATTAACTTTGCTGATGCTTGATAAGTTCGCTCGATCTCTAATAATTTTGACATCTCAAAATCCAGGTTCGGTCCTGTCTCATTCTGAAATATCTCTTTATATTGGGCTGCAAGGTCAGCGTGATAACTTTCGGAAGACAAGGCAGATTGACGGTTGCTGTTTAACCAATCCAGTGCTGAATTTGCATATTCCAGCAGGCTTCTGTCAGTTGGTAGACCGCCTTGGGCATCGAAATTAATAGTGACGTCGAACGAAGAAGACAGTTCAAAGAGCCGATCTGAAAACCCGGCCGCACCACTCGAATTATTTATGTAATCTGCATCCCCATTGATGCCGCCATCCCGAATTAAGTCCAAATTTCCACCTGACTGCGGGTCAACCAATGGATTTACCCTAATTGTCAGTGCAATACCTTGTTCTAGTGCGGCAGATAGGGGGATACTCGGTCCGCCACCCCATGTTAGCAAGCCTGCAATTGCAGGCTTGCCGCCCCCAGAGCTTTGATCCTTTTCAGAGAACTGCTCAATCAAACCCCGGGCAATCTCATCAAGCTGGGTCAACGACTGGGGTAGAATTTCATCTCGCAGCTTCATGTTGCCGGCCAACCTCCCGCTGGATAAAGGAAAGGCTGAATTGGAAACACCTACGGCAACTCCATCTATTGTTAAGATGTTGCCGGTTGTTGTTGCTCCAAAAACAGGAGTTGGCTGAAATGAAACAGAACGCGGAACTTTTTCAAATAACATCAATCCATTGTCCGTCACGACAATAATGTCATTGTTCTCGCGGGAGGATACTTTTATTCCAATTTCTTCAGACAAGCTCGCCAATATCGCGTCGCGTTTGTCCATGCCATTAAGCACGTCCAAACCGATACGGCTACGGCTGACAATCTCATCATTCACCGAATGCAGCTTGTCTAGCAGATCGTTCATTTTTAAAACGCTGGCGCCAATTTCCTTGTCAGCAGCAGCCCTCATAGAGAGTAAATTCTCAGAAATCTGATTGAGAGAATTGGCTGTGGATCGAGCGGATTCGACCATCGATGAAAGAGAGGCGCTTTCTGCTGGAGAAGCAGCAGCAAATTCCGTTGCTTGCTGCAGCTTTCCAAGTAAGGCCGCCGGTGAATGAGAAAATTCCTCAGTACCGTTTAGCGCGATCATATTGTTAAAACCAGCAGCTACAACATTGGCGCTAGCTGTATTTGCGTTAGCGAGAATCGTTGCGTCATAAATGGTTCGATTGACATATCGTTGAGTTTTTACACTGACGGTACCGTAGAGATCCGTCGAAACAGTTGCTTCTCTACGCACATAATCTGCATCGGCGACACCAGCGATATTTCTGGAAAGAACCGACACCTGCTTTGCGCTTGCTGCGAGTGAACTAGTAGCAGTACGAAGTGCTGTAGATAGTGTCATCTAGAAGACTGCTTGATTTATCGTTTCAAATTAACCAAAACATCCATAAGGTCAGATCCGGTTTGGAAAACCTTGGAGTTAGCGGTGTAACTTCTTTGAGATTCGATCATAATTGTAAGTTCAGACGCCATGTCGACATTAGATTCCTCCAAGGCGCTTGAAACTATACTGCCAAACCCGTGTGATTGGGCCGTGCCCACGAGCACATCACCTGATTCAACGGTAACCGCAAATGTATTTCCAGGTAATGTTCGAAGGTTGTCGGGGCTTGGAACTTTTGCTATCGCCAACTGGTAGACTGGTTTGGCAAAACCGTTTTGAAAAATACCATAGACGGTACCATTGGCGTTTATCTCAACACGCTCAATACTCGCAGGAGAACTACCATTGGTTTGCGAAGATAACACCTGATAATCCGTGCCAAGCTGGCTAATTCCTGTCATATCGAGGTCCATAGTGGAACCGCCGGGAATTGGGATACTGAATTGCGTACTTCCACCGCCCACCACATAACCGGTTGTCGGATCAAATGTTAAAGTTGCCTGATTGAGTATGGCAGTGGAATAGGGAAATCCAGTCGCACTTGCACCAGATGCATCATATGCAGTTACTTCCCAGGTTTCCGCAGCTGATTTGGCAAAATAAATATCAATAGTTCTTTCATTGCCAAGAGAATCATAGACTACCGTTGATGTTTTGCCGGAATATTCAGCTGTGGCAGCATTCGCCGATGGTAATGAGGCTGCAGCAACTATTGCCGCATTAGCTGGTAAGTTTGGTAATAATTCACCTTCGGTGGTCTCGGTCGCAACCAGTGACTGTGATCCAACATTGATTGGAACCAAAGTTCCAAACCCGCCTGATACCGGACCCGTTGATGTTGACGACAAGTCGTACCCCATCAAAATATTGCCGGCTGAATTGACAAGATTACCATCGCTGTCGTTTAAGAACGAGCCTGCCCGAGTAAGATAAGTTACTCCGGATGGATCCTGAACAACAAAGAAACCTTCGCCACTAATTGCCAAGTCCGTGGCTGATGTTGTTCCTTTAATGGCTCCCTGCTCGCCTATTCGGGCGCGCGTGGTGGTGGCGACACTTCCAGATGTGTACGCACCTGACTGAGAATCCAGAACCTGTGTATGAAATTCAATTTCAGATCGTTTATACCCTATAGTCCCGGAATTCGCTATGTTGTCAGCGACCACCGCCAATCGACTTGCCTGAGCAGCCATTCCAGACACACTGGTTCTCATCACACCATATAGACTCATCTTGTCACCTATGCCTTTACCAATTTCTTTGGTTTCAAGATCATGATGGCTACAAAAACTTGTGCGAAGCTTTTGGTTCGCATTTCCAGGTTAGATATCCGACCTGCTTTAGCAGTCAAGCATTTGAAATAAATGACTAAAATCCAAATT
>Ga0256847_1001738_pt1 | contig 10478 bp, 9 predicted proteins | sample TeddybearmetaG_FD_189099 | JGI IMG/M metagenome (GOLD analysis project Ga0256847, IMG submission 189099) | Hydrothermal vent microbial communities from East Pacific Rise, Pacific Ocean - Teddybear | ecosystem: Environmental > Aquatic > Marine > Hydrothermal vents | place: Pacific Ocean: East... | reverse complement strand
TCTGCCGGGACTTCGCAGCGCCCTCCGCGAACATCGGGATTCCGAAAAGAACTACGTCACGACCTCTCTCGGCGACTTTCGCGACGCGACCTGGTCCTTCGTCAGCGGCCTCCGACGCTCACTCTCGGCCGAGCAGAGCTCGGACCGTCGAATCTCCCATCGCATGCGACGTCTCGAAGGCGCCGTTCGAAACGGAGAACCCAGCGCCATCAAAACCGAAGCCCAGCAAACCGTCACCCTGCTCACCGAATTCCTTGCGGAACGGGGCGCCCGACACCAGGAACAGATTACCGAGATGGCATCGCGTCTCGAGGGCCTGCGCGACGAGCTCGACAATGTTCGAAAGCAAGCCGCCATCGACCCGGTCACAGAGATCTTCAATCGGGCCTCCTTCGACGAACAGATCGAACGCGAAGTCGACCTGGCGACACTCTTTGGCAAACGCGGATGTCTTCTGATGGTCGACATCGATCATTTCAAATGGGTCAACGACACCCACGGACATCCCTGCGGCGACGAAGTCCTGAAGCAGTTCGCTGCGACGCTGTCACGCTGCTTCATGCGACGAGACGATTTCGTGGCCCGATATGGTGGCGAGGAATTCGTCATCGTCCTGCGCGAACTCGAGCTCCCGATCGCAACCGACGTAGCCGAACGCGGCATGAACGCGATCCGCAATCTGGAAGTCTTCTACGGCGAAATGGAGCAGCCGATTCGAATGACCGCTTCGATGGGCATCGCGCGGCTGCGGCAGGGCGAAACGGCGGCGTCCTGGGTCGAACGGGCGGACCGTGCGCTCTATCAGGCCAAAGATGCCGGCCGTGATCGAATCGAAGTCGACCCGATCGACCTGGCAGACGCATAAACTCCTCGGCTTCTCTGACCCCGCGGGACTCGCGTGTAAAACAATCAGATTTCGTGATCGGAACGGGCCGCTGAACGCTTGCCAGGCCGTGGTCGGCCCCGTACTCTTCCGCGCCTCAAACAGGGCTTCAAAGGCCCAGGGATTCCAGGAGTCTAATCGTACAGATGGCGAAAAAATCGCAAATCAACCGAGACAATCGACGCCTTCAGCTGATCGCAAAACACGCTGAGCGCCGAGCCGAACTGCGCAAGATCCTGAAGGACCCCAACGCGACGATCGACGAGAAGCTCGAGGCCCAGGCCGGCTTCGCCAAATTGCCGCGAAATTCCTGCCCGACCCGAAAAAACAATCGCTGCGCGATCTCAGGCCGCTCGAAAGCCTACTACAACAAATTCGGTATCTCTCGAATCGCCCTTCGCGAGCTCGCCCTGCGTGGCCAGCTTCCCGGCGTTCGTAAGTCCAGCTGGTAAGAGCTGGTCGTAGAAATAGGAAACAGACCCTTGAAGCCCGAAATTCATCCCGATTACCACAAGGTCATCTTTATCGATTCCGCCACTGGGAACGAGTGGGAAAGCCGCTCGACCGTGACCTCAAAGGAAACGCGCGACATTGATGGCACCGAAGTTCCAGTCGTACGACTCGAAATTTCGTCCGTGAGCCATCCCTTCTGGACCGGCAAGATGCGTGAACTCGACGCCGACGGAAAAATCGATCGCTACCGCAAGCGGTACGGTGGCAAGCCCAAAGAAGAGGCGAAGGAAGAGACCAAGGAAGAGTCCTAGACCGCCGTCTTCGGCCGTCTCTTTGACCGTCTCTCTCGCAGATTCGAACGGATCATCCTGTCGGGCCAGCTTTCGAGCTGGCCCGTCTGTGTTTCGAGACCTAGTTTCGAGACCAGGTTTCGAGACTAGTTGGATCGCAGATCAGCCAACCCGTCGTATTTAACGTAGAGAACGCATCCCTCGCGAGAAACCGGATGATGACTCGAACCGGCTGGCAGCCTCAGCCAGCTTCCCTCGCGGTATTCCCCGAACTCATCCGAGAAGCTGCCCTCCAGAACGAAGATCTCGGCCCCGCCCGATAGCGTGCGCTTTCCGGTCGGCGCCTCCGGCGACCAGCGCTCGATCCAGGTCGAGTCTGCAAACTCCGGCAGCGCCGCCAATTGCTTCCGTTCGATGCCCCTGGACGCTGAAATGCACCACTCGAGTTCTTCTGTTTTGGCTTCGACATGAAGTCGGGCCTCGCCTGCCGCCTGGCGCAACTTCACGAATAACAGGCAACCCTCCTTCGAGAAGGGGGCGTGCCGAAAGCCTTCAGGGTTGAGCAGCCACGTCCCGGCTGGCCAGTCGCCGTGTTCATCTGAGAAGATACCCTCGAGCACGAGAATCTCTTCACCCTCTGGATGATCATGAATCGGAAACGTCGCGCCCGCGTCGTACCGCACGAGCGACGTCACCTGGCCCGATTCAGCCGGGCCCACGCGATGCATCCGCTTTCTCCATACCGTGCCGCTGGGGCTCGGCGTCCAATCGAGGATCGTGGTGTCGACGACGACACGCTCCGTAAGATCGCCATTGTGGGGTGCATCGGGTGCGTCGAATTTTGGCTGATTCATCATTCTAGACTCTATCAATTCCTTCATACAAAGTAGACTGCATCGCTCGCCCTGCTAGGCGGAGAGAGTCGAACTCGAAAAGGGAGCGAGCTCGAATCCCGGAAGCGTTGCGAGTCGGTCAAACCATCGACGCACGTTCGCATAGCGCTGAATCTCCACGCCGCCTTCGGGCGCCAGGGCGAGGCCCGTATAATTCGCGACATCCGCGATCGTTGGGACACTGCAGGCCAGAAAGGCCTTGTCCGCCAGGTGCCGATCGAAGACCGCGAAGATCCGGTGTGCGATTTTTCTGGCCTCGACTAGATCACCGCTGGCTCCGAAGATCTCGATCAGCCTTGCACGGCCCGGACCCTCTGAAACCTCCGAAGTTGCGGTCGCGAGCCACTCTGCGACACGTGCCTCGCCGAGCGCATCGACCGGCAACCATCGACCACGACCGTATTTTCGACCCAGATAGACCAGTATCGCGCTCGAATCACGAATCACGACGTCATCGTCCACGAGCACCGGAACATGACCAAAGGGATTCATGTCCGTGAACTCGGCACGCCGCTGATTTCCCGCCAGGAGATCGACGCGAACTCGTTCATACTCGACGTCGAGCAGAGAAAGCATGTTCCGAACTTTGTGTGCGTTTCCGGAGAGGTGAAAATCATAGAGGTGCATCATGGCTTGGATCTCGTTGGTTGTCTCTTGAATGAAGAGTCTGATCAGGCTGTCTCGAGGAGCGGTTGCGTTCCCCAACCTTCACAATTGCGCTCGAGGTTCTCGAGACGGGAGCGGAGCGCCGTGCGTGCTCGATGAAGTCGAGTCTTCACCGCTGCTGGTGTGATATTGAGCACCCTGGCCGTCTCGCGCGTATCCCGCTCTTCGATCTCGCGAAGCTGCAACACGCTTTGGTGTGGCTCCGGGAGATCAGCAATCGCGTCGCGAACGCACGTCGCGAGTTCATGATCTTCGAGCGCTTCTTGTGCGCTTCCCGACCGATGCGAAACCAGCGTTGCGGTGACCGCCGCATCCAGACTCTGCTCGGGCTTGCGGCGCCTCGAACGGAGCTTCATCAAACAAGCGTTGACGACGACCCGATGCAGCCAGGTCGAGATCTTGGCCTGCCCTTCAAAGCGATCAATCGCACGATAGGCGGCCAGAAAGGCTTCTTGCACAGCATCCCGCGCATCCTCGTCTTCGCTGAAGAATCGGCGCGCCACCGAATGCATGCGCTCGCGATGCCTCGCGACGAGCATTTCGAAGGCCTCCGCATCGCCGGATTTGAGTGCGGCGACCAGGTCTTCCTCGCGCGAGAGATCCAGAGGCCGGGAGGGCCGAACCAGCCGAAGATCGACTGGGGGAGGTGTCGCCAATTCGGGCTGAAAACTCCATTCAGGGCTGACATCGAAGTTCGAGTTCGGATCGAATGCTTGAAGGTCCATCGTCTGCGCTCACTTTCCTCAACGCCTGAAGCGTCGTGTTGGGGCGAATGAGAACTGTGGGATGCAGCAGACGTGCCAAGACCTGAAAAGTATCCAAGTAGTTGAATATATGAATGTTTTACAGTTTTCTGGATAGATGGAATGGACCCGAAATTTCGTAGTTACGACTTTTCGTTACGAAATTTCGTGCTTAGCCGAGCGCCGGGCGCGCTATTTCAGCCCGAAGCGCTGGAGCCGCGAAGCGACCGTCGTCGGCCTGAGCCCCAGGAGATCTGCGACCCCCCCCGGCCCTGAGACGCGCCCACCCGCCTGTTCGAGAGCGGCGCGAAGATTCTCCCGCTCCGACTCGCGCATTTCCGAATCGGTTCGAACCGAGGGCACATCATTGGCCTCAGCCGCCGTCACGCCCGCCTTCGCCCCCGCGGAGCGATCACCCGACAGGCGATCCAGCTCGAAGCGCAGACGTGTGCCATTCGAAAGGATCATCGCCCGCTCGATCACGTTCTGAAGTTCGCGAACATTCCCCGGCCAGCCGTGCGCGGCCAGCATCGCGCGGTCTCCATCCGAGAGCCGCGCCGTCTTGTTCAGCTTTCTGCCGAGACACTCGACGAAATGGTCCGCCAACATCGGGATGTCCTCGGCCCGCTCTCGAAGCGGAGGAACACTGATCGGAAAGACGTTCAATCGATAGAAAAGATCTTCACGAAAGCGACCCGCCTTCACCTCTTTTTCCAGATTCACATTCGTCGCACCAATGATCCGGACATCGACCTCGCGCGTCCGATCCTCTCCAACGCGTTCGAATTGACCCTCTTGAAGAACCCGCAAGAGCTTGCTCTGCAAATCGAGGGGGATCTCGCCGACCTCATCGAGAAAGAGCGTTCCACCGTCCGCAGCCGCGAAACGACCCACACGATCCTTGATCGCCCCAGTAAAGGCCCCCCGCACATGTCCGAAGAACTCGCTTTCGAAGAGTTCCTTTGGAATGGACGCGCAATTCACTCGGATGAGCGGGCGCTCCGACCGAAGACTTCGGCGGTGGATCTCGCGGGCTACGAGTTCCTTTCCGGTGCCCGATTCCCCTAACACCAGCGTCGTCGCGTCGGTCGATGCGACTTGCTCGACTTGTTGGCCGACCTTCCGAATGGCACGGCTCGATCCGAGAATCTCACCGAAGGATTGCGCCTCGTCGATCTCATCACGCAAATACTCGTTCTCGATCGAAAGGCGCTCGCGAAGCGCTTCGATTTCATCGAAGGCACGCGCGTTGGCGAGGGCCGCAGCCGCGTGATCGGCGATGACTCTCAATGCCGCGAGTGAGACATGGCAGAAACGGCGACGCGTGAATACCCCCAGCACACCAAGAGTCTCACCACGATGAATCAGCGGCTGACCGCCGAATCCGATGATCCCTTCGCTCGAGGCCCAATCGGGCCGAGCAATCCATTCTGGATTCTCTCGGATGTCTTCGATCCAGACCGCCTCCGCCTTTTCAGCAATCAGCCCGACCTTCCTGACGCCGAGTGGAAAGCGTCGAAAATCGCCGTCCAGTCGACTCCAATCCGCACCGGGTTCGCGTAGCTCGTGTCCCCGACTCGCTAAAAGATGAAGACAGTCGATATTGCGAGCACACTGATCGCGCATCTGACAATCGTCGCAGAGATCCCCTGGCCGAATGACCCAGATTCGCGCGAGAGCCAGGTCCGGAAGTTCCGAGAAGCGTTCTACGATCCGGTCGAGCAGCCCTTCGAGTCGTCGCTCGCGGGCAAGATCAAGCAATAGACGCTGCGCCCACTCGACGGGCAAGTCGAAATTCGCACCATCTTCTGCACAGGGATCGGGCTGCATGACGAGAGAATCCACGATCTGCCACAGCTCGACAACCGCGAGGCCGCCGAGGAACCTAGAACTGTACCTGCAGGAAGACACCTGTCGTCGTCGGCCCGAAAGCGACGCGGGGCTTCGGCGGCTTTGGGTTCACGGCCCCGTTTCGCACGATTGTTCGGTAATCTCGCAAATCCTCTTCACCTCGTGATGGCATTGTCCAGAGCATGAGCTCCCCGAAGAGAATCCCAACGCCAACGTTCGAAATGGCATCCGATGGGTTCCCGAGACCGACAATGATCCCGCCGCCGACCGCGTTCAATCCGATATTGGCCGCATGGGCTATCCAGTTCTTCCGCCCTCGTGCTTTCGATTCGATCTCGAGCAGATGGACCTCCCCCGCCATGACCTGAGCTTCGAGCAGAGTGCGCCGATCACCCGCTTCGACTTCGAGCGGGCTCGTGCCGAGCCTGGCCGGATGCGGAGAGAGCAACAGCCTCGTCGTTCCAATCACAGCCTTGCCCGCCGTCACGATTGCCGGGACACGGTTGTCCGGCTCCGAGCTGAGACTCGCCTGGACCGTGCCGATCACCGCGCCCGCCGCCCAAGCACCCGTAAATCCGGATTGCCAGATCTGTGCATAACGTTCCCCGTCCTTGAATCGCGTCTTCAGGAACGCGACGCGATCCTCCAGCTCGGCGTCAGTCAGGATCGAAAGATCACCAGAAACCGGCGCTTCGGACGCAGCTACCATCTGTGCTTCGACGCGGTCGCCAGCTGCAAGGAGGAAGAGCCCAAAGCCAACGAAATAGAAGAAGATCCTGGCCGAACGAGCAGGCTTCGACCTTCCAGCTCGTCGTGTATCTCCTCGAGACGCAGGGCATCTCACCAGTCCCGACATACAATACGAATCACTCACAAAGGCTTTCCCATGATGAAGCGACATTTCAATTCTCCGCCGGGCTTCATTCGAGCATTCCTGATCGCCTTGATGACCCTGGCTCTTTCGAGCGTTCACGCCGTCGCTTCGAATAGCGAGGCTGCGGAACTAAGAGGCCAAACGGGTGGCCGAGGTAACACGCTCGAAAAATCTGATTCGCGTCATTGGCCGGTTACCCCAGAGGCTGCGGAGCACGCATTCGAAAAGGGGGAGATTCGAATCGTCTCTGAACGCTACGCGGGGCGTGGTGTTACGGGCGCAAGACGACTCGGGATAGAACTTCCCGAAACCGGCGAAGAGCTCCAGGCGAAATGGAAGCCAATGCCGCGGCGCCTGGATGGAATCAACAACTCTCCGCGCAGAGAACTCGCCGCCTACCAGGTTCAGAAACTATTCCTCGATTCCGAAAATTACATTGTCCCCACTTCGAGCGTGAGATGTATTCGCGCGGATGAGTTCATCGACTCGAAACGACATCGCACGCCGACGATTCCAGGAACGAACTGCGAACTCGGCGTTCTCTCGCTCTGGCTAGAGCAGGTCAAGCTACCGGAGCCCCTATTCGACGAGGATCGATTTGCACAAGACTCCGTGTACGCCGGGTATTTGGCCGACTTCAACCTCGCCACCTATCTGATGAAGCACAAGGACGGACGGCGCGGAAATTTCCTCGCCTCGACGAACGACGCAGATCGCCGCGTTTTCGCGATTGACAACGGGGTCGCGTTCAGCGGCATCTTGTTCAATTGGTTCGTTCCGAATTGGAAGAAGATCCGCGTTCCGGCCCTACGCAAAGCGTCGGTCGATCGTTTGCGAAAACTCGAGCCTAAGGACATCGAGCCTCTCGGAATCGTCGTTCAGCTCGAATGGCAAGACCATCATGGGGTTCAAGTCGTTCCCCCGACTGTGAATATCGATCCCGATGATGGAGTTCGATCGGACGGGCAAACCATTCAACTCGGCCTGGATGAGGACGAAATCGAGAACCTTTGGGAACGAATCGAGCATCTGATCGAAGACGTTGACGACGGAAAGATCAAAGTCTTCTGAACGGGAACAATTGATGCCAGATACACGCTCGAAGAATTTCGGAAGCGCGATCATTGACATTCGGAAAGAGGAATGGCCTCTGGCGATTCGCATGAGTGCGTATTTCTTTCTGGTCATCACGTCGTTTTGGATCCTGAAGCCCCTCAAAAAGACGCTCTTTCTCGTTCACTACGACGAACTCGACTTCATCCTTGGCCCCTTCGTATGGAACGCCGCACAGGCCGAGCTGATCGCAAAAATGCTCAACATGGTCGTGGCCATCGCTGCGGTCACGGTCTTCTCCGCCCTCTCCAATCGCTATCGCCGACAACAGTTGAGTTTCATCATCACGCTGTTTTTCATTGCCGGCTACGGGGTCTTCGCGCTCGCCCTGCAAATGCCAACGGCGTCATCAATCTGGAGTTTCTATCTCTTCGGTGATCTGTTGAGTACATTGATGGTGGCGACGTTTTTCGCATTCTTGAACGATGCCCTTACGCCTGATGCCTCAAAGCGCCTGATGGGCCTGGTCGGATTAGGTGGCGTCGCCGGAGGCGTTTTCGGTTCGAGTGTCCTTCGGCTCTTCATCGACGTGCTCACGGTTTCAGAGTGGATGGGCATAACGGCCGTCCTCGGCGTTGCGATTCTATTCCTCGCAGCAAGTGCGGGCCGGAGAGTCTCCCCTACGCTGGATCGAATCAGCGAATTGAAGCCGCGACACACAGACGCTGAGACCGTTCCAATGGCCTCGAATCCCGCTATCGACGGAGCACGGCTCGTCATGAGATCGTCCTATTTGATCTCGATCGCTGCGATGGTCGGTATCTATGAAATCGTTTCGACGATTCTCGATTTCCAGTTCACGAGTGCGGTTCAATTCGCGCTGGACGGAGACGCGATCGGCCGCCACATCGGACTCGTCTACGCAATTACGAATGCCGTGGCGCTAGCCGTGCAGATCCTATTGACGAGTTTCGTCATGCGCCGTTTTGGATTGGCAGTCGCCCTCTCCGTCCTACCGATCGTTGTGGCCCTCGGCTCTTTCGGTTTCCTCCTGGCCCCCAGCTTGATCATCGGAAGTTTCCTGAGTACGACCGACAATGCGCTCAATTACTCCCTCAATCAGTCGTCGAAGGAAACGCTTTACGTACCGACGACAGTCGAAGAAAAGTACAAAGCGAAGGCCTTCATAGACATCTTCGTCCAGCGCTTCGCGAAAGCCTTCGCGGTCATCGTCAGTCTCGCTATCACGATGATTTTCCAGGACCATGATGACATTCGATGGCTCTCACTCTTGATCGCACCTCTTCTGGTCGCATGGCTGGTCGCAGCCCACCATGCCGGAAAGAGCTTTCAGCAGAAAGAGACGGCCCTGGACCGGCGCGGCACTACGGATCGGAAAGGCAGAGAGGAGTTCGAGGGTGACCACCTCCACACAAACGCCTAGCGACTCGGCGCAGCGAGAGAAGATTTTGCGGCGAGAGGCCTTTCTGTTGCTCGCGGGCGCCATGGCGGCGCATGCCCTTCTCGAGACAGCAAGAGACGCGCTCTTCCTCGCCCATCTCCCGATCGAAGAACTTCCGCTGGTCTACCTCACCATCGCCGCCGTCACCCTGGTCACCGCAAAGATCACCGCACCAATTCGGGCAGCCTATGGGAACAAGAAGAGCCTCTTCTTCGCACTCGGGTTCGCGGCGACCGGAACCGCTCTCGGAAATGTTCTCGTTTCGCGCGACCTCGACTGGGCCTATCACGGCCTTTATGTCTGGTCCACCGTCGCATCGAGTCTCGTCGTTCTAAACTTCTGGCTTGCCCTCGCCGACCGGCTCACGATCACTCAGGGAAAGCGGCTCTATGCCGGAATCGCGATGGGCGGGTCGATCGGTGCCCTTTTCGGCTTCGCGCTGGCGGCCATCCTTGCCCAACTCATCCCGACCGAGTCACTGATCCTCGTTTCAGCGGGGATCTTCGCGCTTTGCGCGATCGGTTCCTTGTTCGGATCGGACGACGAAACCGAATCGCCGTCCAAGCAAGCCTCGCGACCGCAGCAGCAATCGATACGGCAGGGCCCGGGATTGATCGCGTCGATTAAGAAGATGGGCTCCCAATCCTACTCGCGAGGCGTAGGCCTCCTGATCGTCCTTTCGACGATCACGTTCACCCTCGCGGATTATTTGTTCAAATCATTCATTGCGGCCGAGGTGGCAACAGATGAATTGGCCAGCTCCTTGGCTGGGATTTATCTCGCCTTGAATCTGACCTCCACACTCGTACTGGCCTTCATCGCCACGCCTCTGCTGCGGCGAATCGGATTGCAACGATCGTTGGCCGTCCTACCCGTCTTCTTCGTGTTAGGCGGATTCGGCTTCATGATGGGATTCGGGTTAGCAGCCATTGGCATCCTCAAGACTTCCGAGGGTGTCCTTCGACATTCGCTCCATCGAATCGGCAGCGAACTTCTCTTCCTTCCCATGACTTCAGAATCGAGAAATGCCGCAAAACTCTTCTCGGCCGTCATCGGCGATAAGGGAGCCAAGGCGCTGGCCTCGTTTGCGATCCTGGCATTGATTCCAATTCCAGGCTCCGAACGTTGGATCGCCCTGGCGCTCGTGGGGCTGGCCTCGGTCTGGATTGCGACAGCCTACAGGCTTCGCGGCCCCTATCTCGAGGTATTCCGTCGAACCCTCGGCGAAGACACGATCGCGACACGGATCGAACTTCCGGATCTCGATCTGGGATCCCTCGAGACCTTGATCCACGCCCTCAATCATCACG
>Ga0256847_1001737_pt1 | contig 10484 bp, 7 predicted proteins | sample TeddybearmetaG_FD_189099 | JGI IMG/M metagenome (GOLD analysis project Ga0256847, IMG submission 189099) | Hydrothermal vent microbial communities from East Pacific Rise, Pacific Ocean - Teddybear | ecosystem: Environmental > Aquatic > Marine > Hydrothermal vents | place: Pacific Ocean: East... | reverse complement strand
TTTAATTATGTTCTTAGATACAATTCTAATCAATTCTTTTCATTTAAGCAATTTTATTAATTTAGTTTGTACTAAAAAGTACTTAAATATAATATAAAGTAATATAATTAATGATTATATACTACACAAACTCAATATATGATTTAATAGCTACTAATCTCGCTTTCATATCCTTTGAAAACTTAGAGACAACAAAAGGTAAAAATAACTTGCCTATAAATCCGCCCTTTAAATCAAAATGATAGGTGAAAACTAACATTGAATGATTTTTACTCAAATACTTAACATTCCATGCCCCGCTAAATTTTTTAAGTAACCATGGACCTTTTATCATCGTTACTGCTGCGACATGCGGTCGGTTAAATGAAATATATTGAGTAACCATGGCTAATCCAGAATGATTTTTACACAAAGATTTGATGCCAATAGCAGCATGTTTTTCCCCCTCAAGAAGATATGCTTCCACTAAATAAGGATCCCAATCAAGTCTTTTTGAATAGTTTTGAGTTAAATCAAAAACTTCTTCTTGGCTGCAATGTATTTCGAGTTGATGTTTAATTGTTTTCATTTAGAAACTTTTTTCAAAAAAAATAACATATTAATTTTTACAAAACAAGAAAAACAAATTACAAAACCACAACCAAAAAAACAAAGCAATTTTTATAAACTAAAGTAGACTTTAAATTAAAATTACTTTCTTATTTTCACCCATCCTATGCTGACACAAAATTCTCCTTTATATCAACGTTTATTTGCTTGGATTAATGAACGTTTTCCATTGCCTAATGCGCTATTATTTTTTATTTTATACTTACTTGCGGCTTTTATCGGGCGCTTTATTGCGACAGACAATCCCATTGTATTAAGTTTTCAAGATCTAGTGGGTTGCTTTGTTACTTGGAGCTTTTTTTTATTATTACGAATTTTAGATGAACATAAAGATTATCAATTAGACTGCCAGAATCATCCGCAACGCATTCTACAAAGCGGCTTAATTCAACTGACTCATTTAAAAATTCTCGCGGTTATTTGCCTTTTTTTACAATTAGGTTGGTCACTTTATCTTGATCAAGGATTTGCAGGCGCGACTTTAGCTTGGTTTATTTTAATGTCTTGGACGGCTTTAATGACCATTGAATTTTTTTGTGGTGAATGGTTAACCCAACGCCTGACCTTATATGCTTTTTCTCATATGCTGGTTATGCCGCTTATTTTATGGTGGCTAATGCAAATGGGACAAGCCAATACTCATTTAACCCCGCTTTTTATTTTGATTGCTTTATTGGTTTTTATGGGTGGATTTAGTTTTGAAATTACTCGTAAAACTCGGGCTCCTGAAGAAGAAAGAGAAAGTGTAGATTCTTATTCACAACGTTTTGGAGTAATGGGAGCGAGTTTGATTATTTTGGTTTTATTAACATTAATGTTGGTTATACAATTAATTTTATTAACAAAATTAACGACCATTCCTCTTTGGATTGGCTTAGTTTTATTCTTTTTAATGGGCACGGTTAGTTTGATTTCTTTTATGCGAAAACCGACTAAAAAAGGCAGAAAAATTAATGAAGCCATTGTTGGATTGGTTATGTTAGGCGGAAATGCGGTGATTATTGCGGCTATTTTATTAAATCGTGGCATTGAATTAAAGGTTTGGGCATGAGTAAATTACCTAAAATTCCTTCTCGTGGACTTTATACTGAAGCTTCTCGCCAAAAACGTTTAAGCTTTATTCGAGAACAAAGCCAAATTAAATTAACCCAAGTCGCTAATATGACTTATGAACCTCGTAAATTAATGAGTAATATTGAATCATTAATTGGTACCGTTGAAATTCCTGTCGGTATTGCAGGACCTTTAGTTTTTAAAGGGCAAGAAGCTGAAGGCATTTTTTATGCGCCTATTGCCACCTCAGAAGGTGCCTTAGTTGCTTCGATTACTCGGGGAGCAACCGCAATATCACACAGTGGTGGGGTTAAAACTCGGGTTCTTCGCCAACGCATGTTACGAGTGCCATTATTTATTTTAGATCAAATGGCATCCGCTTGTACTTTTTCACGCTGGGTTAGTGAACATTTTGAGGAAATAAAAACCCAAACTAAATTATATTCAAATTATGCAGATTTACAATCTGTAGAACCGCATATGATTGGTAAATCGGTTCATTTACGATTTATTTATGAAACAGGGGATGCCGCAGGTCAAAATATGACCACCACTTGTACTTGGCAAACTTGTTTATGGTTGATTGAACAAATGAAACAGGCTTTTCCTGAAATGCAATTTGAAAATTTCTTGATTGAAGCTAATTTATCAAATGATAAAAAAGTAACCTATCAATCCTTTATACAAGGACGGGGAACACGGGTTATGGCAGAATGTTTTCTACCTGATAAAATAGTCAGTCGTTTTTTAAAAGTCCAACCCCGTCAACTTTGTTCGGCTTATCATAGTTTTGTTACAGGTAGTATTGCCGCGGGTATGGTGGGAATGAATATTAATATTTCTAATGCCATAGCGGGAATTTTTACAGCAACAGGACAAGATATTGCTTGTGTTCATGAATCTTCTATTGGACAACTTAATTTAGAATATATTGAAGGCGAAAATTCAGGTATTTATGCCAGTTTAAATCTACCCAGTTTAATTGTTGGAACCGTAGGCGGCGGGACTAATTTACCCCAACAACGAGAATGTTTAGAAATACTGGATTGTCAAGGACATGGTAAAGCCCGCAAGTTTGCTGAAATTATTGCGGGGTTTTGTTTAAGTTTAGAATTATCCACGCTTGCCGCCATTGCCAGCGGACAATTTGCCACGTCTCATGAACGTTTAGGACGTAATCATCCCATTAATTGGTTAAAACTAGGCGATTTAAATATTAATTTCTTTAACCAAGGATTAGACAAAGAAGAAATAATAAAAGTTAAACAATTACCTAATAAATTAACGGGCAGTAGTATTATTACGGAGTTAACAGGTAATCGAATTAATAAAGTGGTCGGGCATTTTCCTTTCCGCCTTTATTATAAAGATAATCGTTATAATGATGTGATTGCCAAAGTAAAACCTTTAGATTCAGAAGTTAATTTAATGTTAAATAGTATGGCGGCAATGTGTGATAATCGTTTAACTGAAGAATATGCTCGTTTTAAAGATAGAACAGGTTTTACAAATTGTCATATTAAAGAATTAGCCGTGATGGCACAACAAGATCCTCGTTTTACTCGTCATGCTCCCAAAGTTTATCAAACCTATCAAAATAAAGACCGCGAAGCTTATGTTTTAGTTTTAGAATATTTACAAGACATGGTTTTAATCGACAGTGCAGACGATATTTCAGGCTGGAAAAAACAACATATTGAAGCCGCTTTAGCAGGTTTAGCACAATTACATAGTATTTGGTATGGGCGGGAAGAGGAATTAAAACAACAGTCTTGGTTGGGTGAATATCCAACAAAGAAAGGACGCATGGAAATGGTGCGATTATGGGAAATGCTTGCCGTTCATGCCAGTCAAGAATTTCCAGAATGGTTTACTGATCAAGATTTAGATGCTTATATTCATTTTATTTATGAAATTGATAGTTGGTGGGAGCCTTTAGAAAAAGCCAAAAAAACTTTAATTCATCATGATTTTAGCCCGCGTAATATTGCCTTACGTCAAACCAAAGAAGGTTTGCGGCTGTGTGCTTATGATTGGGAGCTTGCCACTTTGCATTTACCCCAATATGATCTTGCGGAATTTTTAATTTTTACGGTGACCAAAGACACACCTAAAGAAGAAATTGATTATTATATTGAATATCACCGCCAACAATTAGAACAAGCGACAGGTGAAACCATTGATAAAATAGAATGGCGGACTAATTATCGTTATTGTCTTGATGATTTTATGATTAGTCGTTTAACACTTTATTTAATGGCACATACTTTTCGTCATTATGAATTTATGGAACGAATTATGGAAACATTTCGTTACTTATTGTCTATTGAACGGGGGGCTTGGTAAAAATGAGTTTAATTCTAAACCCAAACAAAAGCGCTTTAGTAACGCCTTATCAAATTGGCGGTAAGGCGGAAAAATTAGGCTGGCTCACCCGTAATGGCTTAAATGTTCCCGCTTGGTTTGTATTAACCACTCAAGCTTTTGATCAGCAATTAGCCCCTATCAATGATTGGATTCAACAACAATTAGCTATTTTAAGCAATGATTCAAAACAAACTCAAATTTGTGCACAAGCCATTCAACAAAAAATAAAAGAAATGCCTTTGTGTATTGAAATTGTGGATGAACTGAATCTTTTTTTAAAGCAATGGGATCATTGGCAAACTTGCTTTTTTGCTGTTCGTTCGTCTATTAGCGATGAAGACAGCGCAGAAGCTTCTTTTGCGGGACAAATGGATTCTTTTTTATTTCAAAAAGGACCCGAAGCATTGCAACAATCTATTTTAAAGGTTTTTGCCAGTGCTTTTTCACAACGAGCTTTAGCTTATCGACAACAAAAAAACTTAACTTTAACAGAGATTAAAGCGGCTGTTATTATTCAAGAAATGATAGAAGGGGATATTTCAGGTGTTTTATTTAGCGCTCATCCCATTACAGGGTGTCGTCAAAATATCTTAGTTTCTGCTTGTTTAGGTTGTGGCGAAGGCATTGTTTCAGGTCTTTGTAATACTGATGAATGGACTTTAGATTTAACAGGTCAAATTATAGCTGAAAAAATTAATCATAAAGACATTCAACTTGTTTTTAATCAAGCCGAGGGAATCGGTCTTAAACAAATTGATATTGCTGAAAATCAACAAAATCAAGCTTGTTTATCGACTCAACAACTTGTTTTATTAGCCGAGGTGGGAAATCAAATTGCTCAAGGGCTGGGAATGCCACAAGATATTGAATGGACGATTAAAAACCAACAACTTTATATACTACAAAGTCGACCTATTACCGCCCTACCCCCGCCTCAACAACCTAAAGGAGAGATCCAAGTTTGGGATAATTCTAATATCCAAGAAAGCTATTGCGGAGTTACAACCCCTTTAACCTTTTCTTTTGCTAATCGGGCTTATGCCACGGTTTATACTCAAACCATGCGGGCTGTGGGTTTAAGTGAAAGTGTGATTGAACAACATCGCAATGTATTAAATAATTTATTAGGTTTAATTCAAGGGCGAGTTTATTATAATATTAATAATTGGTATCGAGGACTCTGTTTATTACCCTCTTTTAAAACCAATAAAGCAGATATGGAACGGATGATGGGATTACAGGATCCCGTTTCTTTTATTGAAGATAAAGAACTAAATACCTTTGAAAAAATAAAAAAATTACCCGCCATGATTAAGGCATTAAGTCGCTTATTATGGCAATTTAAACAATTAAAACACCGTGTTCCCGCCTTTCAAGCCCATTTTAAAACAGTTTATAATAAAATTAATCGAAAAACATTACATCAACTGGAATTTGCCGAATTAATGGCATTAACACAATATCTTGATAAACAATTATTACAATCTTGGACCCCGCCCATTATTAATGATTTTTATGTCATGATGATGAATGGTAAAGTGCATCGTAACTTGGTTAAAGCGGGATTTGAACACCCAGAATCATTACAAAATCGTCTGTTATCAGGTGAAACCGAGATAGAAAGTACCCAACCGACTAAAGTTTTATTACAACTTTGCGCCCAAATTCGCCAAGATAAAGCATTACAAGCTTGTTTTGAAAGCACATCTAATCAACATTTATTAGCTGTATTACAAACTCAAAACCCCGCCTTTTATCAAGATTGTTTAGCCTATATTGAAGCTTATGGCGATCGAACCATGGGCGAATTAAAACTAGAAACGATTAGTTTAAGAACCGAGCCTGCTTTTATGTTTGCCGTTTTAAAGAATTTTTTAAAACGCGAAGATCTCACATTAGAAACTTTAAATAAAAATGAGCAAGCTTTACGTCAAGAAGCAGAAAAAGAAGCTTTTGCACAAATAAAAAAACAAAGTGAATTTAAAAACAATCTCCAAAAACTCCGCCAAGCGATTAAAAATAGAGAAAATATGCGCTTTGCTCGGACCCGCCTATTTGGATTATATCGAGATATTTATAGTGAAATGGGTAATCAATTAGCCTTTTATAATGTATTAAAACAAGGGCGGGATATCTTTTATTTAAGTGTTGAAGAGTTAGAATCTTATATGCAAGGGCGTGCCATACAAACAGATTTAAAAGCCCTTGTAAAAGCCCGAAAAGCCGAATTTAAAGACTATGAAAAAACCGAAATACCTCATCATTTTAAGACCACAGGTGCGGTTTATTTACATAATAAAATCGAAGAACCAGAAAACCAAATAATAACAGAAAGCAATCAAACCGAATTAACAGGAACAGGTTGTTATCCTGGGATTGTTGAAAATAAAATAAAATTAATTTTTTCACCTGATGATGATTTAGATTTAGCAGGACAAATTTTATGTACTGTTCGGACTGATCCAGGTTGGGCGCCCTTGTTTCCAAGTGCGGGCGGGATTTTAGTTGAACGTGGTTCAACTCTTTCTCATTCTGCCGTAGTCGCCAGAGAATTAGGCATTCCCGCCATTGTTGGTATTCCCAATTTAACTCAAATTTTAAAAAATGGTGAAAAAGTCCGTATGGATGGCACAAAAGGTACGATTGAACGTCAAGGAGAAGGACATGGAATGGCATCCTAATAAACAACTTCCACCTGAATTTCATCAAATAGCCCAACAGGTTTATACAGGAGATCCGCTTTGGCTTCCTGAATCAGAAAGCCAATTAATAAATACCTTTAGTAATCCTCAATCTTATACTAATAATAAAGTTTGGTTATCTTTAATAGATAAAAAAAGCCGTTTAGCAGGATTTTATATTAAAGAAAAAAAGATGGCTTTTTTTGGTTATTGGGAAACAATGGATACATTAGCTCCCAATCAAATTTTATTTAAAGAAATGGAAACTTGGGCAAAAAAACAAGGCGCTAAAGTGATTTATGGTCCCATTAACTTTTCTACTTTTAATGCTTATCGAATTCGTTTAAATTATTTTGAACACGGGGCTTTTCATGGTGAACCTTATAATCCGCCTTATTATGAAAAACTATTAACCGCTTTAGGTTATCAATTAAATAGTCATTATTATAGTCATTTTATGGTTGCTAATGAAATAATGCCAGGACTCAAATTAATGAGTCGACGGATTTCATCTCAATTTAGTTTTGTTCCTTTAACTGCTGACTTATGGATGCAAAATCTGACCCAATTTTATACCGTAATAGACACTATTTTTGCTGATAATTTTGCTTATTCTGCAATTAGTTATGAAATTTTTTCAAAAAATTATGGGCTTGCCCTTGCTCAACGTCTTTGTCCAAAAACCTCCGTTTTAGCATTAGATAAAAATCAAAATATTGCGGGATTTTCTCTAATTTTTCCTGATTATGCGCCCTTATGCCAACAAGGTTTATCCAAGCCTTTAAATTTTGCTGATATTAATTATTCACAATATTATTCTAAATTACCCAAACCACGGGTTGGTTTAGGAAAAACCATGGCAGTTTTACCCGCCTATCGTAATAAAGGATTAAGTGGCGGGCTTTATACTTTACTATCCATTGAAGTTGCTAAAAATATTGCTTTATATTATGAAGAAGCGGGGTTTTGTTTAATTCGTGAAGGTAATTCATCTCAAGCGCTGGCAAAGCGTTATCAGCGGCGGACTCATTTGTATGGGTTGTATCAGAAAGATTTATAATTTTTTGTTGTTATATTTCTCCCATGATATTCAAAATCTAATCTTTTTTGATAAGTTTCTTTCATATAGAATCAAATCATATTGATTATTGAATGCTTTTAAAGAACTTATAGTATAACCTTCGTAATTTTTAAATCACTAGAGGCGGGAAATGGTAGGATATCAAGAAGTAGAAGATAGAATATGTAGTATTTTTAAAGAGCAACAAGGGGAAAATATAAATTTATCAGAAAAAATAAAGGAATCTCTAGGACTTTCTTCAACTAAAATTGTAAAAGTAGATTCAAATATAAGTAAAAACCATAATTCTAAAACAGATGTATTAGTAATTTTTGAAGATGGTAAAAAATTAAAAATATCTATTAAAAAAGAAAATGCTGATTATTATGGTAATTGGTATACGCATCAAAGAATAATAAAGGAATTTGGTGAATCTGCATTAGATAAATTAGTTAAAAAAACTACTGAGTGGGCTAATGATTGGATTAAACAAGATAGTAGTAGTTTTTTTCTAGGTGTTAGCATCAATTTTGGAAAAAGGGTTGGTAATACATTTATGGAGTTTAATGAGGTTTTTACGACTAATGATATTAAAAGTATTGTTCAAGGTCATAATCTTAGTTTAGATATCTCTTCAAATGTTTTACTCCAAGTAAATGGAGATATTAATAATATTGATGAAGTAATTGAAGGCTTGTTAATTTTTGATGAAAAATTATTGAATAGTCTATTTAGAGATATAAAAATTATATTTCGACCTGTTAATCCAATGACAGAAAGATCAAATAGAGGGAAGCAAATTTATACGAAATTTGTACCAGATAATAAGTTTCTTGAAGAGGAGTATATAACTAATAAAGACTCTCTAAAAAAATTAGGTAGTTTTAAGCCTATAGATTATTCAAATGAAGAATACAAATTAAATCATAATCGACTTATAGCAGAGTTAAAAGAAAAATATAATGTGAGAATTAAGATTAAAACATAATGGTAAAAGGCTTTAATTATTCTAGGTGTTTTTTAATACTCAATGCTATGGCTGTTGCAAATGGTACTGATACAGCATTCCCAATCATTTTATAGCCTGTTGTAACATTCTTATAGATAAACTCAAAATTATCTGGAAAACCCTGAATCCTAGCGCATTCTCGAACGCTCAAGCGACGGTACTCATGCCCTTTTATAAACTTAAACTCATCTTTTTCGATTTTTTCCATTTTTGGCGCGTTTGGATGAATTGGAGCGTGACGACCTCCAGCTTGAATTGTAAAAGAAGGCTCATTCCAACTCCTAACTCTGTTTCTAGACATGTACATTGATGAGAAACCTCCAATCATATATTCATGGTTTAAAATCTTTACATTTGGATTCGGTTTCTGTTTATCTAGGGCAGGTACAGCTTTTCCATCAAGGTCTAGTAGAATATCTTTTAATACTTTTTTATCTTTTCTTGGTATCGGTAATGGGAATTTATACTTAATGTTAAGATCACTTCTAAAACCAATAAAAATAACACGCTTTCGGTCTTGGGCTGAACCATAATCAACGGCATTCATCATTTGATAGTAAAGATCATATCCAGCTTCTCTGAACATTTTCTTTATATTATTTAGTGCGCTCTTATGGCGTTCATGTTGCATTCCACTAACATTCTCAGCAAGGAAAAACTTTGGTTTTTTGACTTTGAGAATACGAATAAAATCAAAGAATAGCTTCCCTCTTTTATCTTTAATTCCTTTTTGCGAGCCAGCTTCGCTCCAACTTTGACAGGGCGGTCCTCCAATAATACCTTCACATTCAGGCACTTCATTTTCTGGTATATCAATTATACTACGCTGGTCAAGGTATGCTTTGGGGTGATTTTTTTTATAAGTTGCCCAAATATCTTTATCAAACTCATTAGCCCAGTCAATACTAAAGCCTGCTTTTTCAAACCCTAAATCTAAACCACCCGCACCAGCAAAAAATGAAACAATTTTATATGGCATATTTATATTTATCAGTAAGTTATAAGATGTTATATATTATAACAAAATGTCTTAAAGAAGGCCAGTGTTGTTTAAAAATGAAAAATTCGAATAATTATAATGATCGAATGATTACTCGGGGTCAAAAATAATTGCTAATAGATCTTATCAAATGATAAATTTCTGTATTTGAGATGAATTAAATATTGTAAATAAACCTAAAAGTAGCACGTCAAAGCATAGGCTATTTTATGGAATTTTTGCCCTTCATCACCTGTTATGGTAAAAAATATCAGGGGCAAATATCCCCTGATAAACGCTTGAACAACAAGAAATATTAAATCGAACTAAACCACTTGCCCCCGCTTAACATTCCTTCTTTAACTTTCCATTCATTCTCCAGCACAAGATTTTTAGCTTTTTTCTGACATTGTGTTTCAGATAATTTACCTTCTGCAGAAGTTTTTAAAATCCCGACCACATCAAAAAATTCTTTTTTATCAATAACACCATCATTAGCAAATTGTGCCAGCATTTCTTTGGCTTTAGCATTTAGAACCGCTTCAACAATATAACCATTATTAGCGCATACTTGACGCAAAGCACCAATAGCAGAATCTATACTAATGCCTTCTTTAATGGCAATTTGTAGAATTTCTTTTTCTTCGGCAAGATCAATATATTTATCATCATAAGCCCGTAATTTGACTTCTTCAATAAAACGTTTTTTGATTGCATCTAAATCCA
>Ga0256847_1001736_pt1 | contig 10486 bp, 8 predicted proteins | sample TeddybearmetaG_FD_189099 | JGI IMG/M metagenome (GOLD analysis project Ga0256847, IMG submission 189099) | Hydrothermal vent microbial communities from East Pacific Rise, Pacific Ocean - Teddybear | ecosystem: Environmental > Aquatic > Marine > Hydrothermal vents | place: Pacific Ocean: East... | reverse complement strand
TTTTTACGAAGGTACTAAGTTTCCCTTACTGTATTGTATGAATTACAGCCATTTTTGTACACATATTCTGTTAACAAGCAAAAAAAATGTTAATAACTCCTAGAAGACCTACCGTTATTGTTATTTTTAACAGAAAGATGTATATAACATGTTAATATAGTCGTTGATAAAGTAGGCTTGATTAGCTTTGAAAAATTTACTAAATATGTTTGTTATTCCTGCGCAGGCAGGAATCCAGAAATTCAAGCAGCTTCCTTTCAAATAAGATGCCATAATAGCATCTTTTAAGCTCCTGTCGTATTTCACTTCATTCTGACCTGATTTGTTACCCTCAAAGAAGCCCAGTAAATTCAATTAAAACAATACTCTTTATAAATTTTTAACTTATAATTTAACAGTTTCATAATAATCCTATTAAAATAATGAGGATTTAAAAAAAGTTTTAAACACGAAAACGGTTTCGTAAATCCGTTGTATTTGAATATTAGCTAACTTAAGCTTCGAATTAAAATTTGCTATAAAAATGCTAAACAAATTAATTAATTAAAACTTTTTATTTATGACAACATTAAAGATTAAAGGGGTAGTTTTAGGAGTTGCTTTATTGATGTTATCTTGCCAGACCACTGAGGAAGATAGCTTAGACATTCAAAAAGAAAGCTCAATTATTCAGGTTACTAAACATGATGGTCATGCATTTAGTAACGGACAAAGTACAACGATTAGCAAAACATTTACTCCGGGTCCAGGAGGAGGTGTAATGATGCAAGCTTTTTATTGGGACGTACCATCAGGAGGAACCTGGTGGAATATCGTAAATTCAAAAGTAACAGCATGGTCTAATGCAGGTATTGATGCAATTTGGTTGCCACCGGCATCAAAAGCACAAAACGGACCCTTTTCTATGGGTTATGACCCAACGGATTATTTCGACTTTGGAGATTTTAACCAAAATGGTACCATTGAAACTCGATTTGGTTCTCGTACAGAACTGGAAAGTTTAATTTCAACTTCTCATTCGCAAAATGTAAAAGTATTTGCAGACATCGTTCTAAATCATAATAGTGGCGGACAATTGGAAGCCAATCAATATACAGGCACCAATACCTGGACAGATTTTACTGGTGTTGCTTCAGGAAAATTTTTAAGAACTCAGCATGATTTTCATCCAAACGCAATTGCGAATAATGATAGTGGTATTTTCGGTGGGTTTCCTGATTTATCACATCAAGTTCCTAATGTACAAGATTGGTTGTGGAATCGTAGTGATGGCGTAGGTAAATACTATAAAAACGTAATGGGTTTTGATGGTTGGAGGTTTGATTATGTAAAAGGTTTTGAGCCATGGGTTGTAAATACGTGGAATGCCAATGTTGGTGGATTTTCAGTTGGTGAATATTGGGATTCTAATGTAAATACACTAGAATGGTGGGCAAATAGTGCTAATAGTACGGTATTTGACTTTGCATGTTATTATAAAATGGATGAAGCTTTTGATAGTAATAATTTAAATAAATTGAATGATGATATGATGTGGAAAAGAAATCCGTTTAAAGCGGTAACCTTTGTCGCCAATCATGACACAGACATTATATGGAAAAAAATGTTGGCCTATGCTTATATTTTAACACATGAAGGATACCCAACAATATTTTATAGAGATTATGAAGAGTGGTTAGACAAAGAACGTTTAGACAACCTTATTTGGATTCATAATAATAAAGCAACAGGAAACACTTCTATTTTGTATACCGATACAGACGAGTATGTTGCCAGAAGAAATGGGTATAATGGAGAACCGGGTCTTATAGTGTATCTAAATAATTCAGGAAGCTGGAAAGAAAGATGGGTGCCTACAAATTGGTATAGTACGCCTATAAAAGATTATACAGGTCATTCAGCATGGTATCCAACAACACAAAGTGGTGGCTGGGTAAAAATTCAATGTCCTCCAAACAGTTATTCAGTATGGTCTGTGAATTAGAAGAACATAGTATTATTTGAATTAGAAAGAGTTCTTGTGAAATCAAGAGCTCTTTTTTATAGCGCACTCAAAAATGGTAGTCATTCCTGCGTAGGCAGGAATCCAGATGGAATATTTTGTAGTTATCAAGGAACACTTTACATGATTATAACGCACTCAAAAATGCCAACGTATCCACCCCATCCGCATAATCAGTTAAAGCAGGCTCTTGCGTTTTACCAAAGGGAATTGTATCCTCTAACACATTACTAACGATACATTGAATATGTTCCTTATCATTGTTGAGCTTTTCTTGTAATGACGCTAAGTCAGTATAATATTCATAAAATAGCGTTGCAATAGGTGAGGAGTAACTACTATCTTCTTTTAACATTAAAAAACCATTTTCTAATAGTTTAAATTCACTCATTAAATAGACGGTCTTATTGTAATCATAATTATTTTGATACTTTGTATAGTGTATCATTTCATTATACGGATACAGCGCATTGAATAATGGGTCAAAATCGTAATTTTTAGGAACAAATAATTTAGAAACACTTCTACAACCCAACCCGAAATATCTAAAGATATCTTCTCCTAAGTTGTGTAAGTCCTCTGAGGTTTCATTACCAGTAAGTACAGCAACGGTATTCCTGTTTTTACGGATAATATTGGGGTACTTTCCAAAATATGCCTCAAAATAACGTGCAGTATTATTACTTCCTGTAGCAATGGTCGCATCAAAACCAGTCAGCTTTTCTTCTGTAAATTGAATCAAGCCTTTAAATTGAGGTTCTACATGTTCTAAATAAGCAGCGATTAATGGTAGAAACTGCTTGTCATTTGACGACTGTTTTATAACAACTTTATGACCAGATAACAATACTGATAAAAAATCATGAAACCCAACCAAAGGGATGTTACCTGCCATAATGATAGCGACGATTTTTGAGTTAGATTGACTTAAAGTATATGATGATGTCCAATCATTTAAATTACTTGTATTTAATAATTTACTTAAACCTTCAAAAGCAAACAAAACATTATCATTCGTAAACCATCCATTCGTTTCCTGAGCCCTTTTTATCTGCGAACTTAAAGCATCAAAAAACAATTCATTAAACAAAACGTTTGTATTTCGTTCCATTTTCTCTCTCGAGAACTGTCTTAAAAAATTGCCTAATTCAACGAAAGCATTGATTCTGTTTTCCAATAACATTTATGGTCTTTTATAGTGTGATTATTGTAACTTTGCGTTGCAAATTTAATCGAAATAAAATAATGGCAATTATAATTACAGATGAATGTATAAATTGTGGTGCTTGTGAGCCTGAATGTCCAAATACTGCAATATATGAAGGAGCAGAAGAATGGCGTTTTTCTGAAGGTACCGATTTAAAAGGAGCCATTATCTTGCCTAATGGTAAAAAATTCAATGCAGATGATACACAAGAACCGGTAAATGATGAATTGTATTTTATAGTGGCAGATAAATGCACAGAGTGTAAAGGGTTCCATGACGAGCCACAATGTGCTGCAGTGTGTCCAGTTGATTGTTGTATTCCTGATGAGGATCAAGTGGAGACGGAAGAAGAGTTATTAAATAAGCAACGGTTTATGCATAAAGAATAATAACTATTTTATATAGTAAAGTTAAAAGAGGCTGTTTGAAAAGTAACTTTTTATGTCAGTTTGAACGGAGTTGAAAACAGTAACTTGCTTAAAACAAGAACCTTTCGACTTCGCTCAAGGAGACAATTTAGTTAAATCATTACTTTTCAAACAGTCTCTTTTTTGTTATACATTTATATAAGTAAACCCTATATTTGCACCTCAAAAATTTAAAATAAATGAAGGCCGGAATTGTAGGATTGCCAAATGTTGGAAAATCAACATTGTTTAACTGTTTGTCAAATGCGAAAGCGCAAAGTGCAAACTTTCCTTTTTGTACTATTGAACCCAATATTGGTGTAGTAAATGTACCAGATACACGACTTGAAAAGCTAGAAAAATTAGTAAATCCAGAACGTGTACAACCTGCAACCGTTGATATAGTTGATATTGCTGGTTTAGTAAAAGGAGCAAGCAAAGGAGAAGGATTGGGGAATAAATTCTTGGCAAATATTAGAGAAACAGATGCTATTATTCATGTGCTACGTTGTTTTGATAATGATAATATAGTGCATGTAGAAACTACTATTGACCCGATAAGAGATAAAGAAATTATTGATTTTGAATTGCAGATAAAAGATTTAGAAACAATTGAAAAACGATTAGAACGCGTTAAAAAAGCTTCAAGAACTGGTGATAAAGCAGCATTAAAAGAATTGGATATTTTAACAAAAATAAAAGAAGGCTTAGAAAGTGCTATTTCTGTAAGAGCGATAGAATTGACAGACACTGAACGTGAGGAGTTTATAAACCCTTTACAGTTACTTACAGATAAGCCTATTTTATATGTGTGCAATGTAGATGAAGCCTCTGCAAAAGATGGAAATGCTTATGTTGAAGAAGTTAAAAAAGTGATAGCTAATGAAGATGCCGAAATAATCATTTTAGCAGTTGCAACAGAAGCAGATATTGCAGAGCTAGAAGACTATGAAGAACGTGAGCTTTTCTTAGACGATTTAGGTTTGGAAGAAGCCGGAGCTGCAAGACTAATTAGAGCTGCCTATAAATTATTGAATTTACAAACCTATTTTACAGCTGGCGTAAAAGAAGTACGTGCATGGACAATCCATGTTGGAGATACAGCACCACAAGCTGCAGGAGTTATCCATACAGATTTCGAAAAAGGCTTTATTCGTGCTGAAGTAATAAAATATGATGATTTTGTACATTTTGGAAGTGAAATTAAAGTAAAAGAAGCTGGAAAGTTAGCCGTTGAAGGAAAAGAATATATAGTACAAGATGGCGATATGATGAACTTTAGGTTTAATGTGTAAGAAGTCAGAAGACGGAATACCAAAACTTAAAAGTCATACAATGAAAAATTTTAACAATTAATAATAATTCTCTTCCCTTAGGGAAGGGTTAGGGATGGGAATGAATTTCGATTTAAAAGCAACCGATATAACTTCTAAAGCCCGGGCAGGAACTATTACAACCGATCATGGGAAAATAGAAACCCCCATTTTTATGCCTGTAGGTACGGTGGCATCTGTTAAAGCTGTGCATCAACATGAGTTAAAAGATGATATCAATGCCGATATCATTTTGGGTAATACGTATCATTTATACTTACGCCCCAAAACTCATATTTTAGAACAAATTGGAGGATTACATAAATTTATGAATTGGGATAGGCCTATACTTACTGATAGTGGAGGCTATCAAGTCTACTCGCTTTCAGGAAATAATAAAATTGCGGAAGAAGGTGTGAAATTCAAGTCACATATTGATGGTTCTACGCATTTCTTTTCGCCAGAATCTTCCATGGATATTCAAAGAAGCATTGGTGCAGATATTATCATGGCATTTGATGAGTGCACACCCTATCCATGTGAATATGGGTATGCAAAGAATTCTATGCATATGACACATCGCTGGTTAAAAAGATGTATTGAGCATTTAGGGAACACTCCCGTTAAATATGGATATGAGCAAACTTTTTTTCCTATAGTTCAAGGAAGCACTTATAAAGATTTACGTAAGCAATCAGCAGAATTTATTGCATCAGTAGGAGCAGAGGGAAATGCCATTGGTGGATTATCTGTGGGTGAACCAGCAGAAGAAATGTATGAAATGACAGATATTGTATGTGCTATTTTACCTCAAGATAAACCGCGCTATTTAATGGGAGTTGGTACCCCAATAAATATCTTAGAAAATATAGCATTGGGTATTGATATGTTCGATTGTGTAATGCCAACTAGAAATGCAAGAAACGGCATGTTATTTACTGCACACGGTACAATAAACATCAAAAATAAAAAATGGGAAGATGATTTTTCTCCGATAGATGAAATGAATATTACATCTGTGGATACTCAATACTCTAAAGCGTATTTACGTCACTTATTTGCAGCTAAAGAATATTTAGGAAAACAAATTGCCACTATCCATAATCTAGGATTCTATATGTGGTTGGTTCGTGAAGCAAGAAAGCATATCTTAGCCGGAGATTTTACCACTTGGAAAAACACAATGGTAAAACAAATGGATAAAAGACTGTAATTCAGGAGTGTCATTCCTGCGGAGGCAGGAATTTTATGGTTCTATTCCTATTTTTGATTTAAGGTTAAATCTGAAAAACAAATACACAATTAAACAGTATTGAAAATAATAGACAAATACATATTAAAAAAATATTTCATTTTTTTTCTTTTTACATTGCTTATTTTAATTCCTATTGCCATTGCAATAGATGTATCAGAAAAAATAGGTAGATTTTTAGACCATGCAAATTTAGGAATAGTTGAAATAATTAAAGATTATTATATTCCATTTACAATAAATTATGGCAATACTTTTATGCCATTGGCATTATTTATTTCTACCATTTTATTTACATCAAAATTGGCATCAAATACAGAAATTGTTGCCATACATAGTGCTGGAATATCTTATAAAAGATTATTGAGACCCTATGTGATTGGAGCAATTTCTATAGCAATTATTTCATTACTCACAAATCATTTTATAGTACCACGTTCTAATAAAACTTTTGAAGAATTTAGCGAAGCATATCTTCGTAAAAAGAAAAAAGCCAAAACTAATGTTGCAAAAATAAGTCTACAACTGACCGAAAATGATTTTGTATATTTTAAAAATTTTGATTTAAAACGAAATACGGGTTATGGTTTTTCTTATGAGCATTTTGACGGGTTACAATTAAAATATAAAATAATGAGTCAAAATATTAAATGGAATGAAAAAGATAGCACTTATACCTTGACAAATTATAATAAACGTAGAATATATTCGCAAATTGATAGTGTAAATTCGGGAAGAAAATTAGATACTATTTTTAATTTTTTCCCAAAAGATTTATTGTCTATTGGTTATTTGGCAAAGGAAATGCCTTCGCATAAACTCATTAAACATATTACCAAATCAGAGAAAAGAGGGGTAAAAAATTTAAATAAGTATAAAGTAGAATTGTACAAACGTTCTAGTTTACCCTTATCTTCCTTGATTCTAACCATAATAGCCGTTTCATTAGCTGCTCGAAAAAGACGAGGTGGTATAGGTATTAACTTGGCACTAGGTGTTAGTTTAATGTTTGTATACGTATTCTTTATGAAAGTAGCCGAAGTATTGGGAGCTGGCGCTACTTACAATCCATTATTGATGATATGGTTACCCAATATAATATTCGGAGTTTTAGCTATTTATTTATATTTTAATGCCAAACAGTAAATTACAAAATAATTTCCATTTGCATTTCTTGGTTTTTATTGCGGGCTTCACAGCAATATTAGGTGAACTAATTTCTATTGGTGCAATTCCGTTAGTGTGGTATAGAATGGTGATAGCTGGTATTTTAATGTTTTTATATATTAAAATCAGTAAGATAAATATAGCCATTTCTGGTGCAGCAGTACTACGATTTTTTATGGCTGGAATTATTATTGCCTTGCATTGGATTACTTTTTTCGCATCAATAAACGAAGCGAATATATCCATAGCTCTAGCAATGTTTGCAACAGGTGCATTTTTCACTTCATTGATTGAGCCCATATTTTATAAACGCAAAATAATTAAGTACGAAATTGTCTTTGGTTTAATCGTTGCAATTGGTGTGGCAATCATTCTGGATAGTGAAATAAAATACCTTACGGGAATACTATTAGGAATCTCAGCAGCTTTTTTCTCCTCATTATTTGCAGTAATCAATGGTAAATTCGTTGAAAAGTATGATGCTTCAATAATCTCATTATATGAATTTATTGGTGGTGTAGTATTCATCTCTATATACCTGTTGTTTTCCAATAATGGATTTAGTAATGATTTTTTTAGTTTGAATTCAAATGATTGGATATATATTTCAATCTTAGCTTCAGTTTGCACGGCTTATGCTTTTATAGCCAGTGTGCATATCATGAAATATATCAGTCCGTTTACAGTAGTTTTAACGTATAATTTAGAACCTGTATATGGAATTATATTAGCGATAGCAATCTTTGGGAACAGTGAAATTATGAGTGCTAATTTTTATGTTGGTGCCGCTCTTATATTACTAACTATTTTTATGAATGCTATGCTTAAAGTAAAACCAAACATATTCAAATTAAAAAGCTAAGCGTATTGCTCAAAGTTTATATATTTGTAATATCAAACCCAAAACTGTCAAATGGAATATCTAGATTTTGAAAAACCCTTGCAAGAATTAGAAGAACAGCTATCAAAGTGTTTAATTATAGGTAAAGAGAGTGACATTGATGTTTCCGAAACCTGTAAACAAATTGAGAAAAAGATAGAAAAAGCTAAAAAAGAGATTTATAAGAACCTTTCAGCTTGGCAAAGAGTTCAACTCTCAAGACACCCTTCAAGACCCTATACTTTAGATTTCATCAATGCCTTTACTAAAGGAACATTTATGGAGTTACATGGAGATAGAACCGTAAAAGACGACAAAGCCATGATAGGAGGCTTAGGTAAGATAGGAGATCAATCCTTTATGTTTATCGGTCAACAAAAAGGATATAATACAAAAACACGGCAGTACCGTAATTTTGGTATGGCAAATCCTGAAGGCTATCGAAAAGCATTACGACTAATGAAGATGGCTGAAAAATTTAAAATTCCGGTGGTAACATTGTTAGATACACCAGGTGCATATCCAGGTTTAGAAGCTGAAGAAAGAGGACAAGGAGAAGCTATTGCGCGAAATATTTATGAAATGACGATGTTAAAAACACCAATTATTGTAGTTGTTATTGGTGAAGGAGCTTCAGGTGGTGCTTTAGGAATTGGTGTAGGCGATAAAGTATTTATGATGGAAAATTCTTGGTATTCCGTAATTTCACCAGAGAATTGTTCTTCTATTTTATGGAGAAGCTGGAGTCATAAAGAGGAAGCTGCAGAAGCGTTAAAACTAACAGCTAAAGATGGAAAAAGACTCAAAGTAATTGATGAAATTATAAAAGAACCTTTTGGAGGTGCGCATAGCAATAGAGAAGAAGCATTTAAAATTGTAGAAAAGCAAATTGTAAAGGCGCATAATGAATTAAAAGAATTATCCGTAAAAGAATTGATAAAAAAGCGGATGGAAAAATATGCCTCAATAGGCGTTTATAATGAATAAATTATAAAACTTCAATAAGTGAAAATTTTATCTGCTCAGCAACTTTATAAAGCAGACCAAATTACCATCAAAAATAGTGCAATTACAGCACTTGATTTGATGGAAACAGCAGCAACATTGTGTTTTCAATGGATTCATAATAGACTTCAAGGTAAAGCGATACCCATTCAAGTATTTTGTGGTACAGGTAATAATGGAGGGGACGGATTAGTAATTGCCCGCCATTTAAAACAATATGGTTATCATGTAAATACATATGTGGTTAATTGTAGTAATAAGCGTTCTAAAGCTTTTTTAGATAATTATGAACGCTTAAAAGAAATAGGTGTTTGGCCAGAAATGATTACCTGTAGTTCAGAATTTCCTAAGGTTTCTGAAAATGATATGGTTATTGATGCTATTTTCGGTTTAGGTTTATCTAGAAGCCCAGAAGGGGTATTAAAAGAAACCATTCAGTTTATTAATAGTACAAATGCATATGTACTTTCAATAGATTTTCCTTCAGGTTTATTTGCTGACAAACCCGTTATAGATAAAGATTCAGTTATAGAATCATACCACGTTTTAACATTTCAAACTCCCAAATTAGCCTTTTTATTACCGGATAATCAAGAGTATGTTACAACTTATGAGGTACTAGATATTGGCTTAGATGCTGAATATTTAAAGAATGTAGAAACCAATTTTTATTTGACTTCTAAAAAAGAGATACTGCCTATATATAAATATAGAGAAGTTTTTTCCCATAAAGGAGATTTCGGACATTCTTTAATAATAGGAGGTAGTTTTGGTAAGATAGGTGCTGTTTCATTGGCAGCTAAAGCAGCTTTAACAATAGGAAGTGGTTTGGTAACGGCTTACGTGCCCAAATGTGGATATCAGATATTGCAGACAGCATTGCCAGAAGTGATGGTAGAAGTAGATGCAGAAAATGAGTTGGAATATTTTAATTCTAAAATAAAACCAACAGCAATTGGAATTGGGATTGGTATGGGAACAACCACCAAAACAATAGTAGGTTTTCAAAAATTTTTAAAAGAAAACAAACTCCCTTTGGTTATTGATGCCGATGCAATAAATGTATTGTCAAAAGATAAAAATCTTTTGAAATTGTTGCCAGAAAATTCGATATTGACCCCACATCCTAAAGAGTTTGAACGGTTGGTTGGTAAGTGGAAAGATGATTATAAGAAATTAGATAAACTACTGGCCATTTCTAAAAAGTATAAATTGATAATTGTATTGAAAGGTGCTTATACTACTCTTGCTAA
>Ga0256847_1001735_pt1 | contig 10508 bp, 7 predicted proteins | sample TeddybearmetaG_FD_189099 | JGI IMG/M metagenome (GOLD analysis project Ga0256847, IMG submission 189099) | Hydrothermal vent microbial communities from East Pacific Rise, Pacific Ocean - Teddybear | ecosystem: Environmental > Aquatic > Marine > Hydrothermal vents | place: Pacific Ocean: East... | reverse complement strand
AAGCAAAATTGCGAGATACATCACAGCGCTCTAAGCAAGGTAGCGATAATCTGCTTCGATGCCACATTTTGCCTTAGCCGAGAGACGCACAACCACGCGATTTGAATCTGATGGGATGATCGTTAGCGTGCGCAGGAAAGGCCGCCTTGGTCAACTACAAGGCCCAGCCCATGACTTTAATCGTTATGGACTTGCGCTTGTCTTAGATCAACCACTGGCGAAAGAAGCCACCGTTTATGTCAGTTTACATGCTGGCGAAACGAAGTTAGACAATGTTATCGGTGTTGTACACAACTGCATAGCACTCACTTCAGGGTATCGCTGTGGTATTCAGTTTAGAACGTCGTCAGGGTTGCAACTTGACCAAGTTTCAACCTTTGAATCTCTTTGTTTGCTGGAAGCGTACTTCAGCAAGACTTAGGTAGGTGCTACATCGACATAAGGCTTTCGGCCTCTTCCTCTAGACTAAGAAGGCGTTTTATCCAATTGTCGAGTAGTAGAAATTCTGCTTCGTCAACGTCAAAACAACGACCAATTTCTTTCAGCAAGCACTCTTCTTCGATCTCAAACGCACCATCTGCGTAGCTGAGCTTTAGAAGATTCAGTAAGGCAACAATACGTACACGGCGGCCGTCGAAGACATTGCCAATGCCATCAATCTCCAAGTATTCGATTTCGCTACCTGCATCGAGGCCCATCTCACGACGAAATTCATCGAGCATGCCTTCTTCATTTGGGTCGAGGAGCCCATCAGAGACAACAACATTATGCGCCAAGCGCAACAATGCTTGGCGCTGATCGTCCGACAGAGAGGCTAACCACATAATAGTTAGCCGATGAATAAGCTTGTGAGCATGATCAAGATGCACAACCAACCTAAACCAATCATGCCTTTCATAACGATGTTTTGATCAAAGAAATCTTCTATTAAATACCACATCGAACGTACCTTTTGCTTTTCGTAGATGAAATAATGGGTTCTACAACCTCAAGTCTCTATTTTAGCCCGTCTGTCGCCGACATGTCAGCGCACAATGGGAAAGACTCACAGGTTATCAACTATAGCATGTCTATTGGCACACAAATCTGTGACCCCAACTGCATCAATCATCATATGCAGCAGGTTCATGACCGCCAAGGCCTAACTCAGCTGGACTTGTTTGCCGAGCAGATGCCCATAAAGATCATGATCATCATGACGTTCAATTCGGACCCAAGCAAAGTCACCCGGTTGTAGTTCGTCACCACCATCAATATATACAACGCCATCTATATCAGGCGCATCGTATTTGCTGCGTCCGATAGCTTGGGGCGACACTTCATCTACCAGAACACGGAGATTCTGGCCAAGGTGCCGATTTAGCCGCTTTGCGCTAATTTCAGCCTGTAGTTCGTAAACCATTTCCTGACGATCAATCTTATCGCTTTCATCAACCTGGTCCGGAAGCGCATTAGCGCGCGCACCATCAACACTGGAGTAGGTAAAACACCCTACCCGATCAAGCTGAGCTGCCTCTAAAAATTCTAACAATAGACCAACGTCTGCTGAAGTCTCACCAGGAAAACCAACTATAAAAGTACTACGGATCGCCAACTCTGGACATATTTCTCGCCAACGTTGAATCCTCTCCAACGCTTTTTCTGCAGCAGCCGGTCGTCGCATGGCTTGCAAAATCCGTGGCGATGCATGCTGTAGTGGTATATCAAGATAGGGCAGTATTTTTCCCTGCGCCATTAATGGGATCAGCTTATCGACACTGGGATAGGGGTACACATAGTGCAATCTAATCCAAGGGGCAATTTCACCAAGGACATTGCACAGGTTCTCCAGCCGCGCCGTAAGCTCTTTACCATCGACCTCAGCGCTCGCATATTTTAGATCTACACCATACGCACTAAGATCTTGGGCGATGACTAATAGCTCCTTACTACCTTGTGCAACCAGCGACTTTGCCTCATTGACAACATCGTCGATTGCTCGCGAACGCAGTTTTCCACGCATGTCAGGAATTATGCAAAAACTGCAGGTGTGATTACATCCTTCTGAGATTTTTAAATAGGCGTAGTGTGGTGGCGTAAGCAATTCTCGCGCTTCCCGAGGCATGGCTTCTACGCCTTCACGCTTGGGTATGTAGGTCTGCACAGCATCAAGTACGGGGGCAACTTGAGCCGGGCCGCTGACGTGCTTCAGGGTTGGGAACCGACGCAACAACGCGGCTTTATCAGCACCCAGACAACCCGTGACAACAACCTCTCGACCTTCGTCCAGCGCTTGTTCGATAACCGCAAAACTCTCAGCTTTGGCCGTATCAATAAAGCCGCAGGTATTCACCACAAGGACTTGCGCATCCTCCTCACCTGAGACAACGTCATAACCCGAATCTACCAATTCGGTGACAATTTGTTCGGAGTCAACCAGTGCTTTTGGACACCCAAGACTGACAAAGCTTATGTTCTTAGACGTCAATGGCCAAGACCCTCAATTAATGGCCGGGGAGTTTAGCCCGATCGATGCAACTTAGGCTACAATCTCCGCGTGGCCCATGCCTTTGTCAACATAACCGAAAACCTTGCGAGGCTTTGCGCAACCCACGATTTGCTCACGCCTAATGAAAGACTTGCTCGTGAATATCAGTTTGCTTACGATGCTTATCAACAGACGCAAGGCGCTACCGGATGGCCGCCCCTACGCTGCACCAGCCTCACCCAATATTTAAATACCCAGCTAAAACAGTATAAAGATACCGTACTACTGGCTGACTCGGAGCCTGTTGGCGAGCTCATTCAAACACATGCCTTGTTGGGGCATATTGTTCAAAATGCACCGGTTTCTACACGGTCCATCATTCAAGTGTTTGCTGCCGCGTGGCAAAGCATGCAGCGCTACGATATTCCAGTGGACGTCTCGGAGTTTGCAACGCCACGCATGCAAGACTTTCGAATCTGGTATGCAAGCGTATTAGAAAGTTTACCGTCTGACGCAATATTACCAGAGCGTTTGGGTGACAAATTAATCAGCCTGGATGCACGTCCTGCTCGCCCACTTATTTTGTTGGACTTCGAACAACTGACCGCCGTCGAGAGTCGCTACCTCATCTATGCCGCCTCTCATACTGAGGTTCTCAGCAGCGACCTTAGGCAAAAATCTTTCACGGCATGGGAACCTAGAGAAAAAGCTTCAAGCGTAACCGCATCATCAAACCGCCCTAGTTCCGAGGCGCTTTTTGGCTTTAAAAGCCTGACTGAAGAGGTTGCCGCTGCTGCCGATTGGGCTCACGACATCAAGAAAAAACAAGGGGATGCATGCATTGGCATAGTCGTTCCTGACCTCGCCCAGAATTACGAGCTTGTGCAACACCAATGCGCGCTCATGTTGGACCCGAAAAACGGTAGCTTGACGAACGCCTTCGACTTATCTGCTGGAGTTAGCTTATACGCACAACCGGTTTGGCGTGCAGCACATGCTTTTTTGCAGGCCAAGACAACAGGCTTTACCCCGGATGCTTGTGTCGGTTTCGGCCAGAGTTTGTTCTTCCAGCTTGGATGTTTAACAGACATTGGACAACATTGGCCAAACCAATTCAGGGCAACGGTTTCCGCAAATAGAATATCTACCCTTCTTACACAGCCAGAGTCCTTGGGTGAGAACATAGACTTAGAGCAGAAAAATACCTTTGCACATTGGACAGAACGCACACATACACTGCTCAAATGTGCTGGCTGGCCACAAGAGCAAAATTTGAATTCGGTTCAATTCCAAGCGTTTCAAGCCATCGAACGGGCACTGGAAGCTTATGTCTTAGTCGAGAACTCAACAGCCATGGGCTTTTCTCAAGCCATGAGTCTACTGGGCTCTTGTCTGCAACAACGATTGTTCGCCCCCCAGCGACTGCGTAGTGACATCTGGGTGTTGGGCTTGTTAGAAACCACAGGATTGAGTTTTACGCATTTATGGGTATGTGGCATGGACGAAAACAGCTTCCCGGGCAAGAGCTTAACCAGCCCCTTTATTCCACGGGGCGTCGCTATGCAATACAAAGTCCCCCGCAGCACTCAGGCTGACGAACTAAATTTTGCCCGCCGTCAGCTCTTACACTGGCGTAGCAATGCAAAGCATTTACGCTTTAGTTATTGCATGAGTGTGGATGACAATGAGCAACACGCAAGCCCCCTGTTGGATCACTTAGAGACAACCGAGGGTGTCGCCCCCAAACACCCCAACCAAGTGATGCAACATGTCACGCTGGATAATTACGTAGATGACTATGGGTTACCGTTAGAAGGGAACGCTGTAAACGGCGGCACAGGGTTCCTTAAAGACCAAGCCATTTGCCCATTCAAAGCCTATGCCCAATACAGGTTAAAACTAAGACAGCCCATTGAGCATGCAGACTTTCCTAATGCATTAGTAAGAGGCAATTTACTGCATGACACTTTATTTGAATTAGTACGTCAAAATTCGTCACAAACAGCATTGGCCAAGCTTTCAGCCAGTGATATTCAACGCACAAGTAAAAAAATACTCCAGGCCTACCCGCTACAGTACCCACCCACGTTCGTTGAACAAGAAGTTGAACGCATAACCGCCCTCATCACACGTTGGCTAGAAGTCGAAGCTGAAAGAGAGCCGTTTGAAGCACTATATCTAGAAGAAACATTTACCCTAGTCCTCAGCGGGTTGGAGTTTCGTATACGTATAGATCGCGTGGACAAAGTTGAAGAACAACTCTTTGTCATCGATTATAAAACCGGCAAGGTATCACTCTCCGGTTTAACAAGCACACCAACAACAGACCCTCAGCTACCCGCGTATAGCCTTATCGACGATAAGGTGAAAGGTGTTTATTACGCCGAGGTGCGCGCCGAGCCCATTTTAAAAGGTGTCGGTGACGAAGCACTTACCGTTAGCGGTGCGCATATCAATAAGTTAGCTTATACCTGGTCTGATCAACGTGAGGTTTGGCGCAAAGAACTCACTCACTTGGTAGAAAATATTGCAGCAGGCGAAGCCTCCGTGACACCTACGCCACGTGCTTGTGATTACTGTCACTTACATTCAATGTGTCGGATTGGTGATCAAAATGAGCATTGATGACCGCCAAATTCCAGATGCAAGTCAGCGTCAACAGGCATTAGATCCACACACATCTGTGATCGTCCAAGCACCTGCTGGTTCTGGTAAAACCACGCTTCTAGCAACCCGTTATGTACACCTTCTCACCCAAGTACAACGGCCCGAAGAAATTTTAGCTATCACGTTTACCCGCAAGGCTGCAGCAGAAATGCGCCACCGGGTCACCACCCTACTTTCGCAAGACACCGCCATTGCACGAGAGATACGCAAAAAGGATGAAGCCGCAGGGTGGCACTTGTTCGATAACCCGAATGTTCTAAAAATTCAGACCATTGACAGTTTTGCGTTAGAGGTCGCGAGCCAAACACCACATCTAGCCAGTACTGCGGGCTTGAGCATTACGCAACAGCCGCAAGCGTTCTACACGGCCGCCAGTAAGATGCTGTTCGCCAACTTGTATGAAGTTGCCCCGACCAATGCGCTTGTCGCCGAGTTTTTGAGTTTCTTGGACAATGATGCAGGCCGGGCCGAAAGGCTCATGAGTTTCATGTTAAGCCGACGCGATCAATGGCTAACGGCGGTGACCTCTGTAGCAAACCAGCGCCAACTGGAAACCACCGCCTATCTGCTGAACGCTGCAATCTCACATTTACGCGAGGAAATAACTGAGCAACTTACCCATCAGTTTCATGCGGATGACGGCGATATGCTGCGTAGGGTTGCCGCCGAGCTCAATATAGAAAATGACCTGGATACCGTCTTACCTCTACTTTTAACCGGCACCGGCAAGTTGCGCAAACAACTCAACAAGGCAAACGGCATTAATGACGCGGACCTAAAGCGAGACGTAAAATTTTGGTTGGCGGAGGTTCTCGAACGCGGTCTTGATAACAGCATTGTTGGTTACTGCAAATTACCGAGCATCATTGACACTTCTCAATCGGAAGACTTGTACATCTTACAGTTGTGCTGTGTTTGCTTGTCTTTGGCTGCGGCTGAGTTAGACCAACGCTTTCAAGCTGAGGGCACTATAGATTTCACCGGTGTACTCATTCGGGCAAAACAAGCGTTACGTGGCGAAGACGGCCCAACGGACCTTGCCCTATTCCTAGATTACCGCATCAAACATATCTTGGTTGACGAATACCAAGACACCTCTCAGGCGCAATTTGAATTTTTCAACTTGCTCACTGAAGGTTGGCAGCAAGATGACAGTAATACCTTCTTTGTTGTTGGCGACCCAATGCAGTCTATCTATCGGTTTCGAGATGCTGATGTATCCATTTTCGCTGCCACCAAAGAACACGGCTTAGACACGGTTAAGTTGGTGTCTTGTAATTTGACCGCAAACTTCCGCTCTCAACCCGCGGTTGTCGAATGGAGTAACCAACTGTTCGAGCAAATATTCGCCCAAAAAAATGCAGGCCAACTTGGCGAAGTCCCCTTTAATCCGGCGGACGCCATGGTCACAGCAACGGCAAACGCAGCTGTTGAAACATTCGTTTTTGAAGAAGACGAACAAGAAACACAATACCTCGTTCGACACATTAACAATTTGCTTGTGGCCAGCACTAAGGATGACATTGTCATTTTATGTAGGGCGAGAACCCATGTCGCCAGGTTACTCAACGAGTTATCCAAGCAAGAAGTTGCAGTTCAAGCCACGGACATGGACCAGCTCAATGAATCACCGGTCATAAAAGATCTCATCAGCTTGCATCGAGCCTTCTTCGACCACTCAGACAAGTTGGCTTGGTATAGCCTGCTACGAAGTCCACTATTTGGTGTGACACTCAAACAAATCACCCAACTGAATGAGACTGACGACTCGGTCAAGGCCATTATCGATGGCCTAACAGAAATCCCACAGTTGGCACGACTCAACACAGCCCTTGCATGGGCGGCAACGCGCATTCATGAAATCCCAGTGCGGGAACTCATAGAGGGCATATGGTTTCGTTGCGGCGGCATAGATGCCTACCCTGAAGACCATTGGCCGCATGCTTTAACCTGGTTTGAACTCATCGACGAACTAGGTGCAGATGCCTTTGATTCAACGGCAGTGAATGACGCCGTACAAACCTTGTTTGCAGCATCGGCAAACGAAGCGCGTGTCAAAGTGATGACCATACACAAAGCCAAAGGACTGGAGTTCGCGCACGTAATATTGCCCTATTTAAACAAACCCTCACGGTCAGACGAAGCCCAGCTCATACAATGGCGCGCCAGTGGCGAAGGCTTACTCATGGGTGTGCGTGGGAGCGATGTACATAGCTGGCTGACATACGAAGAACGCCAGCGGGCTAAAAATGAAGAAAAGCGCCTGCTATATGTTGCCTGCACCAGAGCGAAAACATCTCTGCTTGCCAGCTACACCTGCGAGCCATCAAAAAAGGTGGGTGGATTGGCAAAATGGCTGAGCCACTTAGCGGAGCCGAAAGATCAAGTGGTTGAGCACACGCCTACGCCACAGGGCAGTCAAACTACACTTTTTAACGAACCTAGCATGCGGCGACTACCCATAAATTATATCTGGCAACCACCCCACGACGATGCTTTAACGAGCACAGACACACCGGCTACAGAAAGTCGCGCAGATCAACTGAGCCAAAGATACGAAGTTGCCTTAGGCTTACTTGTGCACGAAGCCGTAGCGTGGCTAACCACACCATCTGGGCGGCTTTGGATGGCAAACAGACAAGCCACCTCTGGCGTAAGAATTAGCACAGACCCTGAACTACAACTTCGCTTTCAAACCTGGTTGCAAGCACTACCTGTAGCACCTGAGAACCATACAAATTTAGCCTCTGAGGCAACTACACAAATAGAAAATATGTTGGCTGATGGAAAAGGTCGGTGGATTCTCGCGCCATACGCCAACGCCCACAGCGAGTGGCCACTTACTGGGGTTATCAATGGCGCAATGACACACGTGATACTTGACCGCATCTTCGTCGATGACAACATTTGTTGGATCGTCGATTTCAAAACAAGCAGCCCAAAAAGCGGTGAAAGTGTGCAAGAGTTTTGTGCCAAGGAAATGTCACGCTACCGTCCGCAACTCGAAAAATATTGCACAATCGCAACGACGCTATTCACACAAGAAATACGGACCGCCTTGTATTTCACATCCATCGGTAGCCTCTACGTTACCGAATAATGTGTGGCGTGCAGGGCACCAAATTGGAAAAGCTATGGCTTATCGTCAGTGATGTGACAGTCAATACAGCGCCTCGTCGGTCCGTACGCTTCGCCCGCTAATTGACTATCGACATGGCAGCCCCGACAAAGGTCATGAAACTGAGTCTCAATAATCGGCGAGACTTCCGGGTCAGTGACATGGCACTCAAAACAGGGACCCGTGCCCGTGTCGTCTACATAGTTATGATGGCAGGCGATACAGTTCTGCGCAGTATGATCTGCATGTGCAAAATTAACCGCTAACATGTGGTTGGACCCAAATTGTACGATTTGCGGGTTCGAGGGGACAGAAGTCACAGATTCCGCAACATAAAACAGGAGCATACACACTAGCCCTATAACACCAACTAAGACTAGGGGTTTACTCACGCGAGCCCCTTCAGTAAAACAAATACCGTAACGAAAAACCCAGCACACAGCGCGATACCTGACAGAGAATTACTCTTAAACTGACCCATACTTTTTGGCAGCATTTCTCTTCTCAGACGCAGGCGCTTACGTAGGTTGGCGACGATGATCAAAATGCTGAGACCGATCAGTAAAAACGATTCCGTTTGGCTGAAGTAAAAGCCACTAGCAGTTATGTGCCACAAAGCACCGGTCAAGACTGCGAGTGAGAGACAGTAATGCCAGGTCTGGAACTGTTTGCGCGAGGGATGCCACTTTCGCCGTAATGTTGGTAGTGCCAATAAAATAATGCAGATCACACCAAAAAAGGCTGCAATGCCGGCAAGCATGTAGTTTGGTGCCGAGAGCATTAGGTAGTACCAAACAGTGGCATCAAAAGCCCACAGCAAAATAATATGAGCAAAAATTGCGCCCGTCGTTGCGTAGCTAATCCACTGGTGTCTCCGCGCACCGCGGCCCGCACCGTCCTCTAGAAAGAGATAGGTCAATCCGGCAAACCCAAGCATACCTAAAGCGTTGCCACTATCCCAAAGCCATCCGGCCGTTTGTAGCGGCGCCTGCAATAGTGATACTACAAATACAAAAAAGGTGATCAGCAAAGCCATATTTTCTCAGTTTTATCGCCTGCCAATAACAGATGGACGGAACGGGAATATCAAATTATCACTTCAATTTCTATGCAATTAGCTAGTGTAAGACAGACGGAATAGATGACCAAGCGATCGACGCAATATCGAAGTCGCTTGTTTTTTAAATGTTTCGATGTAGTATCTCGGCGTTATGAACTCAATACGCACTAGAAAATTACTGACGTCGACCACTACAGGTGGCCAATGCTCAGTGCATGTGAATTATTGCTGGCAGAACTTTTTTAGCTATTTTCTGAGTTAAGCCAGCCTTTAGAAGACATAGAAGGCGGTTATCTGCCTTCAACGGACAACCCCGTCAGGCAGACCGCCTAACGGGGTTTTTTCGTTTAAGCGTCACAGCAATGCGAAAACACTGGATTTTAAAACAAAGCGCAGAGATTTTGGAAACACTAGGAGATACAAGATGAAATTGGACAACCTAAACGTGGAGACACACGAAGTGTTAATTACTCCAGATCATTTGAAGGCAAAAATGCCGGTGCCAGAAGAAATTCGCGAAAGCGTGAATCGACACCGCCAATCCGTATCCGACATCGTCGCACGGCGTGATCCACGATTACTGGTGGTAGTTGGACCTTGCTCCATCCACGACCCCAAAGCAGCCATCGAATATGCTCAACGCCTGGCCGAGTTACAAAGCCAGGTAGCCGACACCCTGTACCTTGTCATGCGTGCTTACTTTGAAAAACCGCGAAGTACCGTGGGATGGAAAGGACTCATCAACGACCCCCATCTCGATGACAGCTTTCAGGTCGCGCAAGGCCTGGAAATTGCACGTCAGTTACTCCTTGATATCTCAACTATTGGCCTACCTATTGCCACCGAAGCACTAGATCCAATCACACCACAATACTTGCAGGATCTAATATCTTGGTCAGCCATTGGTGCGCGCACCACAGAATCGCAAACTCATAGAGAAATGGCATCGGGGCTAAGCTGCGCTGTTGGATTCAAAAATGGCACCGATGGATCATTAGATGTTGCTATCAATGCGCTGCAGTCCGCCACCAGCCCGCACCGATTCCTCGGTATCAGCCCTGCAGGGCAAGTCAGTGTCATTCATACACGCGGTAACAAGCATGCCCACGTTGTACTCCGCGGTGGCTCAAACGGCCCCAACTATGATCCTAAAAACGTTGCGGCAGCAGAATCAAAACTTGCTGCCCTCAGCCTGC
>Ga0256847_1001734_pt1 | contig 10519 bp, 8 predicted proteins | sample TeddybearmetaG_FD_189099 | JGI IMG/M metagenome (GOLD analysis project Ga0256847, IMG submission 189099) | Hydrothermal vent microbial communities from East Pacific Rise, Pacific Ocean - Teddybear | ecosystem: Environmental > Aquatic > Marine > Hydrothermal vents | place: Pacific Ocean: East... | reverse complement strand
TTTTTGCGGTATATGAAAGAAACAAGAACAACACTGGAACAACTGGCCAATGTGGCGGTGGTGCAGCGAGAATGGGCTGCGTTGAACCCGCGCGCAACTTATAAAGAGCCGATTACCATCGACGATGTAATGAACTCCAAAATGATTGCCTATCCCTTTCACATCTATGAGTGTTGTCTGGTAACAGACGGTGGGGGGGCGCTGATTCTTGTGTCTGCTGAACGCGCGAAAGATTTTCCGCAAAAACCTGTATATATATTGGGAACGGGCGAGAGCGTTGAAACACCAATGGTCAGCCAGATGGCGCGCTTTGACTCTTCAAAAGCCTTTGAGGTATCCGGAAAAAAGGCATTTGAGGAAGCAGGTATTAAGCACGCTGATGTAGACCATTTGATGATTTACGATGCTTTTGCACACTTACCCTTTTTCGGTCTTGAAGATCTTGGTTTCTGCAAACCTGGAGAAGCCGGACCATTTATTATGGAACGTAATACTGCTATTGGTGGCAAACTGCCGCTTAATACCAATGGTGGGGGGCTTAGTTATATGCATTCGGGAATGTATGGAATGTATGCATTACAGGAAAGTGTTCGTCAGTTGCGCGGTATAGCTCCTGCCCAGGTAGCGGACGCAAAAATCTCCATTGCCCACGGAGTAGGAGGTATGTTTGCTGCCAGTGGAACTATTGTAATGAGCAATCAGGAAATCTGATATGGCATTGGTGTTGAATGAAGAACAGGGCATGCTGCGCGATGCCGCAAAGGAATTCTGCTCGAAAAACTCGCCTGTAGCAGCCCTGCGTAAACTGCGGGACGAGAACAGTGCTGATGGCTTTGACCGCTCTGTCTGGCAACAGATGGTTGATTTGGGTTGGGCCGGCATTTTAATTCCCGAACAGTTTGGTGGCTTTGAATTCGGTTATCAGGGTTTGGGTGTGGTTATGGAAGAATGCGGACGTAAGCTGGTGGCATCCCCGCTTATGTCGACATCTGTGTTATGTGCCAGCGCTTTGCAAATTGGTGCAAATGAAGAACAAAAAAGTGCGCTGCTGCCCAAAATAGCAAGCGGTGAACTGTTGATGGCTATGGCCATGGAAGAGTCCGCACACCATGCGCCGTTCAAAGTCGAGTGTCAGGCTACTCAAACCGGGGATTCCTGGGTTTTGTCTGGCAGTAAGGTATTTGTGATGGATGGTCATGTTGCGGATAAATATATTGTCTCTGCTGATACCGGGCTGGATGGTTGTGACGGCTTTACCCTGTTTATCGTGGATGCGGATGCGGCCGGATTGCAAGTGGATCGTACACTGATGGTAGATGGCCGTAATTCAGCAAACCTTGGTTTTGATAGCGTATCTGCGGAAGTTCTGGGAAAGCGTGACGAAAGCAGAGCTACCATGCAGCGTATACTGGATATTGCCTGCGTTGCGATGTCTGCCGAAATGCTGGGAATAGCCAGAGAAGCATTTGAGCGAACACTTGAGTATCTTAAGGAACGAGAACAGTTTGGCGTTGTGATCGGGTCTTTTCAGGCGCTTAAGCATCGCGCCGCTGAAATGTTCAGTGAGCTGGAACTGTCGCAATCAGCTGTGATGGCAGCGTTAACAGCGTTGGACGATAATGCGGATGATCAATCATCCCTGGCCAGTCTGGCAAAAAGCCGATTGTGCGATACCCTGCATCTGGTTAGCAATGAAGCGGTGCAAATGTTTGGTGGCATAGGAATGACCGATGAACACGAAATTGGTTTTTTTATGAAACGTGCGCGCGTGTGTGAACATAGTTTTGGTAATTCGGCTTACCATAGAAACAGATACGGTTTGTTAGGCGGATATTAATTATTTTGAAGGAGAATTACTAAATGGCAACCACTGCAGAACTCTTTGACCTGACCGGCCAGGTTGCATTACTTACTGGCTCTTCCAAGGGCATGGGCGAGGCCATGGCGCTTGGGTTGGCGGAAGCCGGGGCAAAGGTTGTAATATCCAGCCGTAAACTGGATCAGTGTGAAGTTGCCGCTGCTAAAATAAATGCGAGCTGTGGCGAAGGATCTGCCATCGCGCTTGCCTGCAATATTGGCTACAAGGAGCAATTGCAAAAACTGGTTGATGATACGCATGCACAGTTGGGCAGCATTGACATTCTGATTTGTAATGCTGGAATCAACCCATATTATGGCCCCATGTCCGAAATTCCGGACTCGGCCTTTGACAAAATAATGGCCAGCAATGTGAAGTCCAACCACTGGCTATGTCAGATGGTGGCGCCGGATATGATTGAAAAGGGTGCAGGTTCAATCATGATAACTTCCAGTGTGGGCGCTTACGGTCCATCACCGGTCCTGGGTGTGTATGGAATTTCAAAATTGGCGGATCTTGGCCTGGTGAGAAACATGGCTCTGGAATGGGGGCCTAGTGGTGTTCGGGTTAATGCAATCTGTCCGGGTCTGGTTAAAACTGATTTTGCCCAGGCACTGTGGGATAACCCCGATGCACTTAAACGCGCAAACGAAGATACCCCACTGCGAAGGCTGGGTGAAGCTGAAGACTTTAAGGGCATAGCAGTCTTTCTGGCATCCCAGGCAAGTGCCTATGTAACTGGTCAGGCGATGACAGTGTGTGGTGGCACGCATATGTGGCGTTAGCTAACTGAACTGCATTAGCGCCTGTTCCAATGTCTCAACGGTTCGGTCGATATTGTTAAGTTTGTCTAAACCAAACAAGCCCAGTCGAAAAGTTCTAAACCCTTCTGCTTCGTCACACATCAAGGGCACACCTGCTGCTATTTGCAGGCCGTTGCCCAGAAACTTCTTGCCTGTTTGAATATCCGGGTCATCAGTGAAACTGACCACGACGCCGGGCGCCTCAAAGCCTTGTGCCGCTACACTGGGGTAACCCTGCTGTGTTAGTAGCCCTCTTACCCGACTACCCACTTCCTGTTGCTTATTTTGTATTGCTGTAAAGCCTAGTGCTCTGGTTTCCTGCATGGCCGCATTAAATTTGACCAGTGCGTCGGTTGGCATGGTGGCGTGATAAGCATGCCCACCGCCTTCGTAGGCTTGCATAATTTGCAGCCATTTACCCAGGTCGCACGCAAAGCTTGTGCTGGTAGTGGCCGCAATGCGCTCTTTGGCAGTGTCATTCAGCATTACCAGCGCAGAGCAGGGTGATGCACTCCAGCCTTTTTGCGGCGCACTAATTAAAATATCGACACCAGATTTTCGCATATCGACCCACATTGCCCCGGATGCGATGCAGTCGAGCACAAACATTCCCCCTACGGAATGCACGGCGTCCGTTACTGCTTTAATGTAGTCATCCGGCAATAAAATTCCAGAAGCGGTCTCTACGTGCGGTGCAAATACCAGATAAGGTTTTTCCTGTCGGATTGTGTCGCATACGATATCCAGATCTGCTGGTGCAAACGGAGATTGATGCGTTTTACTAAGAGCTGCCGCTTTTAAAACCGTACAATGGGAAGGAATATTGCCCATTTCAAAAATCTGGCTCCAGCGAAAACTAAAAAAACCGTTGCGTATAACCAGACATTTTTTGTCTGTAGCAAATTGGCGTGCTACTGCTTCCATGCCATAGGTACCTCCGCCGGGTACCACTATTGCTGCACTGGCGCTGTAAACCTCTTTAAGTGTAGCTGAAATTTCGTTCATCACCCCCTGAAAAGATTGGGACATGTGGTTCAGGGACCGGTCTGTAAACACAACGGAGTATTCCAGCAATCCGTTGGGGTCCAGTTCAGGTAACAATCCGGGCATAATTTATTGCTCTTGGCTTAGTGTTCATAGATTATTATCCAGATGGTGCAATATGAAAAGTAATCTCCCGTTTAGACAGGCAGCGACCCTTATTCTCGTGCGTGATACCAATGCCGGAATGGAGGTTTATATGACAGAGCGTCCCGGTACCCAGGACTTTCCCGGTGCGCATGTATTTCCTGGTGGAAAAGTGGATGAAAAAGACCATCAACTGGAACCCTTTTGCCAGGGGTTCAATGACGCGCAGGCCAGCCAGCAACTTGGTCTTCAGTCTGGGGGGCTTGCTTATTGGGTTGCCGCAATTCGTGAGAGCTTTGAAGAGGCTAATGTGCTGATGGCCTATTCGAACCATGCTTCAAAAACACTGGTTAGTCATCCGGAAAACCTGGGTGAGGCGGCCCATCTTAGGCGTGGTGCTATAGGCCTGGGCGATTTTTGCGATAAACACACGCTCATTTTGGCCAGTGATCAGCTACGGTATTTTTCGCACTGGATAACTCCGGCCTCGGCTCCAAGAAGATATGACGCACGATTTTTTGTTTGCGATATGCCTGCCCATCAATCTGTTACGCACGATATTAATGAAGTGGTGAGTGCAGAGTGGGTTTCACCTAAAGAAGCTCTAGCACGATTTGAAAGAAAAGAGTGGGCTTTGATTGATCCCACGCGAAGTTCACTTGAAGTGTTGGCCAATTACAAATCAACTACAGCCTTGTATCTGGATGTAGAAGCAGGCAAGCACCTACCCTATCCTGATGAAGCCCTGCGGGCACAGGGCATGCAGCGCGTTCCGCAATTTATCTAAAAGAGAGAAGTAGATGCAAGTATCTGGAACAGTTTCCGCAGGTTTTGAAAATGTCAGGCAGGTATTTGCAGATTTGTCCGAAGACCTTAACCCCGGTGGAGGAGCATTGGCGGTGTCCCACCACGGTGAATTGGTAGTAAATTTGTGGTGCGGAATGGCCAGGCCTGACACGCCCTGGCAGGAAGATACCCGGGCGGTTGTAATGTCGGCTACCAAGGGAGCTGCAGCTCTGTGTTGTGCTCTGCTTGTTGATCGCGGATTGCTCGATCCTGACAAGACTGTGGCGCAATACTGGCCCGAATTTGCCGCTAATGGTAAGGCAGACATTACCGTTGCCCAGCTGCTGGATCATTCGGCAGGTGTTATAACCTTTGCAGATTACGAGAATTTACTGTTATGGGATGGTAGTGGTTGGGGCGAAACATCCGAAATTCAGCGCCGGCTGGCCGCCGCCCATCCCGAATGGGAGCCTGGCACGGTTCACGGTTATCACGGGCTTACGTCGGGCTGGTTGTGGGACTATCTTATTCAGCATCTAACTGGTTTAACGACAGGTGCTTTTTTTCAACAGGAAATTGCTGGCCCACTAAAACTGGATTGTGATATTGGGTCTTCAAAAACGGTTATTGACCAAACTGCCCATTGTTTCGAAATAGATATGAGTCGTTTGCCGGATGAGATGCGAGATCAGATTCAGCCATTAATGGATGCCAATGGCGACCAAAGTACCTTAACAGGAAAGGCTTTTGTAGCTCGGGATGGGGAAGGAGCCTTACATAAACTGGCGCATCTTATGAATAACCCGAAGGTTCTGGAGGTTGAGGTTCCTGCCGCTAACGGCACGGCAACGGCCAGGTCTCTTGCCTGCATGTATGATGCATTGGCAAATGGTGGAGAGTACTTAGGGATCCAACTGCTTGGCACGAAAACGATTGACCTGTTTACCCGGGAGCGACGAAACGATGTTGATCAGGTACTTGGATTACCGTCGAGCCGTGGATTTGGTTATATGTTAAACCGCGCCGTTAGCCCGTTGGGAAATGCCATGGGTCCCAACATTGAATCCTTCGGACATTCGGGCGCTGGTGGGCAACAGGCATTTGCCGATCCGGTTGCAGGCCTGGGATTTGGTTTTGTACGCAATGCTTTGTCGTTAAATCCATTTCACGGCCTGGCTCTCATTGACTCGGTTTATAAGGCTTTGTAAATATCATGCAGTACTCATTTAGTGACGAGCAGGAACAATTCCGCGAAATTGTAGGTCGTTTTATGCGGGAGAAATCACCCACAACTGAAGTTCGCAGGTTAATGGAGACGCCATCAGGATTTGATGCTGAGCTTTGGCAGCAGATGAATCAGGAGCTTGGGCTTAGTGCGCTGGCCATTCCCGAGGAATATGGAGGCCAGGGTTTTGGATTTGTAGAACTTGCCATTGTGCTTGAAGAAATGGGTCGTAATCTGTTATGTGCCCCTTTCTTCTCCTCTGCAGTGCTTGCCACTCAAGCCATTTTGAATACTGCTTCGGAAGAGCAGAAAAAATTATTGTTACCCGGCCTGGCATCCGGCCAGTGCATTGCAACACTGGCAATGTGTGAGGCAAGTGGTTCCTGGCTTGCAGAAGACATAGAAATGCTGGCAACGCAGGAGCAGGGCAAGTATCGCTTGAGTGGAAAAAAACACTTGGTCACAGATGGCATGAGTGCTGATATTTTTGTAGTTGCTGCGCAGGCAACAGATGCCTCGGGCAATACCGATGCTGCTTTTTTTCTGGTTCGCAGTGACGCCAGGGGCCTGCAGCGGGCCGCACTGGACAGTATAGACGCCACCCGCAAGCTTGCTGATCTGCAGTTTGAGAATGTCGAAGCAGAACTGTTGGGAGAGCCAAGTGCTGGCAAGATCAACAAAACAATAGCCCTGGCTAACATCAGTTTAGCTAACGAAATGATTGGGGGTTGCCAGTACTTACTGGAGTCTGCGGTAGAGTATGCGAAAATGCGTATGCAGTTTGGCCGCACAATTGCTTCGTTTCAGGCGATTAAACACATGTGTGCAGACATGTTGCTGGAGGTTGAGCTGGCCAGATCTGCAGCTTACCAGGCAGCGCAGGCAGCGGCAGAAGACAGTCCCGAAACCATTACTCTGGCGAGTCTGGCCAAGGCCTGTGTGAGTGATACATACATGCATACCGCTGCTACCTGTATTCAAATTCACGGTGGTATTGGTTTTACCTGGGACAACGATACTCATCTATGGTTTAAGCGCGCTAAGAGCTGCGAGGAATTTTTGGGTGGCCCAATGTTGCATCGGGAATTATTCATGCAAGCCAGGAGCGTGTAATGGAAGAGAATACTGTTTGTATTGAGGTGCGTACCTGGTTACAGGAAAACTGGCACGCAGATCGCAGTCTACTGGACTGGCGTAATTTGTTGGTAGAGTCTGGATGGGGAGTGCCGTGCTGGCCTCAAGAATGGTATGGGCGCGGTCTTCCAGCGGATATGGAAGCGGTGGTAAACAGTGAATTTGCTGCTGCTGGAGCGCTGGGGGTTGCACGCGCAGGAATACGCATGTTGGCTGCAGCGACGCTTCTCGAGCATGGCAATGAAACGCACAAGAAGAAATTTCTGCGACGTATTCTTACCGGCGAAGATAACTGGTGCCAATTGTTTAGCGAGCCGGGTAGTGGTTCAGACCTTGCGGGTGCAACCACACGCGCCGAACTGAAGGACAGACAGTGGATTATAAATGGCCAGAAATTATGGACCACAAGTGCGCATCATGCTGAGTATGGGCTGTTACTTGCACGCACCGATTGGGATTTACCCAAGCATCAGGGTCTGTCTTATTTTGTTCTGGATATGCGTCAGCCTGGCGTGGAAGTGCAGGCCCTGCGCCAGATGAATGGGCACGCTTCATTCAACCAGGTGTTTTTTGATGATGCCACTATTGCACCGGAGTATCAGGTTGGTGCTTTGGGTGAAGGCTGGAAAGTGGCCATGACCACCCTGGCGCATGAACGTCGCAGTGCGGATGGATTTAGAAACTGGGGCAAAGCAGGAAGTGGCCAGGGTGCAATCTATGATGAAGATCGTGCCGAAAATGCAGTTTTGAACGAACCCTATAAATGGTATCCCCAACGTGCTGGCAGAGTGGATCTGGTTTTACAGCGTGCGCACGAATCGGGATTAATCTCTGATGCCCGTATACGGCAGGAATTGGCTTCGTTATTGATTTTGTCTGAAACCGCCAATTGGACTGCGCAACGTGCGCGTGCGGCGCAGCAGCTTGGGCGCCCACAGGGTCCCGAAGGTTCTCTGGGCAAACTTGCGGGTAGTCATATTGCCCGCGCTGCCGCCCGTGTGCATACCTCGCTTAGTGGAGCAGAAGTAATGCTGAAAGGTGAAGGCAGTACAATGGAAGGTGTTATTGCAGAAATTCTTCTGTCTGTACCTGCGACTTCTATTGCAGGAGGCACCGATGAAATTCAGCGCAATATCATAGCTGAGCGCGTTTTGGGCATGCCAAAAGAGCCACGCTTTGACACCGGGCCATTCCGGGATGTGCCAAGAAGTTTGCCGAGAAATAGCTAATCCGTCCTGTTTAGTTGTCCAATGCTTTCATTGGCGAATACCAGATAGGTGATGACCATGCCCTTTCCTGTATGGTAGCGGAGACTTCCTTTGGTGGGTTCATTCCCAGCCTGATGGCATCATAGGAGGACCACCTGCACGTCGGTTTTTGAAGTACGCGCACATAATAGAATGATGGGAAAGCAGGATTAAAGTTAGTGTCTTCCCAAAGCACCTTTAGTTCTGTGTCACCATTGTTGTTAGCAATTTCACAGGTGTCGAGGTTAACCTGCTCCTCGCTGGCAGGGCATTGACCCACGTTGGGTGATAATCCATCCGCGCAAGCCACATCAATTACGCTTTCTTTTTGCACGCCATCCTCAAACCAACCTTTAATAACCTGTATTCGATCAAGGTTGGTGTTGTTAGGGTCTTTTACCGCCCAGACGAGTAATTTTGGATTGAGAGGCCTGGTATTTGAATCCAGTATGCCGCCCATAGGAACGCTGGTCTGATACGCTTTCGTCACCATGTTTGGGTCGTTAACTATGTCTTGTTCCAGCTCCCATCCGGCAAAAAAGCGAAGCCTGATACGAGTTCCACTGGTGGCATAGGTTTCTTTGTTTCTAAGACCGTCAAACAATGCATCCCGCGTGTTTTCTTCTGCCCAGATGGCCGCCAACCCGCCGGGATTGTGTGTTATGGGCACTGCATGACCAAACTTACGTTTGAGTAAACGTTTAACTGCACTGGCATCCTTAAATGCGCTTTTGCCTCGATAGTCCCACTCCTCGGTGTCTCCGGGGGTGGCATTATGCGTGTCTGTGCTGCCTATAAAGCCAATTTGCAGAGGATTGAAGCCCAACTCTTTTTCGAGCTCCAGCCCAAGTTTGAGTCCATCACGAGCAAAAGATCCTCCTCCCGCACAGGCCACTGATTCATCATCTTTACAAAGAGGAAAAAACTGCTCGAAATTACATTCTTCGTCGGTAGTGCCTACACCGAGTGCGCACTCTGAAGCAGATTTTGCCTGGAAAATTTCAACAACGGGTTCATAGGCTTTCCGCCTTTTCCAGTCTGCGGATGAATAGGCACTACCATCTTCGTCCATTCGCGAAAATGCTTTTCCGTAATATCTGTTGAGGTTGTGGGGGATGGTTAAAAACTCGCATCCATCCGTACAGGTACTCTCGAGAATTTTCCATAGATCAAGCGCGGTGTTTGCTTCATAGGCACTTACCACACTTTCGGGAACATTTTGGTTGCGAAAAATAATGTTTCGGTGTGTAGAGCCTCCTTTAGGCCATGCCGGGGAGTACTCGTAGCCATAAAAGGAGGTAAAGATACCGGGTCTATTAGCATTGTCCGCAGCTGTCTGGGTTCTTTGCCAGGTTGTTTTTCCATGTTTTTTACAGAAGCTTCCGTCTTCGCCACAAAAATTCATTCTCACGGGTGGCCTTTTTGTGCCTTCCCTGCGTAGTTTTAAAAATACCAGGGGTGACGGGTTTTCAAACTGTGCGCAAAATTCTTTCTGATCAGACGTGATAGCTGGGTCTGCGCATCCTTCAAACAAGCCGAAGCTTTCAGCGTGGTCGGTTATTGCCGCAAAATCGAGTGGTACGGTGAGTTGTGCCACTTCTCCAGACATAAGTTCCAAAGCTTTGCCCTGGGCAAATTCATATGCGTCTTTGGGCTCAAGTCGGTTGCCACCCAGATAAGAGTCGAAAGACCACGATGTGTGAACATGCAGATCACCAAAGTAGAGATTTTTGAGCGGGTTGTTATCTTGAATAGTTCTTTGTTGAGGTTGGGGTTTTATGACAGCTGTCTCGTTTTCCTGTGCCACCGTTTGGTGAAGTGCATCGATCACTTCCGGTGTAAGCCGTATAAGTTGCGAGTTGAATTTGTTGTAGACAAGCCAGGCTGCTGCGATAGCAATTAGCACAGCACCGGCGGCAATTTTTTTGTACATACATCACACCCTTAAGGTTTGGTCTTTCAGCATATTGAATGTATGCCCATTTGACGCTCAATAATTTACAAAAGCAAAAAGCAATTCATGCTTGCAAGACCGTTTGTATAAGTTAATAATACTGTATAAATAAACAGTTAAATTGGTTAGCTTGAATCCGCCAAAACCTGATAATGATTGCGTACGTCGACCAGAGCATTACAAAGGTCGGGGAGCCCGCAATAATCCGGCGAACCGTTTTTATAGCGAGCATTCCGAGCTTATTGATGATGGTTGGTACCAGGATGATATTCCTGACTCTATAGCAACAGAAGTGCGCTCAGAGAATGCGAAAACTATTATATCGCGCAACCGTTCACCGGACGTACCTTTTAATCGATCCATAAATCCCTACCGGGGTTGCGA
>Ga0256847_1001733_pt1 | contig 10523 bp, 11 predicted proteins | sample TeddybearmetaG_FD_189099 | JGI IMG/M metagenome (GOLD analysis project Ga0256847, IMG submission 189099) | Hydrothermal vent microbial communities from East Pacific Rise, Pacific Ocean - Teddybear | ecosystem: Environmental > Aquatic > Marine > Hydrothermal vents | place: Pacific Ocean: East... | reverse complement strand
ATGCCAAAGATATTGATATTAATGGGCTGTTAACAGCAGGGTTGCCACCACAAATTGAGATTTTTACAGCTCCTGAAACACTCGATGATGGGGATATGGAGCTTGGGGTTAATATTTGTGAACTTGATGGTGGCGTGGCTAACTTTACCATTTATATTGACAATAAACCCATTAGAACAATGAGTAAATCTAAGGCTTATGATGACAAAACAAAAGTGGTAAAGAACTGTACTTTGGTCGTTAAAGATATAACTTTGCCTTATGGTAAACATGTTATTGGGGTAGATGCAACCAATCAAAAAGGGAATATTCTCTCGAATAGAGCAATGGTTGTTATGACCAATACCAAAAAACCAAAGAAAAAACCAAACTTGCATCTTTTAACATTGAGTGTGACCGACTATAAAGATGATAGGCTTGATTTAACCTATCCTAACAATGATGCCAAAGAGGTTACAACCCAGCTGAAAAAGATTGGAGATAGCCGAGTGTTTGAGCATTTTTATGCTTACTCTTTGAAAGACAGTGAGGTCACCATAGATAATATAGAAAAAGAGATAGCCAAGATGAATAAAAAGATTGGAGTCGAAGATGTGTTTATGCTCTATATCTCGGGGCATGGAGAGAGCAATAACGATGGAGATTATTATTTTATCCCTTATGATTGCCCAAAAGGTGCAGATGTAACTAAAAAAGGGATTAGCCAAGCACAATTTAAAAAAATAATTGGTCAAATCAATGTTGTTAAATCGGTAATTTTATTGGATACTTGTAAGAGTGGTGGTATGGCAACCGAAGACAAAGATTTGGAAAAAACATCGGTAAAACGATTTGGAGACAATGTGGGAAGTGTGATTATTGCAGGTACTTCTAGCCAAAAAAAGGCGATGGATGGGTATAAAAAACATGGTATATTTACTTATACCCTACTTGGTGCAATGCGTGATGAAGACCTCTATTTTAGAGAACGATTAACCATTACAGACATTGCAAAATATATTAAACAGGTTTTGCCTGAATTGTCAGAAAAAGAGCTATCTTATAGACAAGAACCCATTATTTACACCAAAGGAGACAGTACTTTTGAGATTGGGGCATGGAATAAATAGAACCTCTAGGGACATCCCTTGTGGGTTTCTACCATTTCAATGATTAGACAATATGTGGACAACCATAAAGGGTTGTCTCTACACCATTTTAATTCAAGAAGAAAAAATGAAATACTTACTAAGCCTATCAACACTACTGCTACTTTTGGGGTGCAACACACCTCCACCTAAAAAAGAGCCAATATTTAGCAAACCAACCCATCAAATGTTACCAAGAAAAGAGGCTTTGATTGTGGGGGTTAGCGATTATGCAGGAATAACTGATGACCTTGCTGGGGTTAAAAAAGATGTTGTCAATATGAGAAATCTCTTTAGTGAATGGGGATTTCATGTAACCGTTCTTATGGATAAAGATGCACTAAAATTAGAAGAGAATCTACAACGCTATGTGGGATTAAATGCAAACGACAAATTTATTTTCTATTACAGTGGTCACGGTTCTCATACCACTGATGAGAGTGGAGATGAAGATGACGGAGAAGATGAAGCGTTGGTTTTAAGCGATGGAGTAAAGAATAAACTCTTTTTGGACGATTCACTGTTTGGTTATTTAAACTCTATTAAAGCCCAAAAAATGGTAATGCTAGACTCTTGTCACAGTGGAACAGCGTTTAAAGCATTTGGAGATGAACCAAAACCAAAGAGTTTGGAAAGTGACATTAAACATCTTTTTAAAATCATTAAAACCAAAATATTTCCAACCCAAAACAGCAACATAAACAGTGGAGACTATATTGTTTTTTCTGCTTCACAAGACAATGAACAATCATTGGACACAAAGAGTGGCGGGATGTTTACAAAAGCTTTCTATAAAGAGGTTCACACCAATAATGGTAAAAATATAAAAATGATGAATCTAAGAGGAGCAATTGCCAAAGAGATAAGAGAGAGATGTAAAGAGAGTGGTTCTACCGTACACCATCCTAATATATCGGCATCGAGTAATAAACTAAAATATCAGACCCTTGGGGAGTTTTTGGAGTTGTAAACGTTTTTTATGCCAATTGAAGGTGCGTTAGAAAACAGCACCCTACTTATTTATGTTTTTTATCAATTAATTTCAGATATTTAAGTGGAGTAACCTTTTTCATTTTTTCAGCCAACCATTGTATTTGAAACCATGCTGCACCAGAATCTCGTAAGTCAAAGTAGTTTTTTAGACTTCTGATATTGAATGTTATGACCATGTCTACTTTCCAATTGTCTGATACAATGTGTTTGAAAGCGTCACCTACGTTTCTTTTTTTCTTTCCATTTTGTAGGGCTTGGAAAAGTGCTGAGGCATTGCCTTTATGGATTTCTAAAAAGAGTAATGATGATTTTGCAATGGCATCATTAACAAAGTATTCATTTCTATGAAATTGAAATTGAAATTTGTCGAAAATAGCCTTAATTTCTATTTTTAAATATTCATTATCAGTAATAACAAAGAGATTAAGAGTGAATAGGGTCTCTAAAAAAAACTTAAAAGGCTTATCAGACTCTAAAGAGGCTACAAAAGCATTGATGACGCTGGACATGGTGTAACGTGTGCTTCTGACTGAGATGGCTTGAAGTCGATGTCTTGCGTGTTCTTGAAGAACGCCTCTTGATGTTCCTTCGATTAAATAGCTCAATGTGGCGTGTTCTATAATAGAGTGATGATGGTGTACCCATGCCAAGGTTGAGAGCAATTCGGACTCATCTATATTGTTAATGGCTTGGGTATCTAACGTTTCCATTGCATTTTTGATGCACTCATTTTCACTCTTATCAAAGCTATCATAACAGGTTCGTGCAGCGATTTCGGCAACTCCTAAACCACTCTCTTGTAACAAGGTTACTTTTGGTTTTTCGTACTCTATATTGTATTTTATAATGGTGTCCATCTGCTGTTGCCTCTTCTCTTATTTAAATGTGTAGTATCGTGCAGGGTAATTTCCGTTAAGCAGTATTTCACTGGAATAGAAGGTAAACAGTGGTGGGTCATCTTCGGTTGCACCTACAGGAATGGGTATGGCTTCTGTAATATTAATTTTTTTCTCTATTTTTTTGAGCATATCACGGCTATCAAAATCTTTAATAGAGAACTCATCTATCAACATATCATAGGCATTCTTTTTGTCTTTTGGATAACGGTGTACTTTTTCGGTTAAAAATAGAGCGTTGTCCAGTTCGGAATTTCCTCTTTTAAGCAGATAGGTTGCCATGTCTGAATTTTGCTCTTGAACTTGCATTGCACCCATAACCACAATGGCGACAATGACTACAGACATAATGACTTCAATGAGGGTAAATGCTCTTTTTTTTAATGGGTTAATATATATATTGTTCATTTTATTTTCTTACTTAATAGTAAGCTCCACTGTCTTTTAAATCGTATTTATCTTTTATCCAAAGCTCTTTAGCATCTTCTATATCTTTTACTTTTTTGGCTTTTCCAAAATAGCTTGGTAAATAGTAGATACCCTGATCATTAGAGATAATCATCTGTGTGGTACTGCCATTGGGATAGAGGTGATAACGTAGACATATTTTCTTATCTTTTACACGCCCTAGCTCTTCTATATGAATCAGATGATTGTCTTTGTCTAAAAGATGAATCTCTATATTTTTTCCAAACTCGATACCACCATCATAAGCAACAATCTCTTTTCCTATTGCTACATAACACTCTTTACATTTTTTGATACAAAAAAGCTCTACATCCCCTTGTCCTTGAAAGGATTGACGAAATGTTTTTTGAAGGGTTGTAGGGTCAAGGACTTCGGCTCTTTTTTGCTGTTTAACAGCCGAAGAGAAGACTAAAAAACCAATAAGGGAGACAATAAGTACAACAACAATGAGTTCTAATAAAGAGAACCCTTTTCGTGTTGTTACTTTCATATCTATTTATTACAACCAGAGTATTTTATGTCTGAATACTCATCAGTTCCACCTTCACGTTTATCAGCACCATAAGAGACAATATCAAACTTGTTTCCTGTTTTGATATAAACCATTTTAGCACCCCATGAATCTTTTGGTAGATGTTCTAAATAAGCAGATGAAGCGTAGTTGGAGTATTTATCTGAATCAGGATTTGATTGTAATGCTTCAAATCCCTCTTCTGTTTCAGGATACATTCCATTATCTAGCTTAAACATCTTAAGCGCATTGGCTGCTCCTTTCATATTTACACATACCAAGTCTACTTTTGCTTTATCTCCTGCACCAACAACTTTAGGAACAACAGCCGCTGCCAGAATCCCTAAAATTAGAATAACAACCAGCAGTTCTAACAGGGAAAAGGCTTTTCTTACTATTATTTTTTGTGCTTGATTAATTTCTAAAGTTAGTTTATTTTCTTTATATTTATTTAAAGTAATATTTTCTTGGCTTTTTGGCTCTCTTTGTCCAATCATGATTAAAATCCTTAGTTAAAGTTTGTTATAATGACGCAGATTTTACTTGAATTGAGCTTTATTATGGATAAAAGAAAAGATGGTATCGCCCTTTTTATAACACTAATGGTCATTGCGTCGATTATGTCTATCATAGCCGTCTCATTTAGCTACTTAGAAAAAGTGCAAAAAGATGCTGGTGCGACCTCTGCGATTATACAAGGAGACCTATTATATAAAAATACGACAACCGTGTTAAAACGTTTCTTTCCCTCAGGAAAAGATAATTCTGAAAAATTAAAACTAATATACACGATGCCTCTTATGTTAAGTGAACCTAACAGTGGTTTCTCTCTTAATTTAAGGTGTGAACCTTTAATAACAGGCGTACCTATCTCGTGGCTAGAGAAAAGACCTGCTTGGGATCAAGCAGAGAAGACCAATTTAGCAAAAGATACTCTCTCTACTGTGATGGAACTTTATGAGATTGAAGAAGCCAACAGTTTAGAAGACCTCATTATGAAAGAATTTTCAACGCAATCCAATCACAACAATGATTATCAATCTAGGATTCTTACACAAAAAGGTATTAATTCCAGACAACAGTTTGATAGAATTATTATGGATTATCGTCTGCTCTATGATGACCCAAAGGCTATGCTTGTACCATGGGAGCGTTATTTCTCTTTTGTACAAGTTACAAAAAGAACAAATATAGATAGTGTCTATTTAACCCCTGAGTTTATCTCTGTTGCGTTTGATATTCCTGTTGAAATTGTACAAGATTCATGGATTGTAGGAGAGAGTACATTGGTCAGTTTTTTAAAAGAGAATGCAATTATAGCTCCTGTGAACAAGATGATTTATTCTAAAAAAGCACTCAGTGCAATGCACTGTGAACAAAGATATGCCTATCGAGATGGGCAATACAAATTTAATTTTGATTATATTGAAGGAAGGAGTGGTAATTTTGAATTTAACGGCAAAGAGTAGTAATAAATTATTAATTCATAGACATATGAAACCCATTGTAGAAGTAAAAAACTCGATTGACATTATTTTAACACCACAATTTTATACATTTATTCGTGAAGAGTTGGATGTAAGCTTTGGCTATCAAGCCAAACAGATTGCAGGGGCTCTTTTTGATGACTACTTGAACAGCAATTATGAGTATCAATACCATGTTTATAAATGTAAGCAGGAGTGGTGCTTTTTTGCCTACAACATCGAGGAGATAGACCTCTTTTTAGAGAGTATAGGGATAGGAAAACATCGTGTTTCCAAAATCTATTTTGCACAACAGATTCAAGAAGAGCTTACAGAGCCTATTTTATTAGATGATAACAATGTTTTACAGAGCATTGATGAGACAGTAACCATTATACCCCGACAGCTCATGAATCCAAGCGTGGAGTACATGCCATTTAATATCGATTCGATAAAACTTAAAGGTGGTGCAACAATGAGTTCTTCTTTGAACTCACTTGTTTCTTTAAAAGAGACCCTTATTTTAAGCACACTTTTTCTTCTGTTGGGGGGGATTTTTATTGTAGAAGGCAATCGGATTAAAGCTTCAATTGCCAAGGATGATGCAAAATTGACTGCGATGTTGGATGAGAATCCTAAATATGTCTCTTCGATGTCACGAACAAGCATCTTGGAGAAGTATCAACCCATTGATACCGTAGAACGAGGGAAACGTCAAGCGATTAAAGATATTTCAAAATTTTTATCGAATAAAAGTCAGCTCCAAACACTTAATATCTCAAAAAACAAGATTACTGCAACCATCAAGACCCAAAATCAGAATATTAGCAGACAAGTGAAAACCCATGCAAAAGCAAAAAGCTTTAAAAGCTCTGGAACAGCACTGAATGTGAAAGTTGAAAAAGCACTATGAATTTAATGACCTTACAACGTTATAAAAATGAACTAATTTTACTATTAACGCTGATTTTTGTGATTTCAGCATTTATGTATAAACTCTCTGCAACCAAATATGTGGTAGAGAACAAAGCTTCTATACAGCAACATATTTCAGAAATTGTGAAGATAGAGAATTATAAAAAACAGTGGAAGGGCAAAGGAATGGCAAATAAGGTTAAAGTGTTTAAAACGATTGTTAATCGCTCAAAAGTAAAGGTTTTCTCAAAAAAATCTTCTAAACTAACCCTCTCCTATATTAATTTAACAGCAAATGAACTGAACAAAATAACCAATAAACTGCTCAATATTCCTGTACAAATTACAACACTTCAGATACGAGAGCTTTCAAAAAATACATTTAAAATGGAGTTAACATGCAAGTGGTAAAGCGAATCATTGGTGGTTTTTTTCTATTAATCCTATTTTTATGGCTCTTTGCACCCAAACAAGAACTCTATTATTTCCTTGAAAAAACATTAAAAGAGCAGGATGTTATTATCTCTAATGAGACAATAAAAGATACATGGTATGGTGTAAAAATTCAAAATGCAGATATTTATGTAAAAGGTGCAAAAATGGCACATATTGGAGAGTTGGAACTCAATATTTTCTTTTTATACAACACCTTAATTATCAAAGAGATAACAACCGATGAAGTGGTTCATAAAGTTGCACCAAAAAGTGTGGATGAGGTCTCTGTAAAATATTCAGTGCTGGATCCATTAAGGGTTAAACTTAATGGATTGGGTTCATTTGGAACAATGGATGGAAATGTAACGCTATTAGAAAAGCATCTACTTATTAAATTCCCTGTTTCTAAAGATATAAGAGCATTTAGAAAATTTTTGAAAAAAGATGAAACAGGAGTATGGAAATATGAAACAACTTATTAATCCTAAACTTTTTTCAAGCCTTATATTTTTCTTATCGATTATAATTCTTGTCAAAATTACTTGGACAGCCCTCTCACTACTTTTTCTTCCAAATGTGGGAGAAGAGTATACTCAAAACAGTAAACCAAAAGCACTCTATTACCGAGTACGCTTAACCAATAATGCTGCGGTTATTGCACCTGTAGTAAGGGTAAAACGTCCTCCTAAAAAACCACCTGTGGCTTCAATGAGAGGGATTAAACTTTTAGCACTCTATAACTCAAAAGATGTGTTAGTTGTTACTGTAGAAAAAAATAGAAAAACATTTGTATTGGGAAGGGGCGAAGATATTGATAAATTTGTACTTATTTCAGGTGGTCCAAATTATGCACTCTTTAAAAAAAGTGGTAAAGAGTTTACCTTACCTTTAAATACAGAAAAATCTATGGGGAAACACTCTTCAATAACCAAGCATGTTGCCAGACCTGTTCGCCATAAAAAGCCTACTGTTCAACAGAGTATTGTTGACCAAGATGGTATAAAAGTAATTAATCGAAATCTATTAACAAACTACACATCTAACCCTGATAAAATTTGGAAAGATATAGGGATAGGGGAGAATAAAGTTAATGGAAAACTGAATGGTTTTAAAATAAACTATGTCAAAAAAGGCAGTGATTTTGAGAAGTTAGGTTTAAAACGGGGAGATTTACTTATGGCAATTAATGCTGAAAAGTTAGACAGTATTAGTGGTGTTATGGGCTTATACAAAGATATAAATAATATAGAAAATTTAACATTAACCATTCAAAGAAATGGTAAAAGTGAGGATATAGAGTATGAAATTCAGTAAAATAGCATTAGGATTAATGTTAGTAGCATTTAGTGTACAACTTCATGCAGAAAAGGTCGATGTAAACTTTAAAAATTTAAGCATCAATGACTTTATCAAAATGGTTGGTAAGATTACAGGTAAAAATATTTTGGTTGATGGAGAGATAAAAGGAAAAATTAATTTTGTTTCAAATAAGCCCATTGATAAATCAGAAGTTATTCCTTTGGCAAATGCCATCTTAGAAACTAAAAAAATGACATTGGTCAATAAGGGGGGTTACTACCAAGTGGTTAAGTCAGCTACAGCAGCAGGAGAAGGACTCCCCGTAACCAGTAACATTTCTTCAGGTGGGGGAACAATGAAAACGGTTGTATTTCAGCTTTCTAATGTAAATGCTGCGGTAATTCGGACAAAGATTAAACCACTTTTACATAAAAGTGCTAAAATTATCTCATTCAAAAAGAATAACCTTTTAGCCATTACAGCCTATCCTCATACGTTAAAATCTATAAAAATACTGATTGATAAAATTGAAAACAGACAAGCGAAACAGAGTCAAATTGTTCGTCTACAACATGCCAGAGTAAAAGATGTTTTTCCCAATGTCCAAAGCATGTCAAAAGCCCTTTTTCCTCAGGATATTATCTCGGAAAAAGTGACTGTAATGCAAGATGTGAGTGGAAATGCCATTATTTTAGTGGGAAAAAGGTCAAATGTACAACGAATAGAGCGTTATATTCAACAGCTCGATTTAGAAGGTCAAGCCAATACGCAAAAGATGCATGTTATCCCTTTAGAGAACTCAAATGTTGAAGATATGGAGAAAATTTTAAGTAAAATTGTACCACAAATGACAGGAGCAGGTTCTTCTCGTGGGGTGGCAGGAGCACCCATTGGAAAAGGGGGGAAACCTGTACCAAAGGCTGTTATTGCTTCAGATATTGAAAGAAATGCACTTATTGTTTTGGCAAGTGAAGACCAATATGTAAATATTTTAGAGACGGTTAAACTGCTTGATGTTGAAAAATCACAAGTTTATATTCAAGCCAAAATTGTAGAAGTCAATACCAATTTAGCAGAAAATATTGGGTTGAAATATGGATTTAATGGTGGTTCAATTACCTCAAATGGTCTCTTCTCTTTGGCAGGAAATGCAGGGGCTTCTCCGTTGGCACTCTCTTCCTCTTTACTTGGATTTTTAAACAATCAAACCACCCAATTTGATAACAATGGTAATGCATTTACTTCAAACGAGAGGGCTTTTGAATTTGGGAAAGTGAGTGAAGTTTTTGCTCTTGGTGCGCAATTGGATTTATTGAAACAAAATGGTGCAGCACAAATTTTGTCTAAACCTTCTGTGTTGTCAACCAACAATAAAGAGTCAAGTATCTATGTTGGACGAACCCAATCTATCTTAACCCAAGCACAGCAAAGCACCCAAGGTGCATCGGCTGTGATTAACAACTATTCGCGTGAAGATATTGGTATTACCCTCAAAGTAAAACCCAGACTCTCTTCAAACAACAAAGTATCTTTAGAGATAGAGACAACGATTGAAGATATTTTACCCGGTTCGGGAACATCTGCTGACAGACCAACCACCACCAAGCGTTCGGTCAAAACCAATGCTATTGTTAACCATGCTGAGACGATTATCTTGGGTGGACTTATTAAAAGTGCTGATGGAAAAAGTATCACTAAAATCCCTCTTTTAGGAGATATTCCTATTATTGGACGACTCTTTACTTCTAAGGGAGATTCAGGGAGTAAAGTCAATGTGGTTATCTACATTACCCCTTATATTATTAAAAAAAGTTCCGACTTAACGAGTTTACGTATGCACTTGGCTGAGTTAGAATCGATTCAACAACAGTATAATAAAATTATATTTGAAGAGTTGGAAGGGAGGATTCAAGACTCTTCTAAAAATGGTCATGTTACCTTTTCATCAAGCTCTTCCTCTTCATCAAACAGTTTTTTTGATGACGATGAAGATGTGGAATCGATGCCAAACTATGCACCTGTTGTAGAACAAACAGGCGAATCGACTTATGTTCCAATATTGGAGAGTAACAATTATGAAGAGGGTTCTGAACCAAATAATTATGTAAGGAGTGAGTCTATTATGGAATCACTCCAACAGAAAAACTCTCTTGATTTAAGTCAGCTTGATACAGGAATTGAATACAACGAGGGAACAACTTTTAGTGACGTTTCTACCAACAATAGTTACTAAGGTTTAGCAGATGATACAATTACCTTTTTTAGAAAATGTTGACTTAGAACCTTTATGGAACAATGACATTGATAATAAGTTGGCAATGAAACACGCTCTTCTTTTTGCAAAGGTAGATAACTCTCCATCTGCTATTATTCAAAAAGAGCATCTCTCTATGGCACTTAACCATTTATCTAA
>Ga0256847_1001732_pt1 | contig 10526 bp, 4 predicted proteins | sample TeddybearmetaG_FD_189099 | JGI IMG/M metagenome (GOLD analysis project Ga0256847, IMG submission 189099) | Hydrothermal vent microbial communities from East Pacific Rise, Pacific Ocean - Teddybear | ecosystem: Environmental > Aquatic > Marine > Hydrothermal vents | place: Pacific Ocean: East... | reverse complement strand
TAGACCGTCCATTCCTGGCATTTGGATATCCATAAACACTATATCAAAACGGTTTTTCTCACAGCGTTCAATGGCCTCAACGCCGTTATTTGCTAACGCTGTATCCACATCAAACTCTGATAAAAATGCGCCAATAAGTTTTAGGTTTGCACTGTTGTCGTCAACGCATAGAATCTTAATTCGTTGCTTAGTTTGGTTTTTAACCTGCACCAATTCATTTTTGACCATTGACGAATCTTTGATATCAAACCATTGGTACAGTGCGCCATAGAAGGACATACGTGTTAACGGTTTTGACAGGTATAGAGGAAAATCAAAATCGGTGAACTGGTTGATTGATTTTTCTTCTTTTGAATTGATCAAATTAGCGAATGGGATGTCTAAACGTTTAGCTATTTCATTCAGTTTTTTAAGCTGTTTAGCATGTCGACCAGGATGATAGCCACCGACCAAAACAAGATGAATCGACTTGTTTTGTTTTTCGTAACTCTTAGCTGTAGTGACCAACGCATCTAAACTATCGATATCTTCGAGAAGAATCCCCCATCGGCTCATTAAGAATTTAGAGGCCTGTTGCGATATTCTATTAGCGTCGTGAAACAGTACTCGTCTACCAGGAAAGCCTAATTCTGTTTTCCTAAAGGGTTCGCTATCCTTTTCCAATTTCAGTGTAAACCAAAAAGTGGAGCCAACGTTTTCCTGGCTCTCCAAACCAATTTTTCCATTCATTGATTCAACGAGTTTTTTAGAAATTACCAGCCCTAATCCGGTTCCACCAAAGCGACGAGTTGTTGTTGTATCTGCCTGAGTAAAAGCCTGGAACAAAACTTTCTGTTGTTCTTCGTTTAATCCGACACCTGTATCGGTGACGCTAAATCGCAGGCGAACATCCGTATCCGTTTCGTCATCGAGCATTACTTTGATTTGGATAGTACCTTTTTTGGTGAATTTTATGGCATTGTTACATAGATTTGTGAGTATTTGACAAACACGTCCTGCATCACCCATAAGATATTGTGGAACATCTTGATAAATAACCCCAACAATTTCTAGCCCTTTGGCTTGCGCTGATGGCGCCAATAAATTCAGCGTTTCATCGAGACAATCACTGACAACAATTGGACGGCTTTCCATAACCATTTTGCCCGCTTCAATTTTCGAAAAATCTAAAATATTATCTATAATAGAGAGCAAACCATCAGCAGATTTTTTAATAGTAGACAAATAATCATTTTGTTTTTCGGTAAGCGATGAATTGAGCAGCAGATTGGTAAAACCGATAACACCATTCATTGGTGTTCTAATTTCATGACTCATATTGGCCAAAAATTCAGACTTGACTCGACTCGCCTCAATAGCTTCTTTTCTTGCCATGTTCAGTTCAACATTTTGTTCTTCTAACGCGGTGTTTGTCGAGTTAATATCAGCTGTTGCTTGCTCAATTGCCATTTGCATTTCTTCGCGTGCTTCATACAATGAATCACTCATGTCATTAAAACCTTCGACAAGGGTTTGTAGTTCCCCAGTGCTTTTGGTTTTTATTTCAACTTTGAGCTGACCCTCTTTTATCCGTTTTACCGCGTTGGCAAGTTGAATGATGGGAATAGTGATATTTCTCGACATGTTTTGCGCCAGTATTCCACCTAGAATCAAACCAATGATTAAAATAACTAGAGCCGTCGCTATCGTTTGGTATTGTCGAAGCCTTATATTTTTACTAGTAATAGTCACTGAAACATAACCGATCGTTGGCGTATTTGCCTCTGATTGACGTTCTGATGATTGGTTATGAGTTGGCTGGCTTATAATGGGCGCTCTTATAATATATCCATCCGGTTGTTCGATAACGCTGGTCTGAAATAACAGAGTTGCGCCTTGACCGGTTAGGTGTGAAACTAATTCTTTAGTACCTGAGCTGGCGAGTAATAAATTATTTTTTGTAAAAATGGCGATGGCCATTATGTCTTCATCGCCATCTCTAGCTGAGGTCACAAGGCGGGTTAGACTATTGCTGTTTCTAGAGAGCAAACTAAAGACAGACGTTTGAGCAACATAATTAGCGATGGTGATGCCTCTATCGCGCACATTGGAATCAAGATCTTGAACCCGCGCGGTGACAAAATATGCACCCATAACAATTGCAACAATAGCGGTCGGAATTAATGCCAACAGGATAACTCTTGCTCTGATCCCCCAATTATTCATAGATGATTTACTTCCTTTTGGTGTATTCCTTATCGATCAGCTGTTGGGTTAATAGATCTTCCGCTAAGCTTGGATAGTTAAGATGAGCTGCGATTTGTTGATTAATCGAGACAGAAAAGTTGTTACTGTGGTGCGCTTCAAATAGCGGATTCGCTTTACCTTTTTGAGAGCGAGAGCTGTTACAGTATTCTTGCAATTCGCCGATAGTTTCCAAAGCCAATTGATCGAATGGTGTATAGACACTTGCCATAGCAGCGGTGAGGGTATCCTCCTGTTTATTTCCAATGATTGGGGTTTTTGTCTCATAACTAGTTATTAGTAGCGCTTGTAGGTTAGGGCTGGAATAATGGTGTTGGTCGTTGATAGTCACAAGAAAGTTAGAGTTACTACTAAGATTTGACAAAAAGTTATGCGGAGAGCCATTTCTTTTTAGAATGATATAGGACAAATGCATATTTAATTTAGCGGCAGAGGCTTGATAATTATTTAACGAATAACGACTTTTTCGACCCAAGATGACTATCGCGGTATCTAACTTGCTATCTATAGCTTTTGCCAGCATCAATTGCCTTGCAAAAGACTGTTCTTGATAAATACCAGAGAGAGTAACGCCAAATTGGCGGTATTTTTTAATTTGATTATCGAGATCAATTTGGGACGAAAGAGTTGAGAAAATGGGTGTGTGGGTACGGGTACTCAATACTTTGGCTAACGAGTGACTGTCGATCGATATTATGCATTTATTGTGACCACTTAATTGATGGTCCAATTGTGCCAAGGGTGAATTGCTGGTGGATATTACCTTTATTTTACTCGGCGTAAAATGGGATCGAAGCTCTTTTATAAGTGCGGTATAAAACTTATTGTTGGATATATCATCGTCGGAATGCACTAGATAGATCGTTTGCGAGAGTGCTTCATCTGACTTGTAAATCTCACCGTAAGCGATATTTGTACCTGATAAAAACAATAGAGTTATCAGGTAGAAATGACTAGCAATGTTAGTAACTATTCGCATCAGGTATCGGTGTCAGGTCTTGGTATTGGAGGTATTTAATATCAGTATCAGCATTCGGACGCCCCGCTTTTATTAATAGGTAAAAATGGGCTAAGAGCTACCTTATTAATCTATCTGTGAGTATATAGCATTGCCGATAAAACGGGAAATATGCGCTATTTCCGTGTAAAATCCCCTTTTATTTTCTAATAGCACGAGAATCTACATCCGATGGCAAAAAGAAGACATCGTCGAAGAAAGCCTCTACCTTCTGAACCGGTAGAAGTAAAAGTTGATAGCTTATCTCATGAAGGGCGTGGAGTAGGTAGAGTTGACGGTAAAACCGTTTTTGTGGATGGTGCATTACCTACAGAGACGGTGGAAATGATGTACACCTTTCAACGGGGTAAATTTGATGAAGGTCGGACCATCTCAGTCGAAAATCCTAGCCCCGATCGAGTGCAACCCCCCTGCCAACATTTTGGAGTCTGTGGTGGTTGCGGAATGCAACATTTAGATACCGATGTGCAAATTAAACACAAACAAGGGATCTTAAGAGAACAATTGGAGCATTTTGCCAATACCCAGCCTACGGAGTGGTTGCCGCCATTGCAGGCGGATTTGCTAGCTTATCGTCGTAAAGCGCGTTTGGGTGTGCGTTATGTGATTAAAAAAGAACGGACTCTTATTGGCTTTAGAGAAAAATACTCAAATTATCTAGCTGACATCGAAACTTGCCAAGTCTTGGTGAAGGAAGTCGCTGATCTACTAATGCCCCTAAGTCGATTGATTGACGATATGGACAGTCGATTATTCATACCTCAAATAGAAGTGGCTTGCGGCGATCATCCGACAAGCGACAAAATAACTGTTTGTCTTATCGTCAGGCATTTGCAACCAATTACTGATAAAGATCATCAAGCATGGATAAGGTTTGCCAAGGAAAACGAAATTGTGCTTTATTTACAACCTAAAGGACCAAAAACTGTACATAGAATTTGGCCGGTTGAAGATAACGAGGCTCAACTAAGTTATCGTCTCGATGAATACGGTCTAGAGATGCTTATGGAACCACTCGACTTTACTCAAGTGAACGCTAGTATTAACCAAAAAATGATCCCTCTAGCAATCGAGCTACTCGATATTCAATCTGATGATAATGTGCTTGATCTTTTTTGTGGTTTGGGAAACTTCACTTTGCCTCTTGCGACCAAAGCTAAATACGTGGTCGGGGTAGAAGGCGTTCAAGATATGGTGGATCGAGGGAACATCAATGCAAAGCATAACAACATTAAAAATGTAGAATTTTATCAGGCTGACCTGGCTGCGGATTTGTCGGATAAATCCTGGTTAGATAGAAACTATAATAAAATTTTAATTGATCCTGCCCGTAGCGGAGCATTAGAAGTAATTGGCAATATCGTAAAATTGGATCCAGAAAAAATCGTCTATGTTTCTTGTAATCCTGCCACTTTAGCTAGAGATACCGGTGAGTTGGTTAAATCCGGTTATAAACTGATTAAAGCGGGTGTGATGGATATGTTTCCGCATACCACTCACGTCGAGTCGATAGCTCTATTTGAGAAAGCATGATGGTTAAAGCGAGAAATAGCAGAATGCGGTCCCGGACATAGCAAGACAGTAAATGGTAAAAGTTACCAAAATCGATGCAAATATCAACTTAGTAGACGAGACTTTTGTCGGCTGGTGCGAACAACTGTTGTTTGAAAAAGAGCAATTTGATATTGATTTATTTTCTGAAGCTCAAAAACTAATTCTAAATAAAACGAGTAACTTACCCGGTCATGTAAACGAGTGTTCAGAGCAATCTATTCAAACTGCCATCATACTCAGCGAACTTCATGTCGATAGTACAACGCTAGTAGCAGCATTAATTTATCCGTTTGTTGCTACTGAACAGATTTCTATTAAAGATTTAGACAATCCGATTTTCTTTGAACTGGTTACCAAACTTAAAGGTGTAAAGAGCATGGATGCGGTTCGAGGACTGCAAGCGAATCAATCGGTAGGTGACGATACGGTTCAGATTGAAAACCTGCGCAAAATGCTAATGGTAATGGTCGATGACGTTACCGTAGTTTTGATCAAATTGGCTGAACGACTCTATTCACTACGAAAAGCAAAAGACTGGTCCGTTGAGAAACAATCAACAATAGCCAGAGAGGTTCGAGATGTTTACGCTCCCTTGGCCAATCGATTGGGCGTTGGTCACATTAAGTGGGAAATGGAAGATCTGGCTTTTCGCTACCTCAATAAACATTCATATATTGAAATTGCTAAACATTTGGCTGAAAAACGAGTTGCAAGAGAATCCTATGTGAATCGCGTTTTAGAAGATATCCAAAAATCGATTCTCGCGTTAGATATCAAAGCAGAATTAATGGGACGTGCCAAACATATTTATAGTATTTGGAAAAAAATGCAACGCAAAAAAGTTGGCTTTGAAGAAATTTACGATGTTCGGGCGGTTAGAGTTTTAGTGCCAAAAATACAAGACTGTTATTCGGTGCTAGGTGCTGTACATGGACTTTGGAAACATATCCCTAGAGAGTTTGATGATTATATAGCCACGCCCAAAGAAAATGGTTATCGTTCGCTGCACACGGCTGTTATTGGACCTCAAGGGAACACTTTAGAGGTGCAAATTAGAACTCATAGAATGCACCAAGAATCGGAGCTGGGCGTAGCGGCACATTGGAAATACAAAGAAGGCGCAACCAGTAAAGGTAGTGGTTACGAAGCAAAAATCGCCTGGTTGAGACAATTGTTGGAATGGCAAGATGAACTGGTTGACAGTAAACAATTAGCTAAGGAGTTTGAATCTCAAGTATTTGACGAGAGAGTTTATGTGTTTACGCCTCAAGGAAAGCTGATTGATTTACCAGCGGGTTCCACTGCATTGGATTTTGCTTACCGAGTGCATACCGATATAGGGCATCGTTGTCGTGGTGCTAAATCTAATGGTCGTATAATCACCCTAACTCATCTACTAGAAACGGGTCAACGGATCGAAATTTTGACCAGTAAAACGGGTGGGCCGAGTAGAGACTGGTTAAGTGAACAACGAGGATATTTAAAATCGTCAAGAGCGCGTAATAAAGTTCAACAATGGTTCAAATTACAAGATAAAGACAAAAACGCAACCGCCGGTAAATTGTTGTTAGAAAAAGAATTGAAGAAGAATGCGCTAGAGGTTGAGGATTATAAAAAGCTTGTCACTCATTTTAATTACAATTCAAACGAAGAATTGTTCGCAGGAATAGGGGCAGGTGACAAAGGTGTTCATCAAGTTATAAACGCTGTCCGAGCACTGCAGCAGCCTACACAGACTGTTACTCGTGAAAACGGACTTAAAAAGAAACCTAGTTTAACTAAAAGAAGCTCTTCAAACGATATATTGGTGGAGGGGGTGGGTAACTTGCTGACCAGAATGGCAGGCTGTTGTAAACCGATACCTGGCGATGAAATTTCTGGGTTCGTTACCTTGAGCCGAGGAATAATGATCCATCGCAGCGACTGTCGATATTTACTTAGCAGCAGAGAAACATCGCCAAAAAAAGTCCTGGCAGTCAGCTGGACTCATCAAGTGAACAAGCATTATCTAATCGATCTTGTTATACGGGCGTATGACCGAAAGGGATTATTAAGCGACATAACACTATTGTTGTCCAATGAAAAAGTAAGTGTTACTTTATTAAATACTCGGGTTGATCACAAGCAATTAGAAGTACGAATAGATCTTCAAGTTGAGTTAGACAATCTAGCTAATGTATCTAGAATAATTAATTTAATTGAACAATTGCCAAATATAATTTTTGTCAATAGAACCAGTAGATGAAAAACTTAAAGATTGCCTGTCTTTGCGAGGAGGCACAACGCGGCAACCTCTATAAGATTGAGTGATGCTAAATTCAGTAATTTTGTACCACACTGATAGAGATTGTCACGTCGCAGGCTCCTCGCAATGACCGTGCGGATTGAAGTCAATGCATAGATCTATTATTCTTAAAAATAATTATAAATCGGTTTAATTACAAGGAAAAAATTTGAAAAACATTCCTATTGTAAAGCTTGTTAAAATCATGCGTCAGTTGCGTCAACCTGATTCCGGGTGTCCTTGGGATATCAAGCAAAACTATGAAAGTATTATTCCTTATACTATTGAGGAGGTTTATGAAGTAGTGGATGCCATTGAGCGAAAAAGCTTTTCAGATCTGAAAGAAGAATTAGGTGATTTACTTTTTCAAATTGTTTTTTACGCTCAACTCGCGGAAGAGGATGGTTATTTCGATTTAGCTGATGTTGTTGACGCTATTAGTCAAAAGCTGACCACTAGGCATCCCCATGTATTTGCTGATCAAACCCATTTAAGCGAACAACAAATTCATAAAGCATGGGAAGATCAAAAGCATCAAGAGCGAAAAAATAAGAATGTTTCGGAAAAAGCTAGCCTATTGGACGATATTCCAAAAGCGTTACCAGAATTAAAAAGAGCGCAAAAAATTCAAAAAAGGGTGGCAAAGCAAGGTTTCGATTGGACTCAAATAGAGCAAGTGTGGGAAAAATTACGGGAAGAATCAGACGAAGTAAAATTAGCGGCTAAACAAGATGACAAAAAAGCCATCGAAGAAGAAATTGGTGATTTATTGTTCGTCTGCGTCAATTTAGCCCGGCATTATAAGGTTGACGCTGATATTGCATTAAGACAGGCCAATCAAAAATTCGAAAAGCGATTTAGAAAAGTTGAAGATTTCGCTGCTGGAGATATTTCAAAATTTAACATAGAGGAGTTGGAGGAGTTTTGGCAGCAAGCCAAAATGTCTGACTAGTTAGAGAGTTTAAACGTTTATAGTTTCTCTATCTGTTCCTTCTTATCCAATAATGTCTGTAAATCTTGCTCCGCTTTAGTTAATTTCTCTTTTTCCTTCTCGACAATCGATGCTGGCGCATTTTCAACAAACCTAGCATTGCTGAGTTTTCCAGATAAACGTGATTTTTCGGAATCTAGCTTATCGATTTCTTTTTGTAATCTCGCCATTTCTGCATCAAGATCGATTAGCCCTGCAACAGGAACCAAAATTTCTACATGACCAGCAAGGGCAGTTGAAGAGGGTGGCGTTGATTCATTATCTGGAACAATATTTATACTCTCAAGCTTGGCAAGTGATGAGATGAATTCATTGTAATTCGCCAAGCGATGTTGATCCTCAGCTAGAGTATTTTTCAGTAGTACCTTAACCGGCTTAGACGGAGAAATATTTAGCTCGCCTTTTATGTTTCTAATCCCACTGATAATACCTTTAATCCATTCTAGATCGGCAATAGCTTTATCATCGACTGAGCTCGAATCGAAAATTGGAAAGGGCGCCAGCATGATAGATTCTTCTTTCATTTTGGTTAGTGGTTTTAAACGTTGCCAGATTTCTTCGGTCACGAAAGGGATCATGGGATGCAGCAATCTCATAGTCGCTTCAAGAACATTGACCAGAGTATGTCGAGTTCCGCGTTTTTGCTGGTCGCTGGATTGCTCGCTATTTAATATGGGTTTGGAAAGCTCTAAATACCAATCGCAATAATCATTTTTGCTGAACTGAAATAGCGCTTTGGTTGCTAAATCAAATCGATAGGAATTGGTATGCGTTTCAAACTCTTGAATGACTTGATTAAAACGCCCAATAATCCATCGGTCAGCAACGCTAAGCTCCATTTCCTTATTGTCTTTGCCACAATCAAATTCTTCAGTATTCATAAAAACAAATCGAGAAGCATTCCATAATTTATTGCAGTAGTTCCTGTAACCTTCGACTCTACCTAAATCAAAATTAATGTCGCGGCTAGTTGATGCCAAAGAACAAAATGTCATTCTTAATGCATCGGTTCCATAAGAATCTATGCCTCCAGCAAATTGTTTACGAGTCGTTTTTTCAATTTTTGAGGCTGCTTTTGGATTCATTAATCCAGAGGTGCGTTTTTTAACCAAAGGTTCAAGTTCAATTCCATCTATAAGATCAATCGGATCAAGTACGTTACCTTTGGATTTGGACATTTTGTCGCCATTTTCATCGCGAATTAACCCGGTAATATATATTTCTTTGAAGGGAACTTTATCGGTGAATTTTAAAGTCATCATGATCATTCTGGCAACCCAAAAAAAGATGATATCGAAACCGGTTACTAGAACGCTGGACGGAACAAACTTCTCTAACTCGGACGTTTGATCTGGCCATCCCATGGTTGCGAAAGGCCAAAGGGCGGATGAAAACCAAGTGTCTAATACATCTTCGTCTCGTCGTAGTTTAATATCATTGCTTAGAGAATGATTTTGACGAACCTGTTGTTCATTTTCTGCGACGTATACATTACCATCTTCGTCATACCAAGCAGGAATTCGATGTCCCCACCACAACTGGCGACTGATACACCAGTCTTGAATATTCTCCATCCAGTGATAATAAGTTTTATCCCAGTTTTCAGGAACAAACTTAATGTCACCATTTTTAACAGCATCTATCGCGGGTTTAGCGAGTGATTCAGTTGCAACGTACCATTGGTCGGTTAGCAATGGTTCGATAATCACATTACTACGATCACCTCTTGGCACCATCAAAGCATGATCATCTATTTTCTCTAACAAACCAAGTGTTTCGAATTCTTTTACGATTTGTTTTCGTGCTTCAAAGCGATCTAGATTCTTATATTGTTGAGGTAACTGATTAGCGAAATCTTCAATCGGTTCACCACCAAACTCAAAAACTTCTGCGTGCTCTAATATAGTCGCTGTAGCGCTGAATATATTAATTAGAGGCAGTTGATGGCGTTTGCCTACTTCGTAATCGTTAAAATCATGTGCCGGTGTAATTTTTACACAGCCGGTTCCGAAATCCATATCGACATAGTTATCGGCGATAATAGGAATGCGCCGGTTGACCAACGGAAGATCGATAAACTTTCCAATTAGATCTTGATAGCGCTCATCTTTTGGATCAACAGCTACTGCTGAGTCACCTAACATGGTTTCTGGCCGAGTAGTCGCGACGACTAAATAGTCATTTCCATCGATGCTCTTTTGACCATCAGCGAGTGGATAGCGAAAATGCCACATAAAGCCTTTTTCATCATGACTTTCAACTTCGAGATCAGAAATAGCTGATTGAAACTTAGGATCCCAGTTAACTAATCTTTTACCTCGATAAATTATTTTATCCTTGTAAAGGGCGATAAAAACTTCTTGCACTGCTTTGGATAAGTTTTCATCCATGGTGAAGGCTTCTCGATTCCAATCTGGAGAATCACCTAACCTGCG
>Ga0256847_1001731_pt1 | contig 10544 bp, 11 predicted proteins | sample TeddybearmetaG_FD_189099 | JGI IMG/M metagenome (GOLD analysis project Ga0256847, IMG submission 189099) | Hydrothermal vent microbial communities from East Pacific Rise, Pacific Ocean - Teddybear | ecosystem: Environmental > Aquatic > Marine > Hydrothermal vents | place: Pacific Ocean: East... | reverse complement strand
GTTAAACGAAAAACGTTCATAGACATATTAAATAGATTAGAAGAATTGGAAATTGTTGATAAAAATGAGTGGCTAAAATTAAGAGAAATCAGAAATGAAATTGCGCATGAATACTCTTTTAATACAGCAGAAGTTGTTGAAAGTATCGCTAATGTTTATAACGTCTGTAGAGACTTGGTAAGAATAAATGATGAGGTCAATGATTTTTGCCAAGAAAAACTTTTTAAGCCTTCGTGATGAATAACTTCGGGGGGAAGCAGAGAAAGCTAGATGTATCGATTTTGTAAAATCATCAGCCAAAAAGAATCAATATTCTTTATAACCACGTCATCTCTGTAGGGATTGCCGAGATCGAGTGACATGGATGTAAGCGCTGAATTTAGAAGAAAATCCAGGTGTTTTTGGATGTCATAAACTCCTGCAGAAGTGACGTTTATTAGTCCCTATTAAGGTTAAAACCACCACCTTTAGGCGGTCAGATTTATCTATGATTTAGAATAGTATTTTTAGGCATTAGTTTTGGAGAGATTATGGATTATAAGGTAGTGGGTCAAATCTGTTGATAAAGCTATTTTAAAATCTTATCCATTATTGGGGAGCAGGCTTTAGCCTGCTCTTGTTATGAAGAATGCAGGTTAAAACCTGCGCCCCAAAAGACGGTTACTAATGAGGGTATATTTGGTAAAACTACAACTTTAACCCACCACCAAGAAATGATCCAAAATTATTTGGAACATCACTTTGAGCCCAAAGGTGATGATAATTATAAAACGTAGCCATAACGGGTCTTATGACCCGTATCCAGACTTTAGTCCATTATACGAACCCACCAGCTTTAGCTGGTGGTTGTTTAGTATAAAAATATCAGAGGATGACTGAGTTTCATACTTAATCATTAAATGTTTGGTAAGTATTAAAAGATGCTCAAATTTTCCATAATGCTTCTTTATGTTGAACTGGAATGGTAAATTTATGGTCTCACCCTACCTAATGCCTATCTTGGTAATTGGTAGGAGGGTTATTAATCGAGAGGATCTAAGTAGGGTAACAGTGCAGGACGTACTGAATAATTCCACTGAGTACGCTCAACCATGAATGACTTTAAGTCCTCCATTATGAATGTTTCTAAAAAAATAAAGGATGCCCCAAGGGGCGTGGACACGTAGGTTGGTGCTGAGTTTTACGAAGCCCAATAGATTTTGCCTATAAATTAGAAGAAGTAATCCCCTTTTTCTAAAAGTTAATTTAACAACACTACTTATACGTAATCAGGTAAATGCGTAATAAATGAAAGGAGATAAACATGCAAATAGCGATAGAACTACCTAATGATTTTATGGCAATGCAGACTGAACAACAAGTCAGGCAAGAAATACGCTTATCATATGCACTAAGATTATACAAAACAGCTACCGTTACCCTTGCTAAAGCTGCAGGGCTTGCTGGCTTAGATATTTATGACTTTATGCGATTTTGTAAAGAGGATCACATACCCGTATTAGATGTGACAAAAGAGGAGCTAGAAGAAGAACTTAAAAGCATGCTCAATCAATGATTTTAATTGCCGATAGCTCGGCACTTGTTGCACTTTCAGTATGTGATAGCCTGATATTACTAGAACGGCTTTTTAAGGAAGTCATAGTACCAGAAGCTGTATTTTTGGAAGTAATAAAAAGTGATAAGCCAGAAGCGCGTATGCTTAAAGAATTTCTACGAAAAAAAGTACGTAAGGTTGATATGCGTACCTTTATTTATCTGGATGGTAATGCAGATGCTGGTGAAACTGAAGCAATGTTGCTTTATAAACAAGAACAAGCTGATAAACTTTTAATAGATGACAAAAGAGGTAAAAAAATTGCCAAAATTAATGGGATTAATACAATCGGTTCTCTTGGTATCTTATTAAGTGCAAAGCAAGCTGGATTACTAACTGAAATAAAACCAAAGTTAGAAGCTATTAAATCCAGCAGGATATATTTAAGCCAGTCGGTAATAGATATTGTATTGGAGCTAGCATCTGAGATCCAGTGACATGGATGTAAACTCTGAATTTAGAAGCAAATCCAGATGTTTTTGGATGTCAGAAACTCCTGCAGGAGTGACGTTTATTAGTCCCTATTAAGTTTAAAACCACCGCCTTTAGGCGGTCAGATTTATCTATGATTTAGAATAGTATTTTTAGGTATTAGTTTTGGAGAGATTATGGATTATAGGGTAGTGGGTCAAATCTGTTGATAAAGCTATTTTAAAAACTTATCCATTATTGGGGCGCAGGCTTTAGCCTGCTCTTGCTATGAAGAATGCAGGTTAAAACCTGCGCCCCAAAAGACGGTTACTAAAAAGGGTATATTTGGTAAAACTACAACTTTAACCCACCACTTTAGCTGGTGGTTGTTGAGTTTTCAGTTGAATCAAGTGGTTGTCTGGCTGTGATATGATTTGTCTAAGGGAGGTGGAAATAAATAATCATCCAAATATCATGTAGAATATTTATTTCTGATTAAATTATCTCAAGAGGAGCATAGTTATTCTACGTGACGATTGAGATAATTTAATCAGGAATAAAAAGACAAGTGAGATTGGATGATTATTTGCTTCCACCTCCCTAAATATCCAGTTTCTATTTGCGGAGAATCAAAATGGCTTTAGCTTATCATGAGTATTACACTTTTGACGATTACCAGCAGTGGGAAGGTCAGTGGGAGCTCATTAATGGAATGCCATATGCAATGGCTCCATCACCGTCAGTGACACATCAAATGGTAAGTTTAAATATTGCATCAAAAATTAAAGAGGAATTCAACAATAAGGAAGATAGTTGTGGCAACTGTACTGTATTAATGGAAACAGATTGGTTGGTTTCAAATGATACAGTCGTTAGACCCGATGTTATGGTTATCTGTCAGGAGATAGATGAAAAAGTTTCAGTACCCCCCGAGCTGATTGTTGAGGTGGTTACTTTATCTAGTACCAAGAGAGACGAATCGATGAAGTTTGATCTCTATCAGCGAGAGGGTGTGTTGTACTATATTCTTGTTTACCCGGAAAAACGTATAGCTAAAGTTTACCAAAATAAAACAGGTGGATTTAAGCGACTAGATGCACATTGTACGGCTATTTTTGATCTTGATCTTAGGCAATGTCATTTTAGTATTGATTTTAGTTTGATTTGGCGGTGATGTTTATTTAGAAATGAATAATCCTTTGCTTCTAATGGCTTTTCTTACGAAGCCTAAGATGAAGTGGATATTACTTTGATCGTTATGTTTCATAATAAAAATGTGCTCAAGCAAAATGTCAGTTATATACTAAACTTTTAACTATATAATCTAACACCGTATCAAACAAAAGAAGGAATGCTTAATTCATTAACAGAAAAAGATAGTTTTTTTAGTCGCGTTAAAATCTAAAATAGGCGATCAAAAAATTGACGTGGTGATATCGAAACATCGTTTAAAAAAAATTTTATGAATGTAAAAAGCATGTAGAAAAAATAACTGTTTCTAGAAAATATTTATCAAAAAATATGCCGTTGACAGTTGAACCTAGAATAATCAGTTGAACACTGATTTTGTGGAAAATCTGGGTGCAAAAGACAAAGAATCACTTGCAGATAATGGCCTTAGTCCTTATCAAGAGTGATTCTGAAGTATTTTGCACCCAGATTTCTTCACAAAACAGTGTAGCGGATTTGCTTCACCCAATGGGTGATAAATATAAATCCTTGTTAAGCATAATATTCATAGGGTTATCTATATACTTAGCGGTCAACTGATTATTCTAGGTTGAAGAGTATTCAAACATAAAGGCTATGTCACCGTTAAATGTGGAATTACAAACACACAAGTGTCATTTCGACCGGTGGGAGAAATCTTTATACACTCCATAGAGGTAAGATTTCTCTCGTTGGTCGAAATGACACGCTGTTGGCTATAAGAGTTTCTGTTTACTATTATAGTGGTGGATACATGGTTAATAAATACAATGTGACTATGCTTGGGTATATAGTTTCTCTGAAAAATCACCTCAGATTGAATTAGGAATAATGTTAAACGTCATTATAATAAGCAGCAAGGTGTGTTCTTCCCTATCACCACTGATGAAGATAAAGAGCAAGAAAAATTCGGGAACTAACATAAGAATAGAAAGGCATGGATAATCTGCCAGACTTATTGGAATATGAATTATTCGCTATATAACCAGAAAATATTAAGCCAGGTTCTTTTAATTTTAGTTTTATGCTTTATAACAATAGGGTTGTTTTATGGTAATAAAAAATTTGAATACATTGGAAATGAACTTATTAACAATGGTGATTTTCAGCATGATTTAGTGGGCTGGAATAAACCCGAACATAACAGTAATATATTTCTAAGCATAAATCAAAATGTAAGAATGGGAGATTTTGATAAAAAAACTACCGTCTATATTAGTCAGTTTGTTAATGGATTTAAAAAATATCAGTTTCTGAAATTTTCAGGGAGCGTGAAAACAGAAGGAGTTATTCAAGGTGAAAAACGATGGGAGAAGGCGCATATAGTAGTTGTTGGCGTCGATCAATCTGGACATAAATTGTACGAGAATTCGCACTTGTTAGTTTCTCTCACTGGGAGTCAGGACTGGCATCAATATGACAAAATAATTGAGATTAATAAGGATGCAACAAATATTGTCATCAGTGCACAGATAACAAATACCAAGGGAATACTTAGGGTACAAGATTTTAGTCTTAGGCCTGTGAAAGAAAAAGATATATATAATATATATTGGATTTTAGTTGTAGCATCGTGGTTGAGTCTTTTAAGTTGGGTTGCTTATAGTTATTTAAAAGATTGTAACCTTGTGCAAGAGCGAAAACGTATTTTGTTTTTTACTGGCTTACTAGGTATCAGTGTTTTAATGCCTCAGCAGCTAAGTACTTCAATCAAAAATACCCTGTTGTCAATGTTTTCCCAGGCTAATGCAGAAGATCTGTATATATGGCCAATTAATTATGGCGCAATAGACAAGGTCGAGCATATTGGGATATTTGTAATATTGTCGTTAGTAGTCTTATGGAAAAAGGATAGTAAAATAGAACTGTTTAAGGCAAGTGCATTATTAATGTTGATCGCATTTGTTAGTGAAGTTATTCAATTGCTTACAAATGATAGAAATATAGATGTCTATGATTTTGTCGCTGATATTACGGGTATATTTAGTGTTTTAATATTTATTTTGCCCGCAGTTTTGATAAAACACAGAAAGAAACGGACAACGTTTTAGTTCAACTCGATTTCATACACAGATATGAAATATAAAGTCTATTTTTATTAATAGTTATCGTATTTGGAGGTTTAAGAAAAAATGATTTGTAGAATTTGTGGTAATGAAGAAAATAATACCGAATACGATGTAAAAGAAATGATGTATGGAACGAAAGAATTATTTCCATATTTTCAATGTGAGAAATGTGGATGCCTTCAAATAACAAAAATACCCTCTGAAATCTCAAAGTATTACCCAGATGACTATTATTCGTACTCAGAAGTAAATACTGGTGCCATCAACGAGTATGGAAAGTTAAAAAGCTATATGGTAAATCTGCGAAATAGGTATGCTGCATTTGGTCGAGGAATCATTGGAAAACTTATATGCAAAAAATACCCGACAGATAAATTTAAAGGGATCACTAAACTTAGATTAAATAAGAATTCAACTATACTCGACGTTGGATGTGGTGCAGGTGTTTTTTTATCAGCATGTTGTGAGCAAGGGTTTACAAATATTCTTGGTATCGATCCTTTTAATTCTGACGATATTGAGTATCAAAAGGGACTGAAAATTCTAAAAAAAGAAATTTATGATATTGATGGTGAATGGGATTTGATAACGTTTCACCATTCTTTTGAGCATGTACCTGATCAGTTAAAAATATTGCAACATACATATGAAATATTGAAGCCTGGAGGGTATTGTATGATTAGAGTACCAACTATATCTTCCTATGCTTGGGATTATTATAAGGTGAACTGGGTACAATTAGATGCTCCAAGACACTTTTATCTTCATTCTTTAGAAAGCATCAAAATTCTGGCTAATAAAATTGGGATGGAGTTGACCGATTTTGTCTATGACTCTACTTCTTTTCAGTTTTGGGGAAGTGAGCAATATCTTAAAAATATTCCATTATGCGATGAAAATTCTTATGCGAAAAACCCAGAAAAGTCAATGTTTTCGAAAAATGATATTTTGGCCTTTGCTAAACAAGCAAAGTCTCTCAATATAGAAAACCAAGGTGATCAGGTGATTTTTTATTTAAGAAAGCCTTTTAAGTAATTAGTTTGGTAATTTATACTCGAGTTATTATTAAATGAAATGAATAACTGGATATTGTTTAGTGAGGGCAGAACAGGTTATCTTCATCGTATGAAAAAACTATGGAGGAATAGCCTTGATGTAGTGTTTACTTATGGTAGGGCATTGAGCTTAAAAAAGTACAGAAAAATTATAATGAATAATGCTAATAAATACAAATATACACGCTATATTATAGGTAGGGTAGATGCTGCCTAATTTCTTTATAGTGGGTGCCCAGAAAGCAGCAACTACATCACTTCATAATTATTTAATCGGTCATCCTGATATCTATTTGCCAGAAAAAAAGGAAACAAAGTTCTTTATCAGAGATAGGCTATATAGGCTAGGTATAAATTATTATCATGATGAGTATTTTTCAGACTGGGAGAGCCAAAGGGCTGTAGGTGAGGTTGATCCAGATTATATGTATTACAAATGTGCACTCGATAATATCGAAACTCACCTGGATTTGAAAAATATAAAATTTATTTTTATTTTACGTAACCCTGTTGATAGAGCATTCTCTCATTATTTGATGACATATAGGCGTGGACTGGAGTCTTTAAGCTTTGAAAATGCCATTGAACAGGAAGCTTCTCGTATTGCCAATGATGGTTTTGATGAAAAAGCCCACTACAGTTATGTTAGTCGAGGGTTTTATCTTAGGCAGATAGAATATTTTCTCTCACGAGTAGACAGGTCACAGATGTTATTTTTGCTTACCGAAGACCTGAAGAAGGATCCAGAGTCTTGTTTAAGGTCTATCTATCAGTTTCTAGATGTATCTAAAGACTATGTTCCTGAAAATATAGGTGGGAATTATCATGGGGCGAAAGTACCGGTAAATGCAAAATTTCAACAAAGGATTGCTGGGGGGAGCACCATAGAGAAAAGGTTGCTAAGATTGGTGCTACCAAAGTATTTACGGGAAAGATTGCGTGATAAATTATTGATAATAAATCAAAAAACTGGGAAAGGGCATGTATTGAATGAAGATACGCGTAAAAAGCTAGTAGAGACTTATACGTCTGAAAATAATCGACTTGAGGTGTTTCTAGGGCGTAGTCTTCAAAGTTGGGAATATGTTGATACTACAATACGTGAAAATAAATGAATACATCAGGAGCTATGTTTAAGAAGATAGCACATGGAGGTATTTTATTTTCTATGGGGATGATTGGCTCTAATGCTCTTCAGCTTATTGCTGGTTTATTGGTCATTCGATTAGTATCTACAACAGAATTTGGTTTTATCTCTCTCGCGTATGTGTTGAACAATGTATTGGCCACAATAGCTGGACTGGGTTTTATTTCTGGTTTGCCCCGCTTCATGGCAGCTGAGAAAAATGGGTTGCAAAATCCTCGTGTTACGGCAGCAGTCAGTTCTGCCATGTTGCTTGGGCTAATAGTTGGAACCACTTTGTCAGTTCTTATGTATACATCTGCCCCATTCCTGAGTTATGCATTCGGAAAAGATGAGCTGGCAGATATACTGAAGTTATTCTCGCTTCTCGTAGTGCCTCTGTCTACGCTAAGGATACTGAGTGCAGTGTTTCGAGGTTTAGGTAATACTAAGGCCAAGGTCTTGTTTGTTGATCTTGCGTTGAGTGCGTCTCGGCTTTTACTCATCTGGCTTGTGTTAGTTGTTGGGGCTGGATTTGAAAGTGTACTGTTGGCTTATATTGCATCCGCATGGTTGGCAGTGTTGATGTTTACTCTATATACAGTTAGAACATTACGCTCCGGCCTTCGTCCGCGGATTGATTGGGGGGTTGCAAAAGAGCTTTTGTTTTTCTCATTGCCTCTACTAGGTGTTGGTCTGGCAGCAAATGTAATGGGTTGGAGCGGAACATTGGTGCTTGGGGCTCTTTCATCAACAGATGAGGTGGCTTTTTTTAATGTACCAATGAGGGTGGTTGTTTTGATACAGCTTCCTCTAGTTGCTGTTAGTTATTTGTACCTGCCTGTAGTAACGGATTTAATAGCGAATGGTGGACAAGATAAGTTACGTGAAATGTATGCAATTACCACCAAATGGGCATTTTTATTAACACTTCCGCTGTTACTATACTTGTTTCTTGATACTGAATTTATTATTGGCTTACTGTTCGGTGAGCGTTATCATGGTATTGAGTGGGTATTACGTATTTTGGTAATAGGTTATTCTCTTAATACATTAGTCGGTCCTAATGGCACGACACTGATGTCCGCAGGTAGTAACAGTACAGTATTTACTGGCGTGCTACTTGCTGCAGGTGGTGCCGTTGCGTTGTGTCTGTTACTGGTGCCTCAATATGGTGCAATGGGGGCGGCGTTAGGAACGGCCCTAGCTCAATTTGTATCAAATGGTTATCTATCGATTATGCTGTATATTAAAATGGGCATTAAACCGTTTTCCATTGCTTATCTTAAGCCAGTTATTTTAACGATTATTTTGTCAGTAGGTACTGCGTTTAATATGGGTTTAGAAGATCAAGCAAGTTGGGTCTGGCATGCACTTTTCTTTTTTCTGCTGGTTGTTTTTTCGTTAACCTCTCCGATCACAACTATGGCAATGACAGATGTGGATGTTGAGTTGTTGGCAGGTGTGGAAAGACGTTTTTTGAAAAGTACGAGGTTTTCTGATCGTCTTGATAAGAGATTGGCCGTGTCGAGTGTTGATACGAAAAAACGCAGAAGACGAAGTAATAAAAAAAGATAAGATGAAAAATATTTTGCTGGTCGAGATGAAAGGCATCTATAAATTTATAATTGATAAGGTATTGCTATGACTTTGATCTTGCCAAACTTGATAATCGCTGGAGCTTCAAAGTGTGGTACCACATCTTTGTTCAGGTATCTTGCTGATCATCCGCAGGTTTGTGCGGCGAGTACCAAAGAAACAAGGTATTTGATTGATCCTGGTTATCCATTATATCAGGAAGACTGTAACTACCAGCGTGGTGGACTTGAGGGATATGCGCAGTTTTTTAACAATTATGATGAACATAAGCAGAATATAATCATGGAAGCCACACCTGATTATCTATATCAAGAGACGCCACTGAAGGTGTTGCCAACATTTGAGCAGATCCCGACGGTGGTTTTTATGTTAAGAAAACCTTCTGAGCGAGTTTATTCTATGTATCAATTTGCTAGGCATAACATGGGGGTGCTAGATGAGAGCATATCCTTTGGTGAGTTTCTTAATATGATTTCAAGTCAACATCCATGGATGAAAAAACGTATGGTTTTATTAAATGTCGTGGAACATGGCAAGTATATACGCTATTTGTCAGTATGGCGTGAAGTGTTAGGTGCGGAAAGGGTACATATTCTGTTGTTTGAAGATTTCATTGTTGAAACACAGGTTGTAATGACACAACTAGCTAAAGAACTTGGGATTGATTCGGATTTTTACCAAAGATACGAATGTGTGCCTAAAAATGAATCAGTGGTCATGAAGAATAGATTTTTGCATAATCTCAAACAGAAATGTGAGGTTTTTCTACCAAAAAGTATGATACGGACTCTGGTAGGCCAGCTTTACCAAAAGCTAAATACTCGCAGGCCTGTACGTGCTAGGAGTGAAGAAGATTTAGAATTACTTGCAAAATTAGACGAGATGTATGCACCATTCAATGAAGAGTTGCAACGTGTTGCAAATTTAAATTTGGAGCTATGGTAATAATGACTTTGGCTGTCGTAGACTATGTGATCCATGATGGGGATAGTGAATTGTTTGGAGGGTGGCTTTGATGCCTTACTATAGTACGGTTGTATTGACGATTATCATCGCACTAACATACAACTTGTTTTATCTTGTACCTCTCATCAGTTCTCAAGGTGGTTCATATCTACCTGATATAGGGCTAGTTTTTTTGTGTGTTGTATTGATTTTTGCATTAGTACGAAGTGGTAAAAGGTTTCCGATATTAATAGACAAAATGTCGTTGATGGTTTTGTTTTACTTGTTCTTGGTTGGCATCGAAATCGTATTGGCCACATTATATCACGGACAGTCACTTGCTGACGGGGTGGTTGCAGCACGACGGCAATACTTTTACCTGGCTTTTTTTTTGTTTATGTTGCTTTTGGATGATAGAAAGAAATTTCATCAACTATTAAATACAATGACAATTATTGTTTTATTTGTATTCGTTATGACTATTGTTAACTATATTGGGATTAAAGTCTTTTATCACCCAAGAGCAGACAACTGGGGTG
>Ga0256847_1001730_pt1 | contig 10552 bp, 6 predicted proteins | sample TeddybearmetaG_FD_189099 | JGI IMG/M metagenome (GOLD analysis project Ga0256847, IMG submission 189099) | Hydrothermal vent microbial communities from East Pacific Rise, Pacific Ocean - Teddybear | ecosystem: Environmental > Aquatic > Marine > Hydrothermal vents | place: Pacific Ocean: East... | reverse complement strand
AGAGATGGTAGTTGAATATCTTGAAGAGTATTTTGCAAATATTTATGTGGGTAAAAATGGTCAAGAAGCTTTAGACCTCTATGAGTTATATCATCCCGATATTATCATTACAGATATAAAAATGCCAAAAATGAATGGATTAGAGTTAGCAGTTGCCATACGTAAACAAAACAGTGAGATACCCATTATTATTACAACGGCCTATACTACAACTGAATATCTTTTACAAGCTGTAGAGTTGAATTTGGTTAAATATTTGATTAAACCTATTGAAGAAAATAATCTTGAAGAGGCACTAACTTCTGCTATGGAACGTTTAGAGACTTTACATGGTTCAACCATTCAACTCTTTCAAGATTATAAATTTGATATGTTTAGTAAAATTTTAACACAGAATGCAAAACTTATCTCCTTAACTATAAAACAGCGTGATTTTTTATATCTTTTACTTAAAAATAGAGAGGTAGCAGTCTCCTATAGTGCCATACAGCATTATGTATGGAAAGATAAAATTATGAGTGATCCCGCCTTACGTTCTTTGGTCTATGATTTACGTATTATTATTCATAAAAATATTGTTCAAAATGTTTCTAAAATTGGGTATCAGATTAATCTTAATGGATAGAGTGATAAAGTTTAAATTTTTTTTAATAGCTATTTATCTTTTTATCTCTGTAACTTATTTCTATGATAAACATTTCCCAACAACTACTGAAGCGTTCTACCACTATGATTATTTACCTTTCATGGTAGCAACCATGAGCTTTGGAGTTATTCTCTTTGCATCTATTTATAACTTAGCACTCTATATCTATTTGAAACATTTTGAATATCTCTATTATACTTTAGCCCAATTGGCTACTCTTTTTTTCTTAATCAATTTAGACTCTCTAAATATTTCCCCATTTGACACACTCTTTGGACTTAAAAGTTTAATGCTTTTTGATTTTTCACAACTTCTAATGTTACTTTTCTCTATACTCTTTTTAGAAAGTTTTTTTAAACGCTATAGAATTGAAAATCTCAAAAATATTGTCCGTACTATTATCGTTTTAATTGTATTAGATACATTTTTTTTACTCTTCTTCTCACATATTTTAATCTTTAAATTTATTCCTATTTTTATCCCTGTAGTGTTTATTTTAAGCGAAATTTACCGAAAAATAGAGATTAGAGATAGCCCTTTTTACTTTATTTTAATAGGATGGTCATTCGTATTACTTACTGTGATATTAGAATATCTGGGATTATTAGATTACTTTGGTATCGCTTTCCCCTTTTTTCATATTGCCATTTCATTAGAATCTATTAGCTTATCTTTAGCGATTGCTTATAAGTTTAAAATCTTAGAAGAAGAACGTCACATGCAACAAGCCCTACTTTTTCAACAGTCACGTTTAGCCCGTATGGGAGAGATGGTTTCCAGTATTGCTCATCAATGGCGACAACCTTTAAATGCTGTCTCTTTTGGACTTATGAACATTAAAAAGTACTCGACTGGACAGGAAAAGATTTTACGCAATATTGAAAGATTAAATCATCAACTCCAATACATGTCCAGTACTATTGAAGATTTTAGAAATTTTTATAACCCTTCTAAGGTCAAAAATGAGTTTGATGTTTATGAGGCAATTATTCACGCTCATACCATTGCCAAAACTTTTTTAAAAGAAGAGGAGATAGAAGTAGTCATTAATACCAAGCAAACTTTTACACTATTTGGTAATCAAAATGAGTTAGAGCAGGTCATTCTAAGCCTCATTTCTAATGCAAAAGATGCATTTAAAGAGCGTATGGTTAAAGAGGAGAGGTTTATTCATATCAACATTGATAAACCAATCATTTCTATAAAAGACAATGCAGGAGGAATTGAAGAGAAACATCTAAAAAAGATTTTTCAACCCTATTTCTCAACCAAAAAAAATAGCGATGGAATTGGATTACATATCGCTAAGTTAATTATAGAAAAAGAGATGCAGGGAAGATTAAGTGTCTTTAATCACAAGGGTACTACAGAGTTTGTGCTTGATTTTGACAGTTGAATTTAATAAAAATAATTCAACGTATTTTCAAGTTGCTATGCAATTAAGAAGCAAAATTTTCACAGAACAAAAGGTATTAATATTTGGAATGGTAAATATATCACACATAAATATCTGTATAAAAGAGATGATTATGAAAAAAAACTAATCTCTTTTATTGAAATGAATTTTATTGATAGTTATAGTAGCGTGAAAAAAGCAATAGATAAATTAAAATAAAATAGTTCATCCTAAACAAGATATACGAATGGTCTTGTTGGTATAGTAGTCATATCTGCTTCTTTTTTTGAATTATATTTTTTATTATGGTGTCTTTTAAATTTAAAATTGATAAGTTTTCTAACCTTTTCCTTTTCTCTAACTCTTATTAGTGGTCGAATAAACTCTATAAAATCACCTGCATTTTTCACTAAGTAGCTTGTTTCAATTCAAAAATATTAATATATATTAAACTAATTTAAGTATTTTATATGAATTTCAAAAATAGATTAAAAATCGATTTTTTTTTACTATATTAATAAAGTAACAAGAGCTAAAGAGTAAAAATCTCATCTCTCCTCATTTGAAAGTGATGAGTGTCTATGCGTTTGTAAATTATGGGGTTGAAATTTTTTAAGTCTTAAATTTATAGGGAACGAGAAAAAATTAATATAATTAATCCAAGGAAGAAACAAAAAAAAGGAAAGAAATGTATTTTTTAAGTTTAGAAAGTAGATTTAGTCAGTTTACGGCTCAATACTCTATAAAACCCACTTTGTGGAGTATCAGGGGGATAGAGTCTTGGATTAATACCCAACTCCCTGGTGGAGAGAATAAGATAGAAATTCCAGCGATGGTATTTTTCCTCTCTTTGTTTATGATGATTTTTATTTTTACAATTTATGGACATAAAAAAGAGCTATTTCCAAACAGTTCAACCTATTGGTGGGTATTACAACTGCTCATAATATTTTTGATACTTCTTTTTGGAGAGTTTGCATTAAGTCAAACAATTTCTGATGTAAAGTATTCAGAGTGGGGAAATAATCATGTAGATACTATCGACTCGCTGATGCAGTATATGAACAAAACCATTGCTGTTCTTTGGTGGATTATCCCTGCTTACTACATTACTTCTGCTTTTGAGCAGTTTTTGTGGAAACCTATAAAAAGACAAACAGGTGCAGAAGTTCCCAATGTCTTACGTATGTTTGTTACGATTATTGTTTATATGTTAGCCATTATGGGCATCATGGCATTTGTCTTTGAAGTAACAGTAACAAGTTTAGCAGCCACTTCGGGTCTGTTGGCTGTGATGTTTGCTATTGCGAGTAAAGTAGACATCTCCAATATTATCGCTGGTCTTGGAATTAGTTTTTCTAAAGTATTCAAATTGGGTGATTGGGTTAAAATTGGCGATGTAGAGGGAAAAGTAGTAGAGATGACACCTCGTTCTACCAAAGTTCTTACTTTTGATTCATCCATTATCAATATTCCAAACACCACAGTTTCAAGTGCGATTATAGAAAACTATACCCACCCTCATAAAGCCTATCGGCTCATGATACACCTAGAGATTGTGCCTATTTACCGTTTTGAGCAGGTGGAAAAAGTACTTTTAGATGCCGTAGCATCCACTCCAAACATACTTGATACTCCCTCTCCTGTTGTTATTTTTAAAGGGCAAGGAGATTCAGCTCAAATATTTGAAATCTTTTTCTTTATTGATGATTTTTCCAAAAAAGCACTACTTTGGGAAGCAACATGGAGACGAATTTGGAGACATTTAGAACAAGCAAACATTGCCTTGGCAACACCACAAAGAGAAGTATTTCTACCCAAAGCATCTACCCAAGAGATAGCTTCTCCGTTAACCGTACTCAATAACTATGCTTATTTTGATGATGTATCACAAGAGAGAAAAGAGGAACTTTCTAAAAAGCTCATAGAGAAAAGTTATCATGTAGGAGAGACTATTTTAGAAAGTAATTCATTAGACCAGTCTCTTTTCATCATTACAGAGGGGGTTGTCTCGTTTAAAGATGAGATAAATGGAAAAGAGTTTAAACGCTTAGGGGTAGCAGAAGTTTTTAGCAGAGATAATGTAGCGATTGATATTGATGTTATTGCCAAAACAGATACTAAGGTGTTTGTACTTAAGGAGAGGGAGAAATAATGTGATGGAATGCTAATTAATAAACTTCTTGTAAAACTTATTGGAAGTGATGGCTTTAGCCTCACAAAAGATTGGAGCTAAAGTAGCACTTCCAAGTTTTGTAAGAACTCTAATAAAGGAAAAGAAGTCAAAGAGATATTTGCTTAGATTAATGAGTTAAGCCTAACCATACATTCCCACGGAGACCATAGGAACGAGAAAAAGCAAAAGTCAAAGAAGTAATAATGCAAAAAATTATTACAAATTTATTTTAAGGAAATTGAAAATGTCAAAAGAACAAATACTAGATGAAATATTTACAGTTACATTCTTAGGAATGATAAATGAAGAGCTTAAAAAAAGAGATATTACCTTAGGCTACAAAGAAGGGGATCAGAATATAGCGATATACAAGAAAATAGCCAAGAAGTTTTCTAAATTTACGAATAAGAAAATTAAAGTAGAAAAATCTGAATTAACTGATGATGATGGGCAAGGTGCTGTAATTGCAGTAAAGAATTTTAAAGGTAGTTCAAAATTAATGGGAGATGTGGTTAATGCAACGGCAAAAAGTTATCAATCACGAGAAAATATAGAAACTGAGTATCCAACAGAATACAAAGATAAGGGGGCATATACTGGACGAATTATATTCTTTAAAGATCTGGGAGATAAGAAATATAAGAAAATGGGAACATTAGAAACAGCTCAAATACAACGAAAAAAGACAGATTATTCTTCAACCAAAAGTAAGATAGAAAACATAAAACAAACATCAGATTATTGGGATAATATAGAACAAAAATCAGAGGATGATGTATATGGATATGAGCATGGTATGTGCAGATGTATAAATATCATGCATGAAACCTTATCTAGAAGAACAGAGTTTGAAGAACCTAATATTAGATTTGTACCCGTAGAGTGTGCAGATGGAAAAGAAACAACGAAATTAGCAGCATGTGTTGGCTGTATGACTTATTTAAGTGCGAATGGATATAGACCAAATGCATTTCATTTGGGACAAAGTGCTTCATGGGTACCACCACGCCATAATAAAAATACTGAGATGGCACAAGGATTTAGGAATTGGAAAGCTAATATAAAGCTATGGGGAGGAATAGGTGAAGGAATATTGAAAAATATATATCACATTGAGTTAAGTGAAGAGGCAAAAAAAATTCTTATTAATTCATTGTATTGGCAGTATTTTTTAGATGCTTTAACATATCACAAAAAAGATATAGATAGATTAAAAAATGTGATTAAAGAGTTATCATGTTAAAACGGATATTTACCCTTTTTAGTTTACTATTTGCTACAGGTGTTTCAGCAGAGGTTATTGCAAAGTTTCCATTTACATCAGATTTTAATTCAATTGATTTAGCAAACAATATTGCTAGTGCCACTTTTAGTGGAGCTACTTTAGATGATGAGATTATTGGAAATCATGGTTTTGGTAATGTTTTACAAGCTTATCACGATGGTTCATCTATAGATAATAGCACTACACACTATTATACTCTTGAAATAAATGCTAGTATGGCTAGGACTTTTAATATTAGTAAATTACAATATGAGGTCGGAAAAGGAGGTTCCTCTGACACCCGTGGTTATATTATCCGAAGTAGTGTTGATTCATTTGCAACAGATGTTATATCTACAGACTTGCCAGGGTCTCAGACAGCTCCTGCATTAAATGAAATTGACTTTAGTGCTAACTCAGACTATTCAAATTTAACTACTCTAACTCTTAGATTTTATGTTTATTCTCCTAATACTTTCAATAGTGTTGATTTTAGAAATATAGTGTTTAATACTCGACCAAACACTGACGCAACCCTAACAGCAAGTTCAACCATAGAAGAACCTATTCCTCTACCAAGTACAGCCGATACCACAGGCGAAGCAGTAAATCTATTTGATTTTACTATTACCGATGGTGGAACTAGTGATGGCTTAAGTACGGATGTATCACAAATAGTTTTACACATTTCAGGTACAGCAGATTTTTCTAAAGTGACTTGGAGACTCAATGGAGCTAATGTTTCAAATGTTGGAGGAGTTTATAATAGTGGGGCAAATACCCTTACTTTTAGTGGTCTTGCTATCTCTGTAGCAGATGGTGGAAGCCAAACCTATACTCTTTCAGGATACTACAGCACTCCTACAGGGCTTACAAACAATCAGACCTACATTGTCTCTCTTGATGGAGATGATGACTTAACTTTAAGTGCCAGTGGAACACAAATGAGTGGTTTAAATGCTGTGGTCAATAACGGAACAGGTTCTGTGGTAGCTATCACGGCTAGTAAATTAATGTTTCAGACTTTACCCTCTAATTGAAATTGACAAATAGATGATAAAAAGGGGTTTTTATTTTAAGTTTTTATTTACTTTTTTATTTGTTGTGACGGTTAGTTATTGTTCTGATGAACTTATCTACAAGAGTTTAGTGATAGATAATAATTCTAGTTCGTTGGTAGAACTCAGAGTGGTATCTTCTAAGAAAGAGATTGAAAAAGGTTTGATGGGAGTAAAATATTTAAATTGGAAAGAAGGGATGTTTTTTGATTTTAAAAAAGAACAAACAGTAAGAATGTGGATGAAGGGTATGGAAATGCCAATAGATATAATTTTTCTTTCAAAAAGTTATAAGATTAATAAACTGATTCGCAAGGCTTATCCTTGTGGAACAGTCAATTGCCGTATTTATTCGGTAGAGAATACACAATATGTGCTTGAATTAAAAGCAGGAATGATTGATAGGTATAGTCTGAATGAGAATAGTGTTATAGAGATTAAATAAAGTTAAATTAAAGGATAAAACATGAAACAAATGTTCGTTAAAAAGTATGTATTGATAGGGTGTTTAGGTTTTGTAAGTAGTCTTTATGGACAAGCAGCCCCTTCTAATACTACTACAAGTGGGGTGGTTGATGCTATTCAGACGGTTATTGTCGCTGTAGATGAACATGGAAATATTGATACAGATTATGTAGGAAGTGTAACGCTTAGTAAAACAGGAGCTGGAACACTGGGGGGAACGGTAGCTAAAACAGCAGTAAGTGGTACAGCAACCTATACAGACATTAAGTACTTAGCTACAGCAGATAAAGAGACGTATACCTTGATGGCTAGTGATGGAACATTAACCAATGCAACAACGGCAAGTATTATTTCTGAGGTAATTGCGACTACTTTAAGTTTTACTACAGAAGTTAGTCCAACATCCTTTTTAAGTGCTGAGGTTCAAGACTTTACAACCGATCCAATCGTGAAAGCAGTGAATGCTGATGGCATTGTTGATGTTGACTTTGTTGAAGTGGTAACTATCACAGAAAATGGAGCTGGATCAGGAACATTTACAAATGCTACAAAGACAGCTTCAAGTGGTGTTGCAACTTTTACAGGATTGACGCTTAATCATAATACGGCTGAAACTTTTAACTTGGTGGCAACTGCCAATTCATTAACAGTTAATAGTATGTATTTGACAGCTATTCTTGACTCAAGCCCTCCAACAATAAGTTCAGTCACGATACCAAACAGTTCTATGAAAATAGGAAGTATAGTAACAGTATCAATAACTGTTCCAAGTGATACAGATAACTACACAACAGGAAGTGGTGCTATCAGTGGAACAGTTGGAGGATTTGCATTAGGAAGTTTTAGTAAAACAAATGATACCACCTATACAGCAACATTTACAGTAACCAATGGAGGAACAGATGTAGCAAATGGAGCTGATATACCTGTAAGTATCAAATTAACCGATAGTACAGGTAATCAAATGGCAACAGCTTTTACTACATCTATAACTCAAAGTAGTGATTCAATTGATGCAAATACTCCAACACTTTCAACTGTAACTATAGCTTCAAATAATGCAGATACCACAAAATCAAAAGTAGGAGATGAGATAACCGTTACATTTACAGCAAATGAAACAGTAGCATTACCAACAGTAACCATAGCAGGGAAAAATGCAACTGTTACTAATACCAGTGGAAATATCTACACAGCCAAATATACAATGGTAACTGGAGATACAACAGGAGTTGTGCCATTTAGCATAAACTTTAGTGACAGTATAGGAAATGTAGGAACACAAGTGACAGGTGTAACAGATAGTTCAGTAGTTACTTTGGATACAACTGCTCCAACTGGATACAGCGTAAGTTTTACAACAGACCCAGTAAACAGTACCAATAAAACAGCCGTAGCCTTTAGTTTTGCAGGTGCAGAGATTGGAACAACTTATAATTATAGTATAGATGACAACAATGGTTCGACCAGTGCCATAACTGGAACAGCTACAATATCCAGTGCAACAGAAGCTATAACAGCTATTGATGTTTCAAGTTTAGATGATGGTACATTGACTTTAACAGCTACTTTAACAGACCCAACTGGAAATGAGGGAACAAGTGTAAGCGATACCGTTGTAAAAGATGTAAGATTACCAGTCATTACCCAAACTACAGCTGTAGGAACACCTACCAAAAATAACAGACCTGATTATATTTTTAATACCATAGAAAATGGAACACTAACTGTAGGTGGAAGTTGTGGTACATCAACCTCTACAACACTAACTGTAGGAGCTGTTACAGTAATGCTAACACAAACAGATAACAGTACTGCTTTGGCTGATGGGACTTATAGTGATTGTACTATTATGGTAACTAATATGAATGGTAACCCTAGTAATATACTTGCGATTCCAAGCTTTACCGTAGATACAACTGCTCCAACTGGATATAGCGTAAGTTTTACAACAGACCCAGTAAACAGTACCAATAAAACAGCCGTAGTCTTTAGTTTTGCAGGTGCAGAGATTGGAACAACTTATAATTATAGTATAGATGACAACAATGGTTCTACTAGTGGCATAACTGGAACAGCTACAATATCCAGTGCAACAGAAGCTATAACAGCTATTGATGTTTCAAGTTTAGATGATGGTACATTGACTTTAACAGCTACTTTAACAGACCCAACTGGAAATGAGGGAACAAGTGTAAGCGATACCGTTGTAAAAGATGTAAGATTACCAGTCATTACCCAAACTACAGCTGTAGGAACACCTACCAAAAATAACAGACCTGATTATATTTTTAATACCATAGAAAATGGAACACTAACTGTAGGTGGAAGTTGTGGTACATCAACCTCTACAACACTAACTGTAGGAGCTGTTACAGTAATGCTAACACAAACAGATAACAGTACTGCTTTGGCTGATGGGACTTATAGTGATTGTACTATTATGGTAACTAATATGAATGGTAACCCTAGTAATATACTTGCGATTCCAAGCTTTACCGTAGATACAACTGCTCCAACAGCAATATTTAATCCAGTTAATAATGCAAATCATCCAATAGATAATAATATCACGATTACATTTAGTGAATTAATTAAAAATAGTGATGATTCAGAGATTACAGATGCAAATGTCACAAGTTTGATAACTCTTAAAAAGACAAATGCTAGTGGTGATAATATAGTATTTACAGCTATAATAGATACTACTAAAAAAGTGATAACAATTGACCCAACTGATAGCTTAATTGAAGGTCAAGTATATTACCTATCTTATGGTAATGTAAGTGATGGTGTAGGAAATTTAAGAGCTAGTGAAAATATAACATTTACAGCACAGCCTGATACAACAGCACCCACCGTTGTTAGCTTTCTACCAGAAGATGGGAATACTTCTAGTCCAATTGATACTAACCTAACAATTATTTTTGATGAAAATATTCAAGTAGGAACTGGAAATATTGTAATCAAATATGATACAAATGATTCAGTAGTAGAAACCATAGATGTAACAGCAAGTAGAATTACTATATCTAACAATAGAGTGACAATTGACCCAACAGAAAAGTTGAACTTTAATACAAAATATTATGTTAGCATTGATAGTGGAGCTATTAAAGATATAGCATCAACACCAAATGCTTATGTAGGAGTTAGTGTAAAAGGGGATTGGGATTTTACAACAGTCAAAGATATAACTCCAAATGAGTTTAGTTTTACTTCATTAACAAATCAAAATCGTTCAACTTTATTAGAATCAAATGAGGTGAATATCACAGGAATTGATGATGGGATTAATATTTCTATCGTAGGTGGAGAGTATAAAATTAATAGTGGAAGTTGGACAGATATTAATGGAACTATAAATAATGATGATAATGTAACGCTTAAATTAACAAGTTCAGGCAGTTATAGTTCAAATACAATAGCAAGTTTAACAATTGGAAGTGTAACTAAAAATTTTGATGTAAGAACAAAGTCAGCACCACCACCAATAATTGAACCACCAGTGGACAACCCACCATCAAAAGATATTAGAGTTGATGAG
>Ga0256847_1001729_pt1 | contig 10565 bp, 5 predicted proteins | sample TeddybearmetaG_FD_189099 | JGI IMG/M metagenome (GOLD analysis project Ga0256847, IMG submission 189099) | Hydrothermal vent microbial communities from East Pacific Rise, Pacific Ocean - Teddybear | ecosystem: Environmental > Aquatic > Marine > Hydrothermal vents | place: Pacific Ocean: East... | reverse complement strand
GAACGTCAAAGTGGCAAATCCAATGACAATGTACAATTAATGACCTTACATTCAGCCAAGGGATTAGAATTTAAAGTAGTATTTCTATGCGGTTTAGAAGAAGGATTATTTCCACACCAAAACAGCTTAGATGAGTTACAACTAGAAGAAGAACGCCGCTTATGTTATGTAGGAATAACTAGAGCGCGTAATCACCTTCACCTATCCCACAGCGAAACACGCTATCGCTATGGAACACGAGATGTCTGTAAACCATCAAGATTTTTGAAAGAAATTCCGGGGGAATTGGTTAAATCGGCAAATACTGGTAGATATTAATTCTTAGTTTGTATAAGTTCCATTTCCTGTAAAAACCTAGATGGTTTTTTAGTGTATCTAAAATATTTATCAGCATAGCTTAATGTCAGAGAAATTTCAGTACGGGTTATGGCAACAAAACAATTTCGTCTTTCTTCTTCTACCTCATGACTGTTATCAGCTTTTTTGACTGCGCCCCAGCTTGGTAGTTGCTCTTCAACTAAACCGATTAGATAGACATGTTTGAATTCAAGCCCTTTAGCGGCATGTATCGTATAGCAACGGATTGCATTTTGAGGTGGTTCTGGAGTTTTTGAATTTAAATCCAGTTCTTGAAGTAATAAATGCAAGCTTAATTGTTCCTCGCCAAAATTTGATTTTATGTTTGTATAAATTTCCTTCCATACTGATTTTTCGTCTTGATAGTCGCTAAAGGATTCTTCAAGAGTATCAAACCACTTGAAAGTGTTTTTTAACAAGTTTAAAAAATTCAGATAATCAAGCAATTTTGATACATCTTCATTCACTATTTTGAAACACTGTGCTGATAAGTCAAAACATTTCAAAACCATATCTCGCCAACTTCTTAAATAATCTCCTTCTGTGATAGCAGCGTTTGAAATAATTTCTTCGACATTCAGGTTAATGCCTTCCAACTTATAAAATGCTTGGCAAATACGCCGAAGTTGCTCTCGATTTTGGCGCGAATTTGCTAACCGAAGAATGGCGTGAAGCCATTGCATAGGCGCACTTTGAAATTCATCTTTGCGAATCGGCACATAGCCATTCAGTCCATGATCTTGCAAAGTTGGAACTACTAGATTAAGCAATTTGCGACTGCGTGCCAGCACAACGGTTTCGGTTCTTTCAGACGTTGGACGCAAGGCAATATCTTTTGCAACCCAGTATTTTTCCTCATCAAAGCTGGAAAAATGCTTAATTCTTAATGATGTATTATCGCGATGAACTTTAGCGGAACGGAGCTTCTGCTTATTTTGAGAACGTGAAAGATTATTCACAATTAATCGATTGGCGATTTCAATGACTTCAGCCGGGCAACGATAATTTTCTGGAAGTTGGATATCCTTTATTTTAAAATCTTGATGCAACTCATTAAGCCGCTCTGGACTGGCTCCATTCCACTGATAAATAATTTGATCATCATCAGCAACAATAAAAAGATTAGCAGAATCAGACCGCACCAATTGTTTTAGAAGCTGATACTGTGCCAGATTTGTATCTTGAAATTCATCCACACATATATGTGTATAAATACGTTGTATCAGTTTTTTTATAGCCGGTTTATTAATTAATAGTTCAAGCGTTTCGATAATTAAAGAAGCAAAATCAAGGCTGTTGGTTTCTTTGAGATGGTTACGATAATTGCAATAAATTGCCGCAAGTATTTGGGCTTTTTCAATCTTATTTGTCACTAGAAGTGATTCAACCTCTTTTTTTGTAATACAATGCTCTAATAAGTAATTTATAAATTGCATTAAACCTTGAGGTGTAGCACCTATTTCTCCTATTTCTGTTTTTGCTAGGATAATGGCTTCATCTAGTACTGCCTCTCTATCTGCATCTTGAGACAGAATGCTAAAGTCAGGACGTAAATCTATGTGGCTACCATGTTGACGCAGAATATCTGCACAAAACGAATGGAATGTTGTTAGCAATGTGCGTTCTCTTGTATTCGACACTAGCCCTTCAATACGGGTACGCATTTCTCCAGCGGCCTTATTTGTAAAAGTAAGCCCCAAAATATTGAAGTGTTTGTTTGGTGATATTTCAAGTAAACGGGCAATACGATAAGTCAGTACGCGGGTTTTTCCCGAACCCGGTCCAGCAAGTACTAGCAGTGGTCCATCATCCCATTCAACGGCTTGTCTCTGATTTTGGTTTAGAATCGAAAGATCAATACTCATGAGGCTTGTCTCGCTATTTGTACTGCTTTAGTGATAATTTGTTTTATTTCTTGTGGAATTGCATATTCGCCTTCTTTTTCAATTTCAGACATAATTTTAATGGCAGCCTTGGTTTTTTTAAAGTCCGCTTTAGAGGCTTTGATAAGTTGTTTGCAGTATTGAGGTTCATCAGCAGATGCGGTTACTTTATTTTGCTTTTCAACAGCCATATATTTTCTGAACATACACTCAAAACCTTGAGTGCAAAATAATTCTTCTATAGTGTCTTTTGACAATATAAAGATATGGTTTTGCTCTGATTTTCCATTTAACTCTTTCTTTGCTTTAGTAATATATTTTTGTCCTTCAGCATCCCCATCGGCTTGAAAAAACCAATCAATACCCAAAGCATTGGCAAATTTGAGCAGTCCATCGGGGGTAGATTGAGAATACTCTACACAATAAATGCCTTCAGAATAAAGGTCAATACCCAAAATTCGGGCACATTCATTAAATACAATAAACTCAGTCTGACCCTCAACCATCAACCAACAGCGGGCAAACAATAGCTCGCCTCTGGTTGCCCGAACATGGTAATTGAGTTTGTCTAACTCATCATTGCTCAAACTATCTTTCTCAAGTTTAAACACTTTAATTTCGCCATTCTTACGACACAAGCGGCGCAGAGAAAACAAGTCAACACCGGAAACTAAATCGCCAGAATGCGTTGCTACAATTTTCTGCCCTTTCATTTCTTTAAGCAGCTTCGCAATAGAACGGACTGCTGAAGGGTGTAAGTGAGCTTCTGGTTCTTCTAGGGCTAAAATAGGGGATGCCAGTTCGTCGTAACTGCTTTGCAAACGATTACGGAGAAAAGCATCGAACAGAAACATTACGGCAAGGCTTTGCGTACCCTCGCCATGTCGCCCGATGGGTAGGCGTGCGCCGGTTTTAGAGGTCAACATGACTTGTGTGCGCGAAAGCATATCGAAAACACGCCCCGGCAATGCTTCAATACTAACGGGTTCATCTTGGGCGAGCGGCACTATCTTACTGGTTTCTTTGAGCCGTTCTTTAATTGCATCAAAGCCTTTATGGGAGTCCAAAATTTGTTGATTGAGTTGTGAAAGTTCAGCTTCTATTTTGTTGCGCTGCTCCTCTTTTATCTTGAACTGCTTAACAAATGGCCCCCAGAAAGGGGAACGAGGTTGAAATTCCTGTGCTGCGTCACGCAGGGCGGCTAGATAAAATAACGGCACATACTGTTGTAGATTGAAGATATTCTTAGATGCTTTTGCCTCACCAGTGAGAGTATCGCCTTGCAAATTCAGAAAATCCCAATTGGTCACAAAATCTTCAACATCTTGATTGTAGGTGCTGGTAATTTTTACCGTTATGGAGTGGATACTATTCTCATTATCTATTTGAATTGCTTGAATTACTTTATTGAAAGTTTGCATAATTTCGTCAGGCCATTCATCTACTTTCTGTTCTGATAAAGTGAGGGTTATGATAATAGGATTGGCTTGAGTCGGTTCTGCGTTGGCATCTTGTAAGTAATAGTCAAAATCTGAAAATGGTGACGCTTTTCGTGTGAGCGAACGACTTAAGCAAGTTTGCAAAGCTTCAAGAATGCTGGTTTTGCCGGTATTATTTTCTCCTATTAGTACGGTTAATTCGTCGAGTTCTAAAGAAAGGTGTTTGATACCGCGAAAATTTTCTATATTAATTTTTCTGAGAAACATGAATTATATATCCTTTACCCATATATTTTATAAAACATTTTGTATAAGTCAGATATTTTGAAAAGCCCCCAAAGCCTTTTCCTTAACTTCATCCTTAACAATCGGAAATGTCTCCAAAATATGCCGAAACTCTTCATAAGTCAAGCCATACAAATGCGCCACCATCGCATCCAGTTCCGCCCGAATTTCTGCCCGCTCTTCTGGATTAGTCACACCAGATTCTATGCCGACTTCTTTAGCTAAATCATCAAATTCAGGGGTAGTGCAGATGAGTTTGGCGGCACGGATGACGATGGGATTGAATGTGGAGTCTTTTTTTGTTAGGCGAGGAACTGGGAGTTGGTATATGTAGAACATATTTAATGTTGTGGTAATTTTTTTTCTAAGAAACCAATCAAATATAAAACTATTAGAAATAGCACATAAAAACAACATTTGTAAATTTGTAATACCAGTTTCTAGCACTTTAATAGTTGTGCTATTTACTTCAGTAAATACCTTTTTTGGAGTTATCGTTGTAATCATTGTGCGAGAATCTGTATTTCTTGCTATTCTTCTGTGTAACCAACGATAGCCTTGATAATCAAGTGTTTGTCCTATATCCTCCTTTTTACCTAGTAATTTGGCACGTCCATCTTTTTCATTTATCCAATAACCAGAATGTTCTCTTGTCAAAGAAAATTGATGAAACATCTTTCCTGTAAAAAGCGGCAATCTACCCTCAGCATTTTCCGTATAAAACAAATGACTATCATTAGTCATATGAAATTCGTTACTAAGCTTTAAATTCCAAACACCCTCAATTTTATCCCCTAACAACGGAAATTGCAGCATTTTCTCAGCAATGTGAATATCCATTTCATTTTTAAATTCCATCACTGAGTGAGAATCGGGCGATAGACGATAAATGAGATCAGTTTTCACTCGCAAGGCATCCCTTTTGGGAAACTTAGCTAATTCATTCACATCATGGCGCATAAAAGCGGCTGGAAATTCAGTAGTCTTACCTCCTTTTTCAAAACTTAACACCACAAACTTAAAGCGACTATCAACACCCTCAAAAATCTTTTTACGATTCTCAAAACCAAACAATCCTGTCATTTGAGTTTCATTAAACAATAAATTCCGCAAACCAGTAGCACCTAAATCGGTATAAATGCCACTAGGAATCACAATCCCACATTGTCCACCCGTTCTTAATAAGTTAAAGCATTGTTCTAAAAATAGTTTATACAAATTAATATCAGAACCGGTTTTTTTGCCATTTACCACCGCGATTTGATGCGGATATTGAGAACTCAAACGAAAATACCTACTCAAATGTGGAAACCTACTTTGATAAGCTAACCAAGTTTCCAGAATTTCAGAATCTTGCAACAAATTCTTTTTCTCTTTTTCAAATTCCTTAATCGTCATCTTATTTTTAGTAACTATTTCAGAATAATCATGAAAAAATTCCTTAGCTTGTGGTTTGAAAATTTCCCAAGGCGGATTAGTAATAATCGCATCAAATCCACCTTTTTTATTCAGCACCTCATCAAATTCATATCCCCAATGAAATAAATGTAAATTCTCAAAATCATCCGATTTCAGCCCACGCTTAATCGCTTTACCCAACTTATTTTTCTTAAAATCCCATGTCGCCTGCTCAAATTTGATTTTCAAACGATTAAATTCATCCAACAAAATTTCATCTAAAACAATTTTAGCTTCACGTTTGTAATCCTCAATCTCATCACGTAATTTTTTTAAATCTTCAGCATAAGTCGAAGCATCTTGATAAGCACGAATCTTGTCATTTTTTTCAGCTAAAACTTGTTGATAAGACTTTCTAAATAAATCATCTTGTTTATTATCAAATTGTTGCGCTTCAACTTGCATTAATCCCAATAAAGAATTACCTGCCAAAATATTAAAATCAATATTAGGCAACGGCTCTAAATCTTCCACAGATTCTGCGGAAGATACTAAAGCTAAAAATAATCGCAACCTAGCGATTTCAGTAGCTTCTTCCATAATATCAACACCAAATAAATTATCAGTGATAATGCGCTTTTTGATAAAATACAATAAATTAGCGTGTTTTTTCTCTAATTCTTTTAATTCTCTTTTTAGAACAGTATCTCGCAAATACGGAATTTTCCCAAAAATTGCCGAATAAACCTCAATAAGAGTTTTCATCATCGCAATCAAAAAAGCCCCCGAACCACAAGCAGGATCAAGTAAACTCAATTTAGGCAATACATTATGGAGTAAATCGTGACACAAATTCGCATCTAATTTCATCAATAAGTCTGACACTGTATCGAAATGACGCGCTGGTAAACTACCAGGAATTTCGGCATGATTGATTTTTTGTAAAATCAATTGATGTAAGGTTTGTTCACAAAGATATTCAGTGATTTCAGTACGGGTATAATAAGCCCCAAATTGCTTTTGATTGATGTATTTTTCAAAGATATAGCCTAAAACATTAGGATTAATTTCATTATCATCGCCACCGGGAGTATCATTTAAATTCCATGAATAACGGGCAAATAATTGAAATAAGTTGTCAAAGGCTTTATCCTGAATTGAAATTTCATATTTACATTCAAGAGAATGCTTTAAAAACAATCCACCGTTTAAGTAGCGAATTTCGCCCAATAAGTCATTAGTTTCTGAAGAACGTTGTTCTTTAGGCTTAGCAAAACCCTCAAAAAACAGTTTCGATAAAAATTCTTTATAAAAACTATTTTGGCACTGATTTAATTTATCAGGCAAATAATTCATATTGCCCTTATCCAAAAAGCCCTTTTTTTGTAAAAACCAGATAAACATTAAACGATTAAGTAATATCGAAGCATACCAATGCCGATCTCGTTCATCATCTATGCCTTCAATTAATTCTAAAAACTTGAGGTGTTGATTTTGAAAATCTTGATAAAATTTCTTGGTAACGGTTTCGACATCAAGCGCATTCTTGAGTTTTTCAGAGACTTTAACTACAGATAAATCATCGCCACTATCTTCAAGCTCAGCCATATCGACAAATAAGGCAGACAATTTACTGATAAATAAATCGCCGGGTTGCCCTTGAAAATAATAATGTTCACGAGGCTGTTTGCCGCTGCGCCAATACCAGATACTTTTAGTTGGCTTAGGACGTTTATCTATAAAAATCAATAAGTTTTCGTGATGAATTGCTGAAATTTGCTGATGAATGTCAGCCCGAATTTGAGCAGTTGGGAAAGTCTCGCTGCTGATTTCAAACACAACAACACCACCTAATGTGGCAATGGCTTTGATTTGATAATCGCTTATTTGTGGTGCTTGAATTTGGAGCGGATTATTCCAGCCGAGTTCATTAATAAATAATGAATTAAAGTCAAAGGCTTGAATAGCGTCGCGGGTTTGGTGGAGATTTAGTTTTGACATGAAATATTTAAAATACGATAAATTTAAGTTTTTTTGTCTGAATCAGAATTTACAGAATTTACAGAATTTAAGGATTTTACTTCATTACTTAGCTTAGCATCGCTGACTTCGTATCGTTTCATAATAAGCCATTTTATCTATGAGACTATTCTGTCAATTCTAAAATTCTGTAAATTCTGATTCAGACAATTTATTTAAAATGCGATAAATTTAAGTTAAGCCCAAAGAACACAAAATCTTCGGCTCTCTGTGCCGTTCATGTTCATGAATAACGCATAGTCTATCATCACGATACAAGTTTAGCACCATTGCCGCTAAAATATCATCCGCCACCTTACTCCGCAATTGAAAGTTTAATATATCAACCGCAGATTCAGATAATGGATATTTATAAATGGCATCAACTGCTTTTTCTAGTTCAGGCTCTAACAAGCTACCGCGTGTTTTGACATAGTCTTTTAATTGGACATAAGTTCGATAACGTGCCCCGTTTTTTCTGCCCAATCCACCGCCACTATTGCTTTCAGTTTTCAATAATTGTTTAACCGCTTGGCTGACTATAACATGGTGTGAATCGCTACGTTCTAAAGCTGGTGTGTCAGGATTACAAGCAGCGGCTTTAAAAATATCATCTAGTGATTCACTAATAATTTCACCCTTTTCATTTACCCATGCCATCGCATCATTACCATCTGGAGTATCCATATAAACTAAAGCTCCCTGAGTCGAAAATTCTTTAGTCGAATGAACTACTGGCGGTAAAGCTGGAATGATTTTTTCTAGTTTTGGATTATTTTTGATGGCTTGAATCCATACGGCATAAGCTTCGGAGACTAAATCAACTTCATTGTCAGCGTCGCCATCCAAAATTCCAGTTTTTTCATTATACAAATCCTGCAAAGTCGTTTGATTGTCATCATCTTCAAAAAAAGCCTCATCAGTGCCAACCACTTCAGCGTTTTGGTGAAGGCGATGTTTTAATCGGGAACGTAAATTAATAATTTTTTCCACCCCTGCGGCGGGTAAAAAGGAATAACAGATAATCTCATCTGCCTTTTGCCCAATTCTATCAACGCGCCCAACTCTTTGAATTAAGCGAATAATTGCCCAAGGTAAATCATAATTAACCACAATCGCAGCGTCTTGTAAGTTTTGCCCTTCTGATAAAACATCGGTGGCAATCAATACCCGAATTTCAATTTCATCTTTAATCTTTTTATCATTACTAACTGGGCTAAATAGCCATGCTAATTCTGTTGGATTGGAAGATTCTCCAGTCGCCACAGCGATTGGTGTGACTCCTCGCGCCATCAATTGCTTATGTAAATAAACTGCCGTATCAGCAAATTGAGTAAAAATAAGTACCTTGTCATTGGGATGGCTTTTTGTCAGCATCTGTTCCAAGGCATTCAATTTAGCATCTTGCGCCGCTTGCCAATTTCCGCAATCGCTTAAAATATCAAGCAAGGCTTCTGAATCCATTTGCAAATGTTTACTTAAAGTCGATGAAAAAAAACTGGCGGCAAGCCATTTAAAGCGTTTTTTCTCTTTACTATTATAAATAGCATAAATTTTCGCAGCTGCTTTTTGAAAATCTTCCAAAGTTTTAAAACGTTCTTCTGACGCTGATTCTTCATCATTATCATTAAAACGACTATCAAAACTTGATAAATCTTGAGTACCAATCGGTATATCTTTATTATTTTGGAGTGCGTATAAATAAATACTGTTACGCAATATAAGTCGTTCCAGCGATAAGATAAAGACTTCGCCACTACTTTCTAAACGCTTAAATAAATTAGTACGACAAAAACCGATTAAACGTTTACCACCTCGTGATAAATCTTTGATGATTTGTTGTTCTTTTTTAGAGGTTTCAACTTTCGGGTTGATATATTCTCCTAAACCATAACGAGGTAAACTAAGGGCTGTAATTTTATTAACTACTGCCTCTGAATAAAGTTTGGCATATTGCTCATCAATTTGAAAAGTGGCGGTTTTGGGCAATCTAGTAGGAAAATAGGCACGTTGCCCATTTTCAAGTAACAAATATTTTTGCCCGTTTTCATGATCGGTTTGAGCATAATTTTCCTGAATAAAGCTGCGAGTGCGACGTACCATATATAATCGCATTAATTTTCGCCAATCTTCTGGATATTCGCTTTTTTCATAAGCGGCTAAAGAATGAGCATTGCATTGATTTTTACTGCTAAAAACGTTAATGCCACCAGATTCTGCAATCAATTTTTCTGGGCAAACACCGAGTTTTTTATCTTCTGGAATAAATAACCTGAGTTGATTAGCTAAATCCAGATAAGTTTTATTATAAGGAGTGGCTGAAAGTAACACGACTTTGCAATCATTTCTATCAATATAGTCTCGAATAGCTTTATAACGTTGCCCGTCTCGATTGCGTAAATTATGACTTTCATCAATAATCACCAGATGATAGCGTTTTAAATCGGCTAATTTTTTTACCATTGTGACTGACAAGACGGTAGCCATTTTGAGATATTTATCACAATAACCACTTTTCCACATATCTACCAGATTTTTAGGGCAAAGAATCAGGGTTTCGAGTCGATAGATATTTTCAAAGATTTTAGCTAAGGCGGTTGCCATCAAGGTTTTACCTAAACCCACAACATCACCAATTAATACACCACCGCGCTGATTTAGATGTCGCGCCGCTAATCGCACTGCTGCTGATTGATAATCAAACAGTTTGTTACCAAATTCACTTGGTACAGTAAATTCATTCAAACCAGCTCTGGCTTCTTGAGATAGGTGATAAGCCATTTTCAGATAAATATGATAAGGAAGTATTAATTCTTCACGCGCCCAGCTTGCTTGTATAATTTCAATTAATTGTTCTGAAATATCCAAACACCAGCGATCTTGCCATCGCGTTTCAAACCACAATGATAGTTTTTGACAAGCGTCTTCTTCTACCACATCAACATTAAGTTCACCTTGCCCATTTAATCCAGCATAAGTTAGATTGCTACTGCCTAAATAACCGATTATTGGAGTAAATTTATCCTCACGAAACAATAGATAAAGTTTAGCATGAAGTGGCGATTTTAAAAAGAGTTAAATAATGACTTTTTTATCTTGTAGCTGTTGTGCTAAGCGGCGTAAAGTGGCTTCTTGCTGATTAGTTGGGATAGTTTGTGCTAATTGTTCTCGAAATTCAGCGGCG
>Ga0256847_1001728_pt1 | contig 10567 bp, 6 predicted proteins | sample TeddybearmetaG_FD_189099 | JGI IMG/M metagenome (GOLD analysis project Ga0256847, IMG submission 189099) | Hydrothermal vent microbial communities from East Pacific Rise, Pacific Ocean - Teddybear | ecosystem: Environmental > Aquatic > Marine > Hydrothermal vents | place: Pacific Ocean: East... | reverse complement strand
ACCGTCATGAAAGTTTTAGAAATAGTCATCGATCACTCCTTAAAAAGATTAGATTATTGACTGGGAATCGTGGGTCGTTCAACGATAATAGGGTCTGTTAAAGCCCCAAGAAACGCGACTAAATCAGTGATCTCAAGTGTGGTTAACTTTAATGGGACAATGAGTTTATCTAAATTGTCTTTTTTATCGCCGCCACGATTATAGAAGCGGACAACCTCTTCTAGAGTGCCTTCTGAACCATTGTGCATATAAGGGGCACTCAACAGGATATTACGCAATCCAGGGGTTTTAAATGCGCCGGTCATGGTCTTATCATGGTTGATTTTAAAGCGGCCGGGGTCGGTATCATTCACCCCAATGTTGTGGAAACTATTGTCGGTGAAATTGGCACCATCGTGGCATTTGGTACAGTTGCCTTTGCCTTTAAATAAAGCCATGCCACGCACTTGGGCATCACTCATGGCGACTTTATCGCCTTTCATATACCGATCAAATGGGCTGTTAATACTGTTTAAGGTACGTTCAAATGAAGCCAAAGCTTTGCCAATATTGTCGTTGCTAATACCGGAATCGCCATACACTTTATCAAACTGGGTGCGGTAATAACCGACTTTTTTCAAGCGCCCAACCAATTCTTCAAGGGGTAAATTCATCTCTCCTGGGGCTTGAATTGGGCCTAACGCCTGTTCTTCTAAACTCGCTGCGCGACCATCCCAAAAAAAGGTGACATTCCACGCAAGGTTATTGATTTGTGGGGAGTTTCTGCCAACCGTGCCACCCATTGAGCCCAGGCCTTTGGCCATGCCATCACTAAAGCCCAAATCCGGGTTATGGCAAGTCGCACAAGATTGCACTTGGTTCACGGACAAACGAGGATCAAAAAACAGCATTTTACCGAGTTCAACTTCACCGGCACTGGGGGCCTCTTCCTCTGGGTATTCGATGTCATCTAGATCGGGTACGCCAATTTCAGCCGCATAAGTGTGCAGCGAGAAAGTGCTAATCAAGAAAAAAAGGGGGGTGAGTTTCATGGGTATTTTAGCCTTGTTAATGTGGTGTACATTACGTGAAACTATAGACCAAAACAGGCTGAATACCAGGTTGGGCCTTGTCTAATGTGATGTCAGCCATTGCGCTGCATGAAACGCAGAGGTTCAACTAAGCAGTAATAATATCGACTAAGCGGTGATACACCACATCGATTTCATTCATACCGTAGGTCACGGTATCCAGATACACGCTCCGATCACCCTTTGCCAGCTTGAGAAACTGCCATAACATGCCGGTTGTGAGAATGCCGTAGATATCATGTCCGTCGTTGCCGAGTATCATGGCGGCATACATTTCGGCACATAATTGATATAAGCCGTCTTTTAGTTCGCCTTTTTTGCTTTCAACAATCACCAGAATAGGGTCTTTCAGTTCGACGCTGTCTTCTTTTGAAATGGCAAAATCCAGCTCTCCATTCAACTGTTTCGAGGTGTCGACGTTCAAAGAGGCGCCGCTGAAAATACCGCAATGGTGTTCGGCCCATAACTCGGCGATCAATGGCGCGATGATAAATTCGGATTTGGCTTTTTCCGAACTGCTAGAGAGCACCAAGTTTTTCCCGCGTTCGAGATTTTGTGTCAAAATTTCGGATAGCGGACTATTCGCTGTTGGTGGTTTTGGGAATAATTTGGTTTTGACCACACAAAGGCCTAATTCTTCTACCTGTTCTAGGGTTCGGAAACTACTGTACGGCATGGTTGGTATTTCCTTCGGTGCGAGACTATTTGTCTCGTGGTAATTTCAAGAAACCCAAGCGCCGGAGAACGGTGTCGAAAGCCTTCAGTGCGGTCTTTTCACTGATGGTGTCAGGAGACATGGCGTAGGACCAAAGGATGGGCATCAGCAATAGACTGGCAACCAACACAGGGGCTAACCATTGAATGGGAATATTCAAATAGTTGAACAGCACCACGGAGACAGAGAGGACAACAAAAATGACAGTGAAAGGCAATAAGGCGATCAGTGTATTGGATAATTTCTTTTGTTCTGAATTGATTTCGGGTGCTGGGGTAGGGGACTGCGGGTCTGCTGACATGGGGCGCTCCATCATGTTTTTGATTTCTGCATCTGAATATATCGTACCAAATAATTGATTGATGGATACACCCTCTTTCAACTTGCGGCATTCAATTTTAAGCTTGCCTGCGGCGATATACTCTTGCAGTTCGTCCATTGAAAAGTAATGGGGTTCATCCAGGTCAAGACACATGTCACAATTACACACGATCAATTCCGTACACGGCATATTTTGGAACGAGGTTTTGTGAATGTGGTCGATATGGCTGCGAATATGACTCATCAGTGTTTTTTTATGATCCAGTGTTGCCCCACTGACCCGTATATCGATATACATCAGGCCGGATTTGAAGTCTTTTTGTTGGATAATTTGCGCCTGACACTGCCAATCTTTGTGTTCTAGAATCACCCCCTCTAGCCAAGCCAGCTGATCTTGAATCAGCTCATGCATGCGCACAATCAGCCGTGTGATGATGCCCGCAGGCATAAAGGGGTATTGAATGCGAAAGCCGAGGTTATGGCGAATCTCCCACGTATAGTTTGGTTTGGTGTCCGGGAGTAATAGGGGCACAATATACTGTTGCTGATCAATCGCGTAACAGATGTCAAAGTTATCCTTTAACATGAGGCGCAAAAGATACCCGCGTTCGTCGTAAGTGTATTGGTTTGTGTGTGTTGACCAAAAATCAAACAGCCATTGTTTGCTGAAACGCCCGTTTTTTAAGTCTTTATTGTCACCATCCAATGCGGAATATAGGGCTTGTGTAATCCAATTGGGGTTGAGAAAAACAATGTCCTGTAGATTTTCATCCTGAGAAAAATGCAGCACGATGCCAATGCAGTGGAAGTAGTTGAGCGCGGCCAGTCGGTCTTCTTCTGTGTCCAAACCTTTTGGGCATAAGGAAAAATAGTCTTTAATGTGGATATAGTTGTGTTTTTTTCGGGCGGCAACCAGGGCTTCACGCAACGGTTTCCATAATTTGGGCACCGATTTATTCACCAAGGGTAATGTCGCTAATGTTGTGCATATCGTTTGTTGCAGGACAGCCCAGCGTCCATCGTTTTGCTTAAAATCGATGTCTCGGTGGTCTATTGTCAGGGTGCTGAAATGTGTCTTACATTTTTCCATCGGAAAGTTATTGGCTTCGCTGTAAGCATCGTGATGGTTGAGCACGACCAAAACCGGGCAGGCACCGCCCAACAAACTGATGATCTGAAGCCAATAATCCCAGCGTGTGTGTTGTTTGCGGTTATCCGCCACGAGAATATACAAAGAATCTGGGGTAATAAAATATTGGTGTAATTGGTATTGGATTTCTTGCCCACCGAAATCCCACAGGTTCGCACGCAGTGTGATGTTTGGGTCAGTCGGGTGTTCAAAGACCTGTCCTTCTTTCACTTCCACACCCAGGGTGGAATGTGTGTTGGGTAAACCCAGTGTGGGGTCTTGTAATTTTTTTAGCAGGGTGGTTTTACCCGACCCGGCTTCCCCGACAATAATGATTTTTGCTTCATAGAGTTTCTCAACCCCTCCTTGTGCGGTTATTTGCGCATAATAATTGCGCATGGCTTGTTTGCCCTGTTTCACAATGTCCAAAGGCGGTATTTCGATGGGGTTTCCGGTTAAGTTAATGCAGTCTGGGCGGTACGCATTGTTCACTTCAATATCAAGATTATGATCCAGCAAACAAACAGGAATTTCACGCACATGACTGTTTTGTATGTTAATGCTACGGAGGTGCTTTAGGTCTTTTAGGATGGAGACATCGATTACCTGTGTGTGACTCAAATCAAGTGTCATGAGTCCTATCAGGTTTTTTAGGGTGGAGATATCGGTTACCTGTGTGTGACTCAAATCAAGTGTCATGAGTCCTATCAGGTTTTTTAGGGTGGAGATATCGGTTACTTTTGTGTGACTTAAATCGAGCGTGGTGAGTCCTATCAGGTTTTTTAGGGTGGAGACATTGGTTAAATTATTGTTCCTTAAATCCAGTGTGGTCAGTCCTTTCAAGTCTTTTAGGATGGAGACATTGGTTAAGTTATTGTTCCTTAAATCAAGCGTGGTGAGTCTTTTTAAGTCTTTTAGGATGGAGACATTGGTTAAGTTATTGTTCCTTAAATCAAGCGTGGTGAGTTCTTTCAAATCTTTTAAGGTAGTGGAGACATCGGTTAAGTTATTATTCCTTAAATCAAGCGTAGTGAGTTTTTTCAAGCTTTTTAGGGTGGTGACATCGGTTACCTTTGTGTGACCTAAATAAAGTGTGGTGAGTTTTTTCAGATCTTTTAGGATCGAGACATCGGTTATTTTTGTGTGACTTAAATCAAGCGTGGTGAGTCCTTTCAGATGTTTTAGGATAGAAATATCGGTTATCTCTGTGTCATCTAAATAAAGCGAGGTGAGTCCTTTCAGGTCTTTTAGGATGGAGACATCGGCTACCTGTGTGTCACTTAAATAAAGCGTGGTGAGTCCTTTCAGGTCTTTTAGGATGGAGACATCGGCTACCTGTGTGTTACTTAAATCAAACGACGTGAGTCCTTTCAGGTCTTTTAGAATGGAGACATCGGTTAAGTTATTGCTCCTTAAGTCAAGTGTCGTGAGTTTTTTCAGGTCTTTTAGGATGGCGACATCGGTTAAGTTATTGTTCCTTAAATCAAGCGTGGTGAGCTTTTTCAGGTGCTTTAGAATGGAGATGTCGGTTAAGTTGTTACGGCTTAAATCAAGCGTTTTGAGTCCTTTCAAGTCTTTTAGGATAGAGGTATCGGTTAAGTTGTTGAGGCTTAAATCAAGTGTAGTGAGTTCTTTCAGGTCTTTTAGGGTGGTCACATCGGTTAAGTTATTGTGACTTAAATCAAGTGTAGTGAGTTCTTTCAGGTCTTTTAGAATGGAAATGTCGGTTAAGTTATTGTGACTTAAATCAAGCGTAGTAAGTCCTTTCAGGTCTTTTAGAATGGAGGCATCATGGATCTGGGTATTTTTGATACTGAGATGTTTTAAGCCTCTAAAACCATTGAGCGTGGAGGGGGGTAATAGACCAATGGTGCAAAAATCGAGAGATAATCCCGTCACCGTGTTGTCATCGTCAATGCTGTAGTTTCTGGTGCCTTTATACGGAAAGCGAGGGCTCAGAAAGAAATTAATATTGTAATCTGATGTTTTTGTTGTGTAGAATATATTATCCGTTTTTAGTTTATCCAGGTGGACGCACTTCAGATCCACTATCCCCAATTGCTGTGCTATCCAATGGATACGCTCAATATCTTGCATATTTCACCCGCTAAGTGACTTTCCCTAAAATCTTATATGATCCGAGTCAAAAATTTCACGACTCTACGTGATCCATAGGGTACAAGATAAGCCCTGCTTATGTCAGCCTCTCTGTGTTTTATAAAATTGTCCGCGGCACAGGATCGTAAACCAACGTTACGATCCTGATTCGCCTGTTTAGGTGGGCCTAGATGAATAAAGTCACATCCGATTTTTGGGCGGTGGGCAAGAAACTCGCGGCACCGACCCATTCCTCGACATCATCAATGAAAACATCCTGCTCAAAACCAAACATATCCACCGTCATTTGGCAGGCGACCATTTTAACCCCGGCTTCAATAGACAGCTCTCTGAGCTCTTGAATGCTTGCGATGCCCTTATTTTTCGCAGTCTTTTTCAGCATCGTGGTGGCCAGGCCTTCAAAACCTGGAATATTGGCCATCAAAGCATTGGGGATGTTCATATCAATCTTTTGTAACCACTCAGGCCCAAACGGTAACTTCATCGGCATTGCTGGGTTGCCCAGTGGGCTGACTTTTGCATCAATCTCTTTTTTCAGCAGGTTTAAGCCGTAAAAAGTAAAAAAGATAGACACATCCCAACCCAATGCCGCCGCCGTGGAAGCCAAAATAAAGGGCGGGTATGCCATATCCATGGTGCCTTTGGTGGCGATAATGGACATAGACGGCGTTTTGTTGCGTTCAATGGCTTCTAATTGTTTGGGTAATTCATGCGCCAAATGTTTGATGACTAAATCTTCGATTTGTTGATCCAAAACGTCTTGTGACGGAAAGTTCACGGCATCGTTCATGCTAAGCTCCTGGTCGACTGTGTGTCTGTGTTGTTGATGTGTCCATTGTGTCGGATCAGGTGCACTGGGTAAATCGTGTATTTTGACTAGGCATGGGGTGAATCTCGGTGTTTATCGTTGAGATTATGTAGTTAAGATTATGTAGATTGTGGCCCCCGAAAAAACCGGGATGAGGCGGGTCGGGTACAGTGTGGCCGGGCAAAAGGGGTATGGTGGAATCCAGCAAGAGCGACTAACATTGAAAGACATATGTCAGCCTACATTATCAGGAGAAAATTATGGAAGCGGTTGTTGATGGCGTGACCATCCAGTTAAGTGAAGCCGGATGGCTCGAAAATTTGAGTGAGTGGAGTGAAGGCCTAGCGGTTGAGGTTTCAAAAAGTGAGCAGATCCCAGAACTCACAGAAGAGCATTGGGACATTATTAAGCTGGCGCGTGAATACTTCAAAGACAACGGGGTGGTATGCGAACCTCGGAAGTTTTCTAAAATCATGGCGAAGCAATATGGCAAAGATCGCAGTAGCCAAAAATACATCTACTCCTTGTTTCCCCAAGGGTTAATTAAATGCGCGAATAAAATTGCCGGTTTACCGCGCCCCAAAGGCTGTAGTTAAGCCCCTTACGGTAAGCAAACTAAGCCGGTTTCTTGGTCGACAACCTCTATCCAAGGTTGTTCAACCAAGAGCACTTCCTCGTCTTCTTCCTCTTCGCCCGCAGCTGTTGCCTCAAGGATCTCCGTTGGGTCTTCACCCTCAGCAATGGCCTCTTGTAAGCGATCAATTGAAGTATTATCAACGCGCTGAATACCCACCGGGTTGGGGTTATTATCTGACAATTGGAAGAGCTCATCTTGGCTGGGTAAATCCAGTGTGGCATCCGGTGCAGCATCGACCGTACTGCTAGGTGTGCTTATTGGGGCTGGGGTTATTGGGTCTGGGGTGATTGGGATTATTGGGTCTGGGGGGATTGTGGTGGGTGTGGTGCCAAAGGGCACATTATTAATCAGAAACTCACCGGCAATATCGGTTTGATCAAACACCACCGGGTTGCCAAACAAGCTCGCATTCGCCCCACCCAGTAATGTCCCAACCTGAGCATCAATCGCGCCTGCATTCAGCTGTAAACGGCCGAAACCATCTTTATCCGAATCCGCCACTAGGCTAGCCCGATTCAGCACGAGCAAATTACCGTTGGAAACAATGTCAAGGTTATCTGTGGCGATGACATTATCCGAGACAGTCACCGTGTTGCCCGCTTGAACCTCTACACCACCGTCTAAGGCCTGAATAGAACCAGGGGTTTGGGTGATGTTTTGTGCAGCGGATAAAGTGATATTGTCGGTATCCAGTGGGCGGCCTAATGCCGCATTGGCGCCGAGGACAAACACATTTCTACCGGTTAATGTGGCACCCGATTGGGTGACGACATCCCCAATGCCATCGATGTTAGCCGCATCCTCAACGCCGTTTATCCCAAATAAATCGTTTAGGAAGGGTTGGTCAACTTGGGCATCGGCAAACAGGATAATGTCCCCAATGCCATTACTGATGATGTTGGCAGACAAGCTGGCGGTATTGCGGATGGTCACGCCATCGGTTGCGACCAAAGCAATGTCGTCATCGGCGAACAGTTTCCCGGCAACGTCCAGCGTTTGGCCTAAGAGGCCGGTATTCTCGGCGTTGACCGACGTGCCCACTTGAATATTCACGGTACCGGCACCCAGGCCGCTTGAGTCAGCGATGAATAAAGCATTGCCTGAATTATTCGGGTTTGTATTCGCCAGCAGTTGCGCGGCATTGGTGATTGAGATATCGCGAAACGCGGTGATACTGATATCACTGCCTGCGGTCAAGTCGTTAGCGATAATCACTGAGCCTGAATCCGCCTCGACAATGATGAGGCCCGCTGCGGTATTGGTGCCGAATAAGGTCACATCTTGTCCTGCCAGAGCCTGAAAGGTATTGGTCGTCACCGAGGTGTGCGCTAAAGACAAATCCTCGCCCCGAATGACGATATTAAACGCTTGTAATCCCGTCCCTGCGTCGGTTGTGACACCGCCAAGGCCCGTTGAACTGGAATCGGCGATCAACAATGTATTGCCTGGGCCATTCGGGTTTGTATTCGCCACGATTTGAGCGGCATTGGTAATTGAGATATCCAGCAAAGCGGTGACAGTGATGTTGCTACCGGCGGTTAAATCGTTGGTGATCGTCACCGTGCCCGCATCGGCCTCGGCAAAAATACTGGCCGCCGCTGTATTGGTGCCGGATAATGTCACATCCTGTTGTGCCAGGGCTTGAAAAGTATTGGTGACCGTCGCCGTGTGCGCCAGAGATAGATCCTCGCCTCGAATAACCACATTGAACCCTTGTAAAACCGTCCCGGCGTCGGTTGTCACATTCCCAATGCCGATGGCACCGGAGTCCGCTTGAAAGACAATATTGCCATCCCCACTGGCGTCATTATCTGCGATCAGTTGTGCGCCATTGCGTACGACAATATCGTGCACAGCGGTCAACTTGATATCCCCATCGGTGATCACATTGTCGCCGATGATGATGTCATTGCCTGCTTCCAGGCGCAGACTCGCGGCCCCGGTGCCGAGGTTAATCTCGGCGAAAATGCCAATGTCGCCATTGGTTTGCAGCTTTAAAGAGCCCCCATCTGGGTTAATAATGGCTTCATCCACCACAATGACCGACTCCGCCTGTAAGATCACACTGGCTTGGCCAGCGCTGAGCAGGCCGGTGATGATGTCGGCATCGATAAACACGTTTTGGGTTGGGTTCTCAGAAAACGCAAAAATATTGGCCTGGCCATCACTCGGGGTTCCGGTTAAATCGGTCACAACAGTGTCCCTGATTAGCGGGTTGAACGCCGCCATCAAAGCCGCTGCCTCAGGACTAAACGTATTGGGTGAGGACTCGGCAATATTCACAATGGCGATGGCCAAGGGATCTAACAATAAGGTGCCTGTGGTGCCATTGATGGCGGATAAATCCACCCCCCCGGTAAAAATCAGCCCTTGCTTACCCGAGACTTCAGCAAACCCCCCATGCCCAGATAAGCTACCCCCTGTGGCGCTGAGTTGGCCTGCAAAGCGGGTATCACCGTCTGCCCAAAGGATAATTTTACCCCCATTGCCCGTGGTGCTGATCGCATCCGCATACAAAGCCACATCGGCACCCACATGGGTCACTTGTGCGGTGGGCACCGTGCCTTGCCCTTGATAATCCCCGCCAATTAAAATCTCCCCGCCATTCTGGCCAGAAGCATCAATGCGTGCGTTATCAATCAACCCCACGCGTGTGCCTAACACCTGCACAAGGCCACCATCGACATCATCTGACCCACTGACATCCAAAGTGCCGCTGTGGATAACATCGCCACCAAACGCACTTAAAATGATTTCACCGTTATGTTCGACAATGCTTTGGGCGCGGATCACCCCATCATTGCGCACGGCGGTGGTTAACAAATCGTTGGCCAAAGCCGCCGTCATCAACACAGAACCACCTTCAGCCAGAAGGGTGCCAGTATTCACCGCGCCAGAGACCTGCTCAACGGCGCTTTTATCAATCTCAAACTGAATCAAATGATCGCCCACAAGATCCAGCGTCATGCGTTGGCTCGCGGCCAAAACCACGCGGCCTAAATTGGCTTGAATGATGCCTTGGTTATCCACATGATCACCGGCCAATATGATATAACCGCCGTTTTTAGCCACCAACTCACCCGCATTCACCACGGAGGCAGGGGCTAAGCCTAAGACCCGTGAAAAGGCCATGTTACCTTGCATAAAATCGGTATTACTAATGTGTAATGTGGTGCCGATTAAGCCGGCAACATCCAAGCGCGCGTTTTGCCCAAAGAAAATGCCGTTCGGATTACTCAAAATGACTTGGCCATTGGCCACCAAACGCCCCAAAATCCGGCTAGGATGCACCCCAACCACACGATTCAAAGCCAGGCTGCTTTGATTGGGTTGCTTGAAAATAATGCGTTCAGCCGCGCCCAGAGAAAATTGATCCCACTCAATCGCAACCCGAGCAGTACTTTGCTGGACGACGGTGGTGTGAGCGTCCGGTCGTTTGATGGTCGCCTGGCCGCCCGCGATGTATTCACCGGACGGTGCGGCAAACGCCATGTTAGATAAGAAGAAAAGGCTAGCGATGGTGAGGCTACGGCAATGAGCGGGTGCAGAATGCCACTTGATGAGCGCGTGCAGTCGAGGGTTTATCATGAGATAACCTTAGCGGTAATGAACCTGAGGATGACTCAGTTTATCAACAAGCAAGGCACTTTAGAACTGCTTTGCGTAAGTTAATCTGTTGATTTATTTTAGGGCATTTATGCTCAGGTTGTTCTAATAGTTTGCAAGCGCGTATCCTCTATGGCCCCACCAACGGTAAAATGATATAAGC
>Ga0256847_1001727_pt1 | contig 10584 bp, 6 predicted proteins | sample TeddybearmetaG_FD_189099 | JGI IMG/M metagenome (GOLD analysis project Ga0256847, IMG submission 189099) | Hydrothermal vent microbial communities from East Pacific Rise, Pacific Ocean - Teddybear | ecosystem: Environmental > Aquatic > Marine > Hydrothermal vents | place: Pacific Ocean: East... | reverse complement strand
CGAACCACGGCAGCGACTTAACCAGTATCCGCACGAATTGTCCGGCGGAATGTGCCAGCGAGTTATGATCGCCATGGCACTGGCCTGTGCACCATCGATTCTGATTGCCGACGAGCCTACAACCGCTCTTGATGTCACCATACAGGCACAGATTCTTGACCTCATGCGAGACCTGAAAAAACGTCTTGGTACCGCCATCATCCTTATTACCCATGACCTTGGCGTCGTTGCACAAATGGCAGACCGCGTTCTTGTCATTTATGCTGGACGCCAGGTAGAAGAAGCTCCTGTTCGGGAATTGCTCAGATCACCACGCCACCCGTACACAGTTGGCTTGCTAAACGCCATGCCACGCCTGGGAGAAACCGAAACCGGCAAAAAACTCAACGAAATTCCCGGTTCTGTACCATCAATGCTCGAACCTATTGTAGGCTGCGCATTTGCACCGCGGTGCCCCCTGGCTGACGATCATTGTCGTTCTGAACTGCCCCCGCTTGAGATTAAGGGAACCACGCAGCATGTTTCGGCCTGCTGGCACAGCGACAAGGTAGATACGATACGATGAGCTCCTTATTGGCGGTGAAGAATCTTGCCAGGTATTTTGAGTCGGCCGGTATTTTTGACAGCGCGCTTGGCCGGGAGCGAACCATCATTCGTGCAGTAGACGGGATCAGTTTTGAAATCAACTCAGGGGAAACCCTGGGGCTTGTCGGCGAAAGCGGTTGTGGAAAATCCACCGTCGGTCGCACAATTCTGCGCTTGCTAACACCGACACGCGGTAGCGTCGAAATAGATGGTCAGGATATATCGCAGAGCTCCCAGCGCATATTGCGACCGTTACGCCAGCACCTTCAAGTGGTATTTCAAGACCCCTTCGCGTCACTAAATCCACGTCGCACGGTGGGCCAGGCGGTTGCGGAGCCCATCGAAAATTTCGGCCTCGCCAAAGATGCTGTGCTGCGCGCCAGAGTCGAGGATCTTTTTAAACGGGTTGGTTTGCGCACCGACCAAATAGATCGCTATCCACACGAGTTTTCCGGCGGTCAGCGGCAACGTATCGGCATAGCTCGCGCTCTGGGAGCAAACCCCAGATTGATCATACTAGATGAGCCAGTCTCCGCTCTTGATGTGTCGGTGCAAGCACAGGTGATCAATTTACTCGTGGATTTACAACAGGAACGTGGGCTAGCCTACCTTTTTATCGCACACGATCTGGCGGTGGTTGAGCATATCTCCACTCACGTCGCCGTCATGTACTTGGGCAAGATCGTCGAAATCGCAGAAAAACGCAGTTTGTTTGACAATCCACTCCACCCGTACACCCAAGCCCTGCTCTCAGCCGCGCCCAGCATTGATCCAGACGCGATCCACAACCCTGTGGCTTTAAAAGGCGACATCCCGAGCCCGGCAAAGCCACCCTCCGGTTGCCGATTTCGCACGCGTTGCCCTATTGCCAAAGCAATCTGCGCAAGCGAGGAACCGCAGCTGAAAACGATGTCTCAAAATCACCGCACTGCTTGCCACTTTGCAAGCTCATAGCAGCGGTTAGATTAGGTCGGTTGATAGGGCGCTTTGTCGATATTCCAAAACACGGTCGTACCCGGAGCAGCAAGCACACCCGAGACTCGAGAGCTGTAAGCCACCGGCGAGTACCATTGACCTATCGGAACATACGGCACCAACTCATACGCGCTGGCCTGAATACGGTTTGCCAATTCCAGCCTGGCTTGATCGTCCACTGCAAATGGATAGGCATCAATCAGCGCCTGGTGCTCAGCATCACACGGCCAGCCCGGCCACGCATGCTCACAGCTAGCCTGCATAGGCACATTGCCGACCGGATCTGAAACATTACCACCTGGCCAGTAGGTGAGGCCGATATGCCAGCCACCCTCCTCAGGCGCCGACCGATTGACTCGGCGCGAGCCCATGGCTCCAAAATCCATTGCCTGGAGGTCCACATTGACACCAATTGATTTCAGGTCGTCGGCCAGCACCAAGGTGGCGAGATTCATAAACTGAATATCGGTAGGATGTAAAATCACTAGCGGCCGACCGTCATAGCCGGACTCCCGCATCAACTCTCGCGCCTTTTCATGATTTTTACCAATACCCTTTGGTACTCCGAAACTGCTCTCCAACGGCGAACCGCAGACAAAAAAGGCGTTACAATTTGTTGAGACCTCAGGGTCGCCAAACATAGCTTGCAAGTAGCGTTCCTGGTCGATCAGATACAAAAGCGCTTGTCGTGCACGTTTGTCATCGAACGGTGGGTGGAGATGGTTCATCCGCAGCATGCCCTGAAAACCCAGAGGGTCGGAACGTTGAATGGTTACACCTGCATCGCGCAGCATCGGCAAGAACTCTGGTGAAGGGTTCTCTACATAGTCAATTTCACCGTTGGCAAGCGCCAGCACCGCCGACTGCGGATCTCGGATATTGATCCACTCGACTGCTTCGACTTTTACGTGCTTGCCACCAGCAGTGCCATTGGCGGGTTCAAGTCGTGGCGCATAGGCATCATTTCGTCGATACACGACCTTGGCTCCAGGTACCCATGCCTGTTCGTCAAAGATGAACGGCCCGGAACCCACACTTTCATTGATAGAGGTCGTAGACGAAACTTTCGCGATGCGGGCCGGCATGATGGCTGCAACCGCACCGCCAGTTTTGGACAATGCATGCAATAACAAACCATACGGCCGGTTAAGCCGCCATACGAAACGATTCTGGCTGAGCGCTACCAGTTCATTCGTTACCGAGAAAATCTGCCGACCGTAAGCGTCTCGCACTCCCCACCGATGCAATGAAACAACAACGTCTGTTGCAGTTACCGGAAACCCATCATGAAAGACCAGCCCCTCGCGAAGCGAGAATTCCCAGTTCAACCTGTCCGGGCTCACCGTCCATTGGCTAACCATCTGCGGCTGAGGTACACCATCAATATCCCGTCCAAATAAAAAATCATAGATCATCAGTGCGTGTCGTTGCACAATTCCGATCGTTGTCACAATCGGGTCCAGCGACTGCAGATCGGCATGCATCACTGCCCGCAGCACATGGCTATCATCCGGAGGTTTGGCACAGGAAGCCGGCAAAAGAGAACCGGTCAGGCATACCGCCCCTAACAAAAATTCTCTGCGCCTTAGTCTCAAGTCAATTCTCTGCTTGAGTGTGGTCTGTCAGAACTTTATCGCCGTGCCAAGAAAGAACTGCGTTCCGTACGGGTCGTAAGTATCCGGAAAGGTATTGGCTCGGCTTTGATTTCGGCCAAGTATCGGCGGACCTTCGTCGAACAAATTGTTGATACCACCCCATACTGAAATTCCATCAGAAACATCATAATTAAACGTTAAATCGACGTAATTTGCGCTATCAAATTTTCTTACAGCAAAGTCATCCGGATTCGGCGTTGGCTCACCCCGGCGACCCGGTAGTACAAACCGATCAAGCGCCGACTCATCCAGCCAACGATGCCGCACGCTGACACTCAAAGCGCCGGTGTTCCAGGTTAACCGTGTGGTTGTTTTGAGTTCATGCTTCGGTTCGCCGCAGGTCGGGCCAAATGCTCCAACACAGAAATTCTTGTTCTGCGGAATATCAGCAATGGGTGTCAGCGTAAATTCGTCAACCCAGGTTGCCAGGATATTCAAGGCTAAACTACTGGAGTCGCCGAACAGACCAAACTCCATGTCCCAAGTGTAATCTACCTGAAGATCAAAGCCATTGGTTTCCAATAGACCGATGTTCGCATTCAATGCAACAACCGGGTTTTCGACATCAATAACGCCCGATATCGAATTGCGTGAAATGGCCTGGCATGCAGCACTGTTAGCATCCTGAATCTGTACGTAACAAAGGTTCAGAATGTTGTTGACGCCTCCGGCAAACGGGGCGACTGCATTTTTAACTTCGATATCAAAATAGTCCAGTGAGATACGCAGTTTCGGTAATGCCGCTGGCGTAATTACCATACCCAGGGTGAACGTATCGGACTTCTCTTCGTTAAGGTCTGGGTTGCCACCGAAGACACCCGGTATTTCGTTGTTCGGTTGCAGTACGTTTCCAGAGCCAACGGCTCCGCCTGGAACGCCGGTAGCCTGGCAAAGCGATGCCAGTGCAGCGTTGTTCTCGGCGCCTGCCTCAGCACATGGGTCCGTGGCAAATATCGGAAATGAATTCTGTCCTCCAAAAACCTCGCCGACATTCGGTGCACGAATAGCGCGCTGAAACTGGCCACCAAACGCAATCTGGGAATTTAACTGCCAGTCCAGACCACCAAGAAACGTGGTGACGCCACCTACGTTTTCGAGGTCGTAGTCGGAATAACGAAACGCCGCATTAACGGAAAGGTTCTCGGCCAATGGTGCATCCGACAGAATGGGAACACGGACCTCACCGTAAACTTCCCATACATCAATTTTACCATCGGTTGGCGTAATCGCGTTGAAACCAGCAACGTCGCCGTTTGCAATCAGTTGATCTGGAATAAACACTGCTTCACTTGACCGGTACTCAGCACCAATTGACGCTGCAAATGGCCCTGCCGGCATATCGAAAAGCTCACCGGTGAGGCTACCAGCCAACACCTGCATATTGGTTCGATCAATATTCGACGATACCACTGAAATGAAATCGACACCGGCTGGCGAAATATTCGAGCCGAATGGATTCACAATGGGACCACCGTTTGGTGCGGACCCTGACAACAACCCCACTCGCACCGACTCTTTTAGAACATTGCCGCGCTGAACCACTGTGTTTTCGGTCTGGGTATACGAATAATAAACGTCGTATGACACATTACTAAACATATCCTGGCCCAAATCGCCAAGATCGCCACGTACGCCCGTTATCACTCTGAATGTCTGACGTGTATCCTGATTACGCCGTGCACCGGCCTCCAGCATGCGTCGATTAATACCCAGGGTAACCAGCCCGTCATTCGCTCCGGCACCAAGCTCATTCGCATCCAAGATTTGAAATACGTCTCGCAGCGGCTCGCCGATGAACGGATTGTTCACCTCAATCTGGTAGCTCTGATTGATAAATGCTGATGCAAACCCGACCGTCGTTTCATTGTTCATGAACATACCATCGAGGTATAAGGTCGCTGAATCAGACAAGTCATAGTGAGTCATGGCATTAATCGACCAGCGCTCTTGGGGAATTTGCAGAAAATTGTCCAGCGTGTAGTTAAATCGGTCACCCGGAAAATCAATGGGCCGTTGATCCATACCACTATCCCCGGGGATAAAACCACTACCACCCAGTCCGTTTAATCCGGCGGCATCCAACGCCGCCTCAAGACCTGGGTTAGCGGCGAAGGCATCGGCACCAAAGGGTATGCCCGTAAAACGCCCATTGGGAACAAAACTACTGCCGCCCACACCCAGCACCGCAACGCCATTTGCATCTCTTACATCGCCGATGACCTTGTCGGAAAATGAACGGTCTGTCGTCAGGATTGAATTCCTTTTGAAATAACCGACTGAAAGAACCGCGTTGCCACGTCCATCCTCAGAGTTTCCGCCGAGCGTCAGCGTGTAATCGCGCTCAAAACCATCTCCTTTTGCGTTTAAGGCGCCTGTCGCACGTAGCTCTACACCCTCAAAATCGTCTCGCATGATAAAATTCACGACACCGCCGATTGCATCCGAGCCATAAACGGCAGAAGCTCCGCCAGTGACCACCTCGGTGCGTTCCACCAGTGCTGCAGGTATCGTGTTGATATCTGTTATCTGTCGCGAGTCAAAGAATGCATAACGTTTGCCATTAACAAGAACGAGATTCCGTGTCGGCCCAAGTCCACGTAAATTCATAGTGGCTGCACCGGTGCCTGTTGGAAACGTCAGGCCATTTGACGCGCCCGTCGTGCCGGCAACAAATTGCGGCATGGAATTTAGCAGGTCCTCAAGGTTTACGGTTCCCGATAGCTTAATGTCTTCCGCACCGACCGAAGTCACCGGAACCGAAGCGTCGCGGGCCGCCCGTTTAAGTCGTGAGCCAGTAACAAGCACTTCCTCAATTACTGCCGATGTTGAGTCATTATCAGCATCTTGAGCCAGAGCCCAGGAAGATGAAGCTAAAGCGAGTGCGACGCCGATCGCCGCAGCACTATAGCTTCGGGCTGCTATTACATCGTTACTGATCTTCATCTTGTATAACTCCGCTGGGTTATCAGTTTTCGTATAATGACAGATTAAATCCAACGTTGTTTCCATGCACTACCCGAACGGGTGGTTACCTCTAAACCACCCGAAGGGGTAGTGCATAAACGGGTTGAGCCACTACAGAATTACGCATTCATTTACGCTATCGAAATAAGGTATGGAAGATCTAATCTTATATATGTGGGCGACACCTAATTCACGTCGCGCATCTATATTGCTGGAGGAGTTAAGCCTTAAATTCAAGGTCGAGCCTGTTAACATTCGCGCGAAAGAACAATTTGCAACCGACATCCTCGCGCTAAACCCATACTGCAAAGTACCAATCATCACCTGGCGAGAAGGCAACGAAAAGCACAGCCTTTTTGAATCTGGTGCAATTCTTGTCTCCCTTGCTGAACGATATGGAAGATTTTTTCCGCAATCAGCAACTGAAAGAAATCTGGTTTTTTCCTGGTTCATGGTTGCTCTGACTTCACTGGCTCCTCATAGTTCACAGACCCACCATTGGAGCGCACTGGCGGTGGAAAAATCACCCACAGCACTGGACCACTGTGTCGCTCTTGTAGAACGGGTCTATCGACTAATGGACGAAAGGCTGGAGGAGAACACCTTTCTGGCCGGCGACTATTCTATTGCTGATATCGCCGCCTATCCATGGGTTACTTGCAGCGACTGGACAACTCTGGACATCAGTGACTTCCCTAACCTCAAGCGTTGGCGAGATAACATAGCCCTTCGCCCTGCGGTCGCACGAGCGATGCTCTTGCCCGAAGGCATTCACCTTGATTAGCACAATCGGAATTCTATAATTTTGTCGCTGTTAACCAGTACCCTACACGTGTTTCGTGTGATCCCGCCAATGCCGGTCGAGTGCGGACATGGCTGGCACCCAACGAAACGAATTGGGCCGACAGCCGTTGTAACGCGTTGGCATCAAGCGTGGCGTCCAGCATGGCAAGCAATCGAGCGCTCTGCGCTTGCAAGCGTTCCTCTATATCATCGACCAGCGAAAGTAACTGGGGAAGCTCGTAGCTATGACGCATCGGCGCCAGCCGGCGAATGGCAGAAAATACGTTCTCTGGCAAGGTCAGGTCGGCTTCTTTCGAGAGGGCTTGCGCCAACTGGTCCATGGTCTTTCTAAGCCCGGTTATTGCTTGCACCCCCTCTTCGAGTGTCGCGGCATTGCTGACCGACTCGCCCTCAACCACGGCCGCCAGCATTTTTCGTGTCCCTGGCAACAAAGAACTTTTCAATAATATTTGTGCCTGCTGCCACTGCAACTTGTTACGCAGGTGCAGTGCACCATCTGTGCTATGCAGCAAGAATTGCAGCTGGCCGCCAGAGCGCAATACACGCATTAGTTCTGGCACGCTGCGTGTTGTATCGGAATACTCCAGTGCATATTGGCCACAGACTGCATTGAATACTTCATCGGCGAACGGCAGACTCTCCATCGGAGTTTCTGCGTGAAACGTTATATCCACCAGATCTTTGACACGAGACTTAACATAAGTGCGTGGCTCTATACCAGCAAGGTCACAGCCATGAATATCGAAGGCAAAACCCTCACGTTGTGCAAACGCCACTGCGATTGCAGCCAGCGCACCATTACCAGTGCCCATGTCGAGGACGGAGGCCTGATTGTTCAACAAGGCAAAGAATGATTTCCACTCCCGCAAAAGTGTGCCGTCTGTCGTATCATCGTCAGCGGTGCAAGCGCTCAAGTTGTCGTCTTGCCAAAACTTGCTCCATGCCCAGGCCGCTTTACGGCTGCCGACAGATGACCTGGCCTTTTTTTTCGAAAAACTTTTCGCGATGGTCATACGTCAAGCCTCTGCTATTCGGCGCAAGTATTGCGTCCAAGATATAGAAACACAAGTGCAACTACTGCATGCATTCCTCTCACCTGAAACTTTCAAAAAGGCACATAACAGTGAATCGATTCATTACTACAATATTTACGGCAGGTAGCTTTGCGGCCCTTATACTGATGCTAAGTGCGTGTGCCGGACCCAAGCGCGATGTACCTTTTGAGTTTGTCGAGGCAACCATTGAAGATGTTCAAATCGCAATCAGATCCGGGCAAATGTCGTGTGTAGATATTATTTCGGGATACCTGAAACGTATTGAAGCATACGACCAATCCAGTGGTCTTAACGCAATTATTTTCTCGAACCCAAATGCAATTAAGGTCGCGGAAAATCTTGATACAAAAATTCAGGCTGGAGCCGACCTGGGACCGCTCTTCTGCGCCCCCATAATATTAAAGGACAATTACGATACCGCTGGCATGCCGACCAGTGGCGGCTCGATCGCGATGAAAGACAGCATTGCCCCGGATGACGCATTCATCGTGCGCAAACTTCGACAGGCAGACGCCATTATCGTCGCAAAATCAAATATGGCTGAATGGGCCTTCAGCCCCAAACAAACCGTTAGTTCGTCATACGGCGTTACCGCCAATGCCTACGATCTGACTCGTGTACCCGCTGGATCCAGCGGCGGTAGCGCATCCGGGATTGCGGCGAGCTTCGGCGTCATTGGAATGGGAACCGATACCGGAAACTCCATCCGCGGCCCGTCCTCGCATCTAGCATTATTCGGGATTCGTTCCACGCTGGGATTGACCAGCCGCGACGGGATAATTCCGCTTGCTTTCGATCGCGATATACCCGGGCCGATGACGAGAACAGTTACCGATGGCGCCAAAGTTTTCAATGTGATTGTGGGCTTTGACAGCGCGGACGAGTACACCGAATCCGCTCGAAACGAAACCGACAAAGAATACACAGAGTTTCTCAGAAGCAATGCGCTCGAACGCAAGCGTATCGGTATACTCAGGGCTTTAGTCGATACCGATACGTCCGATCCGCAAGTGATTGCTGTGTTTGAGCGAGCAGTCGTAGAAATGCGTATGGCTGGAGCAGATATAGTCGAAGATTTTGCAATTAGGAATTTTGAACATCATGCTGCGATCAATACCTTCTGCCGACGTTTTCGCTATGACATGCGGCGCTATCTCCTTTCGCTCGGTAACCGCGCAACAATTCGCGACGTGGCAGAGGTTTTGGAGGATGAACGCTACGCTTCGTATATAAAAGGTAGCTTGACCGCGTTCATGAAAAACCCTGCAGACCTTCATCCGCGAGAATTCGATCCACCATGCCCGGACTTTCTCGAGCATTCTGAGCGACAGGCTTTTCGGTCTGATGTAATTGAGTCAATGAACGATGCAAATATAGACGTTATTGTATATCCAACCTGGACCAACCCTCCTGCGCACCTCAACAAAGCCGTTGAAGAGTACCTGGGCGACAACAGCCAAAAAATTGCACCAGCAACAGGCCTGCCAGCCGTTACCGTACCGATGGGAGTTAGCTACGGAAATCTTCCTGCCGGGCTGCAAATTTTGGGAAGGCCCTATTCTGAAGGGCTATTGATTGGTGTTGCCTATGCTTATGAACAGGCCACGCAGCATCGAACACCACCAGATAACTTTCCCGAGCTGGTGCAGTGATTTGGTCTCAGAGTGGACACCAGGCTAATCCCCCTGAATATTAAGTCACATGTCATACCAGTGAGCAGTAACATGCTCTATTTGCTGCTGTGTATAGGTGCTTTCGATAAGCTCAAAGATCGAGGCGACCTCTGCTTTTGATGCCGCCAGTTCTGTTTTAACCACTCCAAGTTCATACACTGAACTTACCACCGGAAATATCTCGGCAACGTTTAGGCAATCGAAGTGGCGGTTTTGCAGTAAATAGGCATAGGCAAGGGAATATATTTCAGGATCATACTCAACGCCTTTGTTGCTGGTTTCACACAAGCCAAGTGTGTTTACCATGTTCCAAACCTGTTGCCAGTTCAGTTGCACAATCTCGGGTGGTGCATCAAGCGCCTCTCTTTCATGCTGCGGATTAGCAATACTGTTAGATCTACGCGATAGTATATGTTGTCTTAGTGCAACAGAGGGTACTGGTACCAGAAAATGTGTTTTGTCACTCGACAGCAGAGGCTCCGCTACATCATCGATGGTTTGAACCAGCTCCACCAGACGATTGCCCACTAACGGCAACTCGCCTATAAGGATATTTTCTTCAGCAGAAAACTCGGCGTGCCATTTTATTACCCCCGAACGAGCCCACAAACCCACCGCTTTGCGTATGGCAGAATGTGTCACGCCATTTTTCTCAGGGTACTTACCTAGTATTTCCGGAGTCTGAAAGGCTTCACGGGTAACATCCCATTGTAAGAGATGCACAACCCGCCCTGCTTTGTCTGCCATTTGTGCCAGCTGCTGAATGTACAGGCTTTTACCTACTCCGGAGAGTCCGGCTATAAAAACACAGCGCTTATTACACGCCCTGGTAAACGCAGCATGTATCTCGGACCCGTTGGGGAGAATGATGCC
>Ga0256847_1001726_pt1 | contig 10584 bp, 5 predicted proteins | sample TeddybearmetaG_FD_189099 | JGI IMG/M metagenome (GOLD analysis project Ga0256847, IMG submission 189099) | Hydrothermal vent microbial communities from East Pacific Rise, Pacific Ocean - Teddybear | ecosystem: Environmental > Aquatic > Marine > Hydrothermal vents | place: Pacific Ocean: East... | reverse complement strand
TGAGTTTCAGGATACATCGGCTTTGCAATGGAAAAATTTAATCCCATTAATAGATAATGCACTTTCGCAAGAATCTAGTAGCGGCGAAAAAGGAACCGTAATGCTTGTTGGCGATGCAAAACAATCTATTTATCGTTGGCGAGGGGGTTTGCCAGAGCAGTTTATGGATTTGTATAATGAAAAAGAAAACCCGTTTTCTATTAATGACATAGACCATTTTAATTTAGATACAAATTATAGAAGTTATGATGAAATAATACATTTTAACAATCGATTTTTTAGTCATATTTCTGGGGTTTTAAATGATGATGAACACAAAAATTTATACTTAATAGGAAACAATCAAACAAGCACAGATAAAAAAGGTGGTTATGTAAATATTTCCTTTATTGAGGCTAAAGCCAAAACTGAAGAGCATGAAATTTATCCACAAAAAGTATTAGAAACTATCCTTCAATTAAAAGAGAAAGGCTTTAATGAAAGTGAAATTTGCGTGCTTACTCGCAAGCGAGACGAGGGTGTTCGAGTTGCTTCGTATCTTTCAGAAAAAGGAATTTCAATAATTTCTTCAGAAACCTTATTGTTACAAAATTCGGAAACAGTACGGTTTTTAGTAAATATGATTCGTATAACTTCTGTTTTTACAAATGAAGAATCAAAAGTTGAGGTGTTTTTGTTTTTAAAGAATCATTTGGTAAATACACTTAATACCCATGCTTTTTTAAACGCGTTTTTACAGTATTCTGAAACTGAATTTGAGAAGCGACTCCTAGATTTTGATATTTCATTTAGTTTTCAAAAAATACAATCGAAATCGTTATTCGAAGGTGTCGAATATTTATTACGCTCGTTTAATTTGTTAGAAAATATTACAGCCTATGAGCGTTTTTTTATAAATGTGGTCTTAGATTTTGAAGAAAAAAATGAAGGGTATCATCATGAGTTTCTAGAATATTGGGACAATAAAAAAGATAAATTAAGCATACAGGCGCCTCAACAAAGTAATGCTGTACAAGTTTTAACCATTCATAAATCGAAGGGACTCGAATTTCCTGTTGTTATTTTTCCCTACGGAAACTTAAGTTTGAGCAGGCAAAACGATCCTACGATTTGGTTTCCGCTAGAGAAAGAAGACTATTGTAATTTTACTGAAGCTTTTATTCCTTATTCGAAAAAAGTGCAAACCTTCGGGAAAATTGGAAATGAGCTTTATCAAAAAACTGAAAATACAGTTGCGCTAGATACCTTTAATATTTTATACGTAACCCTTACGCGAGCAGTCGAACAATTGTATATAATTACTACAAAAGAGGGAAGTGCTGGAACAAAAAACACGGCTGGATTGTTTAGAGATTATTTAGAGTCGATAGGTGTATGGGACGATAATACGCTAACATATGATTTTGGAAATATAGCTAAAGTCTCTGAAAATATTGAAGATGCTTCAGCTTTAAACCCAATGTCAAGTGACTTTATTTCTACTGAAAAAGAAATGCATAATATTCATTTAATTACAAAAGGAGCTTCATTATGGAATTCGGAAGCTAAAAAGGCAATCGATCAAGGCTTGCGAATTCATGAATTAATGGCTTTAATAAAAACCGTTGGTGATATTGCAGGTGTTTTCGAAACCTATAATATAGATGAAACGATTCCTCTTTCCGAAGTAAAAAAAGATAAAGAAATAGTAGATTCGATTGTAAATAACAAACTACTTGTGCGGTACTATTCGGTTTCAGCAATAGTTAAAAATGAAGTTGATATTGCCACAAAAGAAGGAGAAATTATAAGGCCCGATCGATTAAACTTTCATGAAAACAATGAAGTTACTATAATAGATTATAAAGTTGGAAGCCCAAACGAACGTTATAAAAGACAATTAGATAGGTACCAAAAAGTGCTTGAAGAAATGAATTATAAAATTCAAAAAAAAATTCTAATATATATTAATGATAAAATAGATGTAGTTGTTTGGTAATATTATTTAACTCATATCTTTGCATCTAAATTATCCAAAACTTATTCTACCAAGTCTAAAAAAATAACCCATGTACGGAAACATAAAGGAACACTTACAAAACGAGCTACAAGAAATAAAAGATAATGGCTTGTATAAAAAAGAACGCATTATTACATCGCCTCAAGGAGCGGTGATAAAAATCTCAACTGGAGAAGAAGTAATAAATTTTTGCGCAAATAATTACTTAGGGCTTTCTTCAAATAAAGAGGTGATTCAAGCTGCTAAAGATGCAATGGACACACATGGCTTCGGAATGAGCTCGGTACGTTTTATTTGTGGTACTCAAGATATACATAAGAAATTAGAAGAAAAAATTTCAACCTATTACAAAACAGAAGACACTATTTTATATGCTGCTGCATTTGATGCGAATGGTGGTGTTTTTGAACCTTTATTAAATAAAGAAGATGCTATTATTTCTGATTCGTTAAACCATGCCTCTATTATTGATGGTGTACGCCTTTGCAAAGCTGCTCGATATCGATATCAGAATAGTAATATGGAAGATCTTGAAAAACAACTTCAAGAAGCAACTAAAAATGGTGCGCGTTTTAAAATAATTGTAACCGATGGTGTTTTTTCAATGGATGGAGTCGTTGCGCCATTAGACAAAATTTGCGATTTAGCCGATAAATACAATGCTTTGGTAATGATTGATGAATGTCATGCAGCAGGTTTTATTGGTGAAACTGGTCGTGGCACCCTTGAAGAAAAAGGTGTGATGGGGCGAATAGATATAATAACAGGTACCCTTGGTAAAGCTTTAGGTGGTGCAATGGGCGGTTATACGACTGGTAAAAAAGAAATTATTGAAATTTTGCGTCAGCGATCTAGACCTTATTTATTTTCCAATTCATTAGCTCCAGCAATTGTAGGTGCTTCAATAAAGGTTTTCGATATGCTTTCGAATGATACCAAATTGAGAGATATTTTAGAAAAAAATACTGCTTATTTTAAAAAAGGCATGAAAGAAGCTGGATTTGATATTGTTGATGGTGATTCGGCAATAGTTCCTGTTATGCTTTACGATGCAAAATTATCTCAAAATATGGCAAATATGCTATTAGATGAGGGTATTTATGTAATCGGTTTCTTTTACCCTGTTGTACCAAAAGAAAAGGCACGAATTAGGGTTCAATTATCGGCTGCACACAAAAAAGAACATCTAGATAAAGCAATAAACGCCTTTAAAAAAGTTGGAAAAAAATTAAATATTATTTCTTAAAATCTCTTTTATAAGGGTATAAAAGATAAAATTATATTAAAATTTTGTAGATTTGCCTTTGTTAATAAGTTTTAACAACATATTTTTGCTTCAATTAACACTTAAAAAATTAAATTATTTAATATGAAACATCTTAGCAGATTTTTAGTTGCATCATTACTTATCCTAGGAATAGGGTCAATGAATGCACAAGACGAAAACAATCCATGGGCAATCGGGGTTGAATTTAATGCGATTGACGCTTTTCCAGTAGGAACTGAAGACGTTGGGAGATTCTCTCAAGCTTCTAAAGGAAATTTTTTACAAGAATATTTTAACCTAAATGACCATTGGAATACTATTCCTTCTGTATCTAGAGTAACTCTTTCTAGATATGTTGGTTCTGGTATGACTTTTACTGTTGCCGGTTCATTAAACAGGCTTAACAAAATTGGTGATTTTGCAGCTGATGATTTATCTTACTACTCTGTAGATGGTGAAATTAAATATAGCCTTAGAGATCTTATTGGAGGTCCAGGAGGATGGCTTGATCCACAATTAGGAATTGGTGGTGGTTACACTTGGATTGATGATCTTGGTTTTGGAACTCTTAATGGTATAGTTGGAATGAAATTCTGGTTATCTGAAAAATTTGCAATAAATGTGCAATCTACATATAAGCATGCTTTTGAAGATACTTATGGTGTTAGACACTTCCAACATTCTGCTGGTGTTTTAGTTAAGTTTGGTGGAAAAGACACAGACGGTGATGGTATATATGACAAAGATGATGAATGTCCTGAAACTCCTGGTTTACCAGAATTTAACGGATGTCCAGATTCTGACGGTGATGGTATCGAAGACAGAAACGATGCGTGTCCTGATGTTGCTGGTTTAGCTGAATTTAATGGTTGTCCTGATACTGATGGTGACGGTGTAGCTGATCCTAATGATGCTTGTCCTACTGTAGCAGGTCTTAAATCACTTGGTGGTTGTCCTGATGCTGACGGAGACGGAATCAAAGATAGCGATGATGCGTGTCCAAACGAAGCAGGTCCTGCAGCTAATAATGGTTGTCCTTGGCCAGATAGAGATGGTGACGGTGTATTAGACAAAGATGATCAATGTCCAGACAAAGTTGGTACTGTTGCTAATAATGGGTGTCCAGAAGTAACTGCTTCTGTTATTAAAACACTTAACGATTACTCTAAAACTATCTTATTTGATACAGGAAAATCTACTATTAGAACTGAATCATATTCTAATCTTCAAAACATTGTTAATGTAATGAATGAGTATCCTACAGCTAAGTTTGAAATTGAAGGTCATACAGATAGCGTTGGTAGAGAATCTACTAACCAAAAATTATCTGACGAAAGAGCTGCATCTGTAATGGAGTATCTTACAACTATCGGAATGGATCGTTCAAGATTAACTTCTAAAGGTTATGGAGAGGCTAGACCAATTTCTTCTAACAAAACAAAAAAAGGAAGACAAGAAAACAGACGTGTTGAAATTTCTTTAAACAAATAAATTTTATAAGAAATTTTAATTTCTAAATATTTTTTAAAAACGCTCCTGTATATCAGGAGCGTTTTTTATTTTTAACCCATGCAATCCTTTTTAAAAGAAACATGGAACTTTATTAAAAAGAAACACGACGATGTTTCTTCGCTTGTATTTATACTCCCTAGTAAAAGAGCTGGTAATTTTTTACGCAAGGCTATTCTCGAAAATAGTCAAGAAACATTTTTCCTTCCGAAAATATATAGTATCGAAGAATTTATTGAAATTCTTTCTGATCTTAAAATTTGTAAATCAACCTTTCTATTGTTCGAGTTTTATGAAGTTTATAAAACCCTTTTTCAGAATAAAGAAAAAGAAGATTTTGAAACTTTTTCAAGTTGGGCAACAACTCTTTTAAATGATTTTAATGAAATCGATCGTTACTTAGTCGATGAAAAATCATTTTTTAATTACTTGAAAGAAATACAAGATATTAATCATTGGTACCTTCAAAATGAAAAAACAGATTTAATAGAAAATTATATCTCTTTTTTTAATGATCTCCCTTCTTATTATAAACAGTTACAAAATACACTTCGCTTAAAGGGAGAAGGATATCAAGGAATGGTATATAAAGAAGCTGCCGAAAACATGGAACATTACGTGAATATACACGGTAATAAAAATCATGTTTTTATCGGTTTCAATGCCTTAAATAATGCTGAGCAACACATCATTCAGGAACTGCTAGAAACGGGTAACACAGATGTGTTTTGGGATGCTGATAGCTATTTTATTGAAGACACAAAACACAGCGCTTCTCTTTTTTTACGTGATTATTTTAATACCTGGAATTATTATGAAGAAACTGCTCCTTTAAAAATCTCTAATAACTTTAGTTTAAATAAATCGATTGAAATAACTGAAGCTCCTAACAATATCGAACAGGTTAAACATGTGGGTAGTTTATTGGCTAATTTTTCAGAAGAAAAAATACAAAATACAGCAATTGTATTAGCAGATGAAAACCTACTTATTCCCTTATTAAATTCGTTGCCAGAAAATGTAAAAGAGGCAAATATTACTATGGGTGTTTCATTAAAAGCATTACCCTTAACAAGGTTTTTTAGCACGCTTATTGATTTACATACACAAGAAAAAGAACGTATTTATTATAAGGATGTTTTTAAAATACTGAAATTCCCAGCATCTCGACAATTAATTTCTACAAGCCAGGAAATTATTAATGCGATTGTAAAACAAAACATCAAAAGTGTTAGCCTATCACAACTTGTTACATTGGCTGGACTAGAAAATGAAAACACAATAAAATTGCTGTTTAACTCCTGGGAAAACTCCAGTGAAAAAGCACTAGATACTTGTCTCGAATTATTATTAAATTTTAAAAAAACTGACGATCTACTTCAACGTACTTGCGCACATAATTTGTATGAGCTTTTTTCGTCAATCTTTGTACTTCAAACAAAATATGCGCATCTTAAAACAGTAAAGTCTGTTCTTGCCTTATTTAAAGAACTATTGTCAACTTCTACTTTAGATTTTAAAGGCGATGCTTATCAAGGGTTGCAAATAATGGGTGTGTTAGAAACACGTGTGCTCGACTTTAAGACAGTAATTATGTTGTCGGTAAATGAAGGCGTTATACCTTCTGGAAAAAGCAACGCTTCGTTTATTACTTACGATATGAAGATACAGTATAAGCTACCATCATATTTAGAAAAAGACGCTATCTACACGTATCATTTTTACAGACTCTTACATCGCGCTTCATCAATTTACCTATTGTACAATTCGGTTGGAGAAGGGCTTCAAACACAAGAAAAAAGCAGGTTGATTCAACAACTTATTGTCGAAAAATGTGAAAACCATAACATTAAAACTTCGATTGTTTCTCCTCCTGTTTTACCATTAAAAAAGGAAACTATTATTATTGAAAAATCTTCCGAAGTAATAAAAAGAATACAAGAAGTAGCTTCTAAAGGTTTTTCTCCTTCATCATTAACAAGCTATATTCGAAACCCATTAGACTTTTATTACCAGAAAGTGCTTCGCGTAAAGGAGTATAATGAACTTGAGGAAACTGTTGCCCTAAATACACTGGGAACAATTATTCATGATACGCTTCAGGAATTATATGAACCTCTAAAAGGTGGTTTTCTTTCTGTTGATATTCTAAAAGGTTTGCTAAAATTAATAGAAGAGCAGGTTGCCTTTCAGTTTAATAAATCATTTAAAAAAGGGAATGTAAAATTGGGTAAAAACCGAATAATTTTCGAAGTTGCAAAACGCTATATTTCAAATTTCATACAATTTGAAATACGAGAATTAAAGTCGGGTAAAGAAATTAAAATACTTGAAATCGAAAAAGATTTAAGACTTTCAATTTCTATTCCTGACTTAGGTTTTCCTGTTTTTATACACGGAAAAGTAGATCGTGTCGATGAAATAAACGGGACATTGCGTATTATCGATTATAAAACAGGATTTGTAAAACAAACCGATTTAGAAATAATTGATTGGAATGATATAACCGAAGATTATAAATATAGTAAAGCGTTTCAGGTGCTTGCCTATGCGCTTATGCTCGATGGCAACAAAGCAATTACAACTACTTCAGCAGGAATCATTTCGTTTAAAAACCTCGCTTCTGGTTTTCTAAAATTTGCTATAAAAGAAAGTTCGAATTCCAGAAAAAAAGATTTTGGTGTAAATCAAGAAATCTTAACTAGTTTTACAATCGAATTAAAGAAACTAATTTTAGAAATCTGTAATCCTACAATTCCATTTACCGAAAAAGAAATATGACTATGAACTCATTTAAATTTTTTGGATTTAACCGAAAAATGATGCTTTTGTAATCAATAGAAGATTTTTTTTAATTGAATAGCATCGTTATTGAATTAAAAAAAGACAAAAAGTGAGAGCGAAATGATTATTTTGCAGGAAATTTTAAAAGTTTAAATGAGTTCTATAACTAAAAATATCCTTATTGAAGGAAAACACAATAAACCAATTGTAACCGACGTCTTTTTTGAAACAACTAACACCCCAAAACCCATCATTATTTTTTGTCATGGTTATAAGGGTTTTAAAGACTGGGGAGCGTGGAATTTAATGGCAGATGCTTATTCTAAAGCTGGATTTTTCTTTATAAAATTTAATTTTTCACACAATGGCGGGACTGCCGAGCAACCTATCGATTTTCCTGATTTAGAAGCCTTTGGGCAAAACAATTTTACAAAAGAACTTGATGATTTAAAGTCGGTTTTAGATTGGATTTGTGCTTCGGAAACCTATAAAAAAGAAGTAAATACACAAAACATAAGTTTATTAGCGCATAGTAGAGGTGGCGGAATTATTTGTATTAAAACTGAAGAAGATTCGCGTATTAAAAACGTAATAACACTTGCAGGAGTTAGCGATTACAAAGTAAGGTTTAATGAAAATACGGAAGGCTTTAAGTTATGGCAAGAAACAGGAATCACCTATATAGAAAACGGAAGAACCAAGCAACAAATGCCACATTACTTTCAGTTTTACACTAATTTTATTGAAAATGAAAATCGATTTACTATAAAACGAGCCGTGGAAAATTTAACCGTTCCGCATTTAATTATTCACGGTACGCAAGATCCAACTGTGTCTTTAGATGAAGCTAAAAACCTGCATAAATGGAATGCCAAAAGTAAGCTTGAAATTATTGATGGCGCCGACCATGTTTTTGGCGCATCTCATCCTTGGAATGAAAACACCTTGCCAACAGATTTAGAAAAAGCGATAGAAAATTCGATAGCGTTTCTAAAGAAATAAAAACTTAAAACATTCTTTCGTTTTTTCTGAAATAAAAAAATCCGCAATACATGCGGATTTTCTGCTTGATGTGGAGAAGATGGGAGTCGAACCCACGACCTCTTGACTGCCAGTCAAGCGCTCTAGCCAGCTGAGCTACATCCCCTTATTTTTTCGCAATTACTACATCTTACCGCTTAAAACCAATACAGGTTTACTAGTGTGAAATTCTTTTTTTAACACAACATTCTTTTCCCATAACTTTTTAAAGAACCCTCTACGTCTTCTAATTACACAAAGTAAATCTGGATTATGAGATTGAAAATGTTCTAAAACTCCCTGAAAAACTGTAGCGTTTTCGGTAGTTGTAAGCTTCGATTTAATTTCTAATAAACTGGCATCGACATCATTCTTTTCGGAAGGAACATCGTGCGTAATAACATGTAATAAATTTAATTTTGCGCTAAATATGTTTACTAAATCTTTAAGAGGCTCTAGCACATTTTCTTTTTCGAAATAACCCTCTTTAAACGCTAAAAGAATGGTTTCGAATTTTCTAAAAATATAATTTTTAGGTAATATTAATAATGGTATCTCTGTTTGTTTTACAAGTTTTCCTGTAATCTTTCCTAGGTAAATCTCATCTTTAATTTCTATACTTTGAGGTGAAACAATCATTAAATCAATATTTAATTTTTTTGATATTCTCGCAATACCTTCAAAAGGATCTCCCTTTATTGGCTTTGCTATAACCTCAACACCACTTGTGTTAACACTACTTAATACTTCATTTAACTGCGCAATGTTTTCATCTAATAATAACTGATTGACCTTCGTTAATCCTGCAACTTTCGAAAACTCTTTATATACATTAATTAAATACACCGAAGCGCCTGTAATAGAAGCAAGCTTTATAGCGTAGTTTAAATTATTAATACCATTGTCGGTTGAACCAACAGGGACAAGAATTTTTCTAATACTCATATATAATTGTTCGTGTAATTATTAACTTTGGCAAAAATACATCTAAAAATTGATACGCTTCACAAAAAAGTAGAAATACCACAATTACATCCTGTGCAAAAAATTGACATTTCCTTTAAACGAATTCAACAGTTAGCGCTGCCTGCTATAATTGCAGGTATTGCCGAGCCTATTTTATCACTAACTGATGCCGCTGTCGTAGGAAACATTTCTAGCTTTGGCACCGAATCACTTGCTGCTGTAGGTATTGTCGGTACCTTTTTATCGTCCATTATTTGGGTTTTGGCTCAAACTCGAAGCTCAATTTCTGCTATTATTTCTCAAAATCTTGGTGCAGGAAAAATTGATACACTAAAAAGTTTTCCTGCTCAGGCAATCCTTTTTAATGTCGTACTAAGCTTTATAGTCCTGTTCTCTTTTTATTTTTTTATCGATGAAATCCTTTCTTTACTTCAAGCAAAAGGGCTGATTTTTAAATTAAGTATCGATTATTTCGATATTCGTGTTTGGGGTTTCCCGTTAACCCTTTTTACCTTTGCAGTTTTTGGAATATTTAGAGGGTTTCAAAACACTTTTTGGCCAATGATAGTTGCAGCAATTGGTGCGCTTACAAATATCGGACTCGATTTTGCATTGGTTTATGGTATCGAAGGTCTTATCGAACCTATGCATGTTAAAGGGGCGGCTTGGGCAAGCCTAATTTCTCAATTTTTAATGGCGCTGTTAGCGTTAATTTTTCTACTTGTTAAAACCGATGTTTCTCTTAAAATAAAAAAAGTTATTCATCCTGAAATTCGACGTCTAATAACCATGAGCTTTAATCTTTTTATACGCTCGGTTGCGCTTAATATTGCTTTACTTCTAGCTGTACGGGAAGCTACCTCTCTAGGAAAAGAATATATTGCTGCACACACGATTGCAATTAATCTTTGGTTGTTTTCTGCCTTCTTTTTAGATGGCTATGGCGCTGCTGGCAATATTTTAGGTGGAAGGCTACTCGGTGCAAAAAAATATAAACACCTTTGGAAGCTTACCAAAAGAGTAAACTTATATAACATTG
>Ga0256847_1001725_pt1 | contig 10585 bp, 5 predicted proteins | sample TeddybearmetaG_FD_189099 | JGI IMG/M metagenome (GOLD analysis project Ga0256847, IMG submission 189099) | Hydrothermal vent microbial communities from East Pacific Rise, Pacific Ocean - Teddybear | ecosystem: Environmental > Aquatic > Marine > Hydrothermal vents | place: Pacific Ocean: East... | reverse complement strand
CCATAATTACCGTCGCCTTCATTCCCCTTGTCTGGTTTTTTTTGCCGGAAACAGTACTGTTTCTGGCACGTAAACGTGGTACAGGAGCGTTGGAGAAAATCAACCACACCCTGAAACGCATGGGGCACTCAGTTGTTGATAAGCTGGATGAGGTGCAACAGAGCGGTACGAAGTTCAACAAAATGCAACTGTTCTCGCCAGAACTGTTGCGTACCACACTGTTGCTGACAGCAGGTTATTTCTTCCACGTAATGACTTTTTATTTCATTATCAAATGGATTCCCAAGATAGTTGTGGACATGGGGTTTGATCCATCCACAGCGGGAACGGTACTGGTCTGGGCGAATGTTGGAGGCTTGCTGGGTACTGTATTGCTGGCATTGGCGTCGGGTCGGTTCTCACTACGTTATCTGGTAGTTATTGCGATGCTCGGTTCTTTTCTTATGGTGGGATTGTTTGGTCAGGGATTTTCAACAATCCGGGATTTATCACTGATAGCTGCTGCAGCTGGTTTCTTTACCAGCACAGGTATCGTAGGGTTTTATGCCCTGAATGCACGCATGTTTCCAACCGAAGTGCGCGCTGGTGGTACAGGTTTTGTAATAGGCATTGGCCGTGGAGGTTCTGCACTTGGTCCCATCCTTGCCGGATTTTTGTTTGCCTCTGGCCAGGACCTGCAAACGGTTGCACTGACGATATCCATTGGTTCCTTGCTCGCTGCTGGTCTGGTGTTGATGTTATCTGCGCAAAAAAGCGAACAAGAAGCGCTCGCTCAGACGTAATTAGAGGGACAGTATACTGTCCCCCTAATTACAACCTGCGCCAGGTGGAGAACCTGAGGCCTGCTACCGTTACCGCACCATAAATAACCATTGCCCCCGCTGTGCACGCATAGATGAAGTTTAAGCCGAAGTTGAATGCGTAAACTCCAAGAGCCGATGCAAATACCGCGATAAACACTCTGCAAAAAGTCGCTATTATTGGCCAGAGTACTTTTCCTGCCCCTTGCGATGCAAAGTACAGGGATAGGCCAAGGCCGAGAAATGCAAATGCCGGGCCAGCAATGCGCAGGTAGAGTGAGGCGGCTTCGACCGTAACCGGATCAGTGGTAAAAAGATCGACCCACAGCCACGGGAACATGGAAAGTACGATACCAACCATCCCGGATATAAGTGCAGCTATTCCACCTCCAATCCAGCTGATTCTCTCAGCGCGTTTAATATTTCCAGCACCAATATTGATACCTACCATGGAGGTCATGGAGACGCCGATACCAAATACCAGGGGAATAATAAGAAATTCTACGCGGGACCCTATTCCGTACCCGGCCAGGTTTGCTTCGCCGAAACCACTAATGAGAAAATTTATGGAGGTAACAGAGAAAACTACCAGTATCGGCGAAAGAGAGGAGAGCAATCCTACCGAATAGATTGAGCGGAACAGGTCACGACTTAAATTCAGCCGATTAAGATGTATCCGCACTGGTGCGTGTTGCAGTTTGTACACGAGTATTAAAGTCATAACAAAGGAAGTGGCAATTACAGATATAGCAGCGCCCGTTATTCCCATACTTTGTACGCCAAACCATCCCAGGATTAAGGTGCCCGAGAGTGGAATTTGAATACAGGCTGCTGCAACCATGAGTGTCGCAGGTAGTACCATATTGCCCATGCCTCTAAAAATGGAGTTCAACAAGGCCATCAACCAGATTGTGATGCTCCCGCAGAATAAAATGGTGGCGTAGGCATTCGCCTGTTCCAGTATCTGTGGACTTGCCCCAAAAGCAGACAGCAGGTTTTGCCCGAAGAGTAGATACAAAGCCATAAAAGTGACACCGGCCAACACTGCTATTGCAATGGCGTGCCAGATCAGGCGCTCGGCTGTTTTGATGTGACCCCGGCCAATCGCCTGGGCGACTGCACCAGTTACAGAGCCCCCAATAGAGCCGTTGGCTAACATTTGCATTAACATAAGCCCGGGAAATACGATGGCCATTGCTGCAAGTGAAGTGGTGCCCAATTGCCCCACATACCAGACCTCGGTCATGCTTACACTGGCCTGCACTACGAAAGCCATAGCATTTGGCGTTGCCATGCGAATCAGGACGGGCAGGGCGGGTGCGCTTAGAATCTGCCTCGTTCGCGCATTGGGTTGTTTGCTTGCTTCAGCCATTATCTGTTTCAGGATCCTGTTTAGATACCAAGTTGTAGTTTTATACCAATCTGATCAAGTTTGTTAAACTGGCCAAACAGTTCGTCCGCTTTACCACTAAACCTCTCTGCATACAGGCTAATTTGTAGCGTTGATGTTAATTCGTAGGTAGCATTTAGCCGAAGTAAATTATCGTCTTCGTTAAGATGGTAGAGCCACAATATTTGTGTGCTTAAGCTTTCATTCATGAAGGTGCGTCGCAATAGAAAGGTAATATTTGTATCTGTATTGTCTCGAGTTCTGGACTGGAACACCTGCATGCTGATAAAAGTATCTGTTAAGCCCGACCAGTCTACGCCCAGTACATAAGCGACCTCGTGACTTTTAGTCCCACCCTGGACGGAGGCTGAATCAACCACGCGCATATATTTGTCCGAATTAACCACAAATTCGCTTCGCAGCACAAAGTCTCCAAATGCGTTGGTGGCACTGGCACCAAAGGTGTGTGTGCGCTCGTATTGGGGTGTGAACAGCAACCCACTGGAATCGACTGTAATACGAACAACAGGAAAATCATCATAGTGGTAAAAATAGTTCAGAGTAATGTCCCAGCCCACCTTGAAAAGGGAGAAGCGCAGGCCTATATCACTATCCTTAAATAATCTGTTGGGGCGGTCCACCGGGTCGAACCGTTGTGGCACATCAGGAGAAATGGATGAAAAGGGGGCAGTTATCTCATACGTCGACCCGGGCCCAGGCAAGCTGTGCATTGATGAATCGGGTATCCACAATAACTGTAAGTCGCCTGCTTCCAGGTACCATTCGAAATTAACCATCCATGTCGGAATTCGCGAATCATCGAAATCCTCGAGAATAAACTCGCGAAAATCCTGCGGGTTGATCAGGTCCAGCAGTTTTAATCCGTCTGCCTGGCCCCAGACCACCTGTTGTTTTCCGAGTCGCAGGTGTGTTTTGTCCAGATCCAGATCCCAATACAGCTCACGCAGCTCCAACTCCAGAGAGTTGCTGACATTAAATCGTCTGGAAAGTGGGGCAACAGAGGGTTGATTGTTCTGTCCAGGCTCGAGTGCATCCGGGCCGACGAACTGCGCGCGCACTATGGCTGTAAAGGACGTGTTTGGGGTAAGGTTTTGTGAACTTTCTATAAGGGCGGTAAATTTGGATTTCTGCAACCCGTCTTTAGACCAGCTATGGTCAATACTGATTATGCCTGTTGTTTCAAGCCCACCCCCCTGCAGGCTGTATGAGAGCAACAAAAATGCCAGACCGGTGAATTTTCTCACTGCGATTCCCGGAAGGTCATTTGAAACTAAAGGCCCCGTTTTAACTGGCGTGTTTCAAACCAGCTGTCCTTGACGGGGGTCAGGTAGTCTATTTTCGAGAAGGTGAAGCGTGTTTTATGCCCGGTTTTCAGATTTTCTGCATAAATTTCGTGACTGGTCCATATTCCATCTATATGCCGGATGTCCCTGTTCAAAATAAATTTCAGGGGGTTGCCTTTTATGTCCCAAAATTCGCTTTTTCGGGCCATCCAGATATTTGGATCGATGTAGGATACCACGCGACCATAACCAAGCTCACGGGCCACCTTGTCTGAAACAGGAATAGCTTCAAGCACAAAACATTCCGCGCCATCAACTATCTCCTTGCCAGTGAGTGTATAGGTATAGTCGGCGAGATTTGGTTTGTTTTCGTTCTTGATGTCTTCATAGCTCAAATCTGTACCCAAAAAATAGTCACCCCGGTTCGAGGAGGATATGCGCCGTATTTTTCTGGCTGCGGGCAGGTAGAGCCACTGGTCATCATCCATGCTCGTATCTTTGTAGTCGTAAGTAAGAAACCCCGTGTCTTTAATATTGGCCGGGCTTAGGTAAAAGAGGACCGTACGTTTGTCTTCTCCAAAATATTTTCTGAATCCGCGAGTTTCCCTTATCCTGGTTTTACCTCGTCGGTCAATCAGTTCCATTTTTAGATGCCTGGAAACATAGGCGCCATCGTCACGGGTAACCACCAGGTGCATAATTTCCAAAGCACTCAGCTCATCTGCCATAACCGGTTTGGATATGCCTGAAAAACCAAGGCCTGCAAGCAGCAATAAACCTGCTACCGCGCTTGTGGGCAATCGAGCACCCCGTTGTTGGCGATAAATAAATTGGGGTCGGAGTAAAATTATCAAGGCGGGTAATAGCGTAAGGCTGAATATAAAAGCGGTACTTACTGAAACTGCGACGATGGCTCCAAAACGCATAAGGGGAACTACTTCCGATGAGACAAGCACTCCAAACCCGCAGGCAATTGCGAGCAAATTAAAAAATAGAGCGCGCCCGGTAGAAGGGAACAGGCTGTGGATAAGCCTGTTTTCTTCGGCTTTGGTATAGTTTCCCTCGAACAGGGTACGCATCCTGTCGATGGTGTGGATAGCGAAGTCGACGCCAAGCCCTATGGCTACTGATGCAAACATCGAGGTGCCAATGCCAATGGCAATTCCGAACACAACCATCACGGCGTATACAAACAATATGGATATGGCGACCGGTGCCAGCGAGAGAAGCCCTGCTGTAACAGACTTAAATACCAGACATGCCACCAGGAGAACCAGAGCCAAAGATACAAACACGCTGTTGAAGTGGCTTGCGCCTACGGAATCCACCCATTCATAGGTGACCATCGCCCGACCGCTGAGCGTAGCTTTTAAGCCAGGCTCATTGAAGGTTTCTTCGATGTACTCGTTCAGGGAAGCTATTACCGGCTTAATCTTAAGATAACTGGAATCTTTGATGCCTACACGAATATTGGCTTTTTGATAGTCGTAATCTATCTCTTCTTCAAAATCTGTAGGGTCAGCCGAAGCTGTATATAACAAAAACAGTTGAGCGATTAAAAGTTCATCATCCACCAACCGGTATTCCTCGGGCTGGCCTTCATTAAGGGACCGATTCATCTGTTTAAGGTAGTCTACAATTGACGTGGTTCCGCCAACGATTGCGTGTTTCTCGATTTCTGTTTGAAAGGCTTCCATTTTTTTCAGGTACAAAGGGTTAAACAAACCCTCGACCTCGTCGGTTTCAATGACGATGTCGAACACACTGGTTCCATCAAAGTGTTCATTTATTATTTTGTCAGCCTGGTAAACCGGTTCCTTTTCGTTAAATACATCGATGCGGCGATCGTCTACCTTAATGTTCATGGCTCCTATGATGCCGGCAAGTACGAGGCTTGCTCCCAGTGATACGATCAATCCGGGTCTTTTGATTACGATTGTACCCAGTCGCGCCATGAGCTTGCTGGCAAAGTCGTTGCCTTGGGTACGTGCTACATAATTGTCTGGTTTGGCTTTGAAAAAGCTCATGGAGGCAGGTAGAAACAACATTGAATAAATCCATGCAATTGCCACACCCAAAGCGGTAAACAAACCCATAAACTGCATGGGGGGTTGCAAAGATGAAATATACATACCCATAAACCCGGCGATAGTTGTTAGGGACGTGAGTGTGATCGGGCGCCACATTTCACACATGGCCTCCACAATGGCGCCATTGTTGTCTATTTCCGGATTATTTCTCAGGGACTCGTAATAGGCAGTGAATATATGGATAGAATCCGCCACCGCAATACCAATCAGCACAACTGGCATTCCATTGGTGATAACAAAAAATGACACGCCCGAAGCAGCCATCAACCCTACCGCTCCAACCACGGTTGCAACAACTATCAAATTTGGCAGCAGGGCACCGGCCAGGGTGCGAAAAGCGAGGAACAGGATAATAGTTATGATTATTCCAGCGAGCGGATTCAGTTTCTGTGCGTCGCTATCGATATAGGTGCCCATGTAGCCTGTGATGGCAGCTTCGCCCGCCACATGCAAACTTATTCCATCTGGCAGAGCTGTCTCGTTTACCATTCGGGTTATTGCTGTGTAGGTTGCTTCAGATTCCTGTTCGTTGAGCACTTCGGCGACAATGAGGGTTGCACTACCGTCCCGCGCGACAAGACTCCCGAGGTAAAGTGGAAAATCACTCACCTTGTGCCACATAGCCTGTGCGGCTTCCGGTGTATCGGGGTAATTGTCGTAGAACGCTTCGACGTTCATACCAAATTCACGGCCCTCTATGTTTTTTTCGGTTGCCAGACTGACAACACGTTCCGGGTCGATATTGGGTAAATCCTGTAGCTTGAAAGTCAGGGCTTCAACGAGTTGCAGGGCTTCCGGTGTGAATACACCATGTTCACCGTCCTGAAAAACCGCAATTACAATGGGATCAGCCAGGCCAAAAGTCTCTTTAACCTGCTCTCTGTATACGCGAGCGGGGTTGTCCTTTGGTATAAATGCATCTGACGTGGTGTCGCGTGTCAGGCCTGGCAGGTAACTACCTGCTGCGATGACTCCGATGATTCCGGCTAGTAATATTAGTATCCGAAACCTCAATACTTGCTCGAAAATAGTTTTTGTCATGGAGAGGCCTTTGCGTAATATGTGTATATACACATATGATGACAGAATAATTTTCTATTGCAAGGATGATTAGATATTGGACCTTTGGTGGATTTTCTGACGCAGGTCAAGTAAATCGGATTCAAGTGCAGACCACTGTTGTGCGCCTAAGGTTGCCAAGACGCGTTTTTGTGCTTTACGCCATAGTTTTCTGGCATCTGCAAATTTAGCTTTGCCTTCACGGGTAAGGCTTACTTCCCGGGATCGTGCATCGCTATCGGAAGTTCTTATCGTTACGAAACCTGCTTTTTCCAGCGGTTTCAGGTTGCGGGTAAGGGTAGTGCGCTCCATATAAAGAACATTGGCCAGATCGGAGATTTTGCTTGTTCCAATTCTTCCCAGATAGCCCAAAATCGCGAATTGCGAACGCTTTATTCCTGATGGACGCATCTCTTCACTATAGATGCGTGTAACGGCTCTGGCGGTTTGATGCAAATTATTGCTGACACAGTGGATCGGGTTTAACAAGTCTTCCATGCGATATCCGAATATGATTTGGATAGTATAGTATATGTATATACACCTAAATGCCAATCGAGGGACAGTATACTTAATAGATTTCTATTAAGTATACTGTCCCTCTAATTAACTATGCCCTACATTGGAAAATACCGCATGATCTCTAGAGTTTGTCTATTACATAGAACTTTCCTGCTGAGCCTGATTATCCTGTCCCCCGGTTTGATATTTGCCGAAGACAAAAAGGACGATGCCGAGAAGAAAGAAGAAGAGCCGAAAACGATTGCCGAACTTACCAAAGACAGTACCCGAATGGATGGTCTGTTTACCCTGTTTCAAAATGACAAAACCGGCGAAGTACACATGTTGGTTAAAGCGGATCAGCTGGACAGGGAGTTTATCTATTTTGCCCATGCTTCCAACGGTGTTCCAGCGCTGGGGATTTCCAGGGGCAGTTATCTGGATACAGGGGTAATTTCTTTCCGTCGTTTTTATGAAAGAGTCGAAATTGTACGGGTTAATACAGCCTATTATTTTGATCCCGGGAATGCACTTTCAAGGGCGGCGGATGCCAATATCTCAGAGGCAATATTGGCGGTTGAAAAAATTGCCGCAGAAGATGAAATGACCGGCGAGATGTTGATTAGTGTTGACAAGATTTTTTTGAGTGAGGCACTGTTGCAGGTTAAACCTACTGCTCACCCCGATGCGGATCCTAAAACCACTTTCACACTGGGGGCTCTGTCAGAAGGCAAAAGCAAAATTACCAGGTTGCGCAATTATCCTGAGAATACGGATATTGAGGTGGAATATGTCTACAGCAATGAAGCGCCAACTGTGCAGGCTGATAGCGATGTCACTGATTCCCGGAATGTAGCCATTCGAGTTAATCATACGCTTCTGAGCATGCCGGAAAATGAATATCAACCGCGCAGGGATGATCCGCGCGTTGGGTATTTTACAGCAGAATCTACGGAGCTGACTTCCTTAAGTGTAACGCCCTACCGGGACTTCATTCATCGTTGGCATCTGGTCAAAAAGGATCCGAATCTTGCTGTCTCCGAACCAAAAGTCCCGATTACATGGTGGATAGAAAACACTACACCGGTAGAAATACGCGAGCTGATAAAGTCAGCCGCACTCGCCTGGAACCCTGCGTTTGAAAAGGCCGGATTCAAAAATGCGCTGGTAGTCAAGATACAGCCGGATGATGCGGATTGGGATGCGGGGGATATTCGATATAACGTATTGCGCTGGATTGCATCTCCAAATCCTCTTTTTGGTGGCTCAGGCCCCAGCTTCACCAACCCGCGTACCGGGGAAATTCTTGGGGCGGACATAATGTTGGAGTACAGTTATCTGGGGTCGAGCGTATTGGTTCAGAAATTGTTTGCCGCTGACAAAGCTGTGAAGCCTTATCCCTCGGACTCTTATTGCACTCTTGCTCAGGGTATGCAGAGCAATATGTTATTTGGCATGGCTGCGGCAAAGGGAGCAGGTTACAGTGAAGAGCAGAAAAAACAATTATTGCACGACACTCTGTACTACCTGATCTTGCATGAAATCGGCCACACCCTGGGCTTAAACCATAATATGAAGGGCACGCACTACATAAGCACTGCCCAGGCATTTGACGCTAAGGTGGTAGCTGTACGCGGGCTGGCAGGTTCGATAATGGACTATCCTGCGCTTAATTTTGCTCCCCCCGGTGAAACACAAACTGATTTTTATCCAACTCGCGCGGGCCCCTATGATGATTGGGCCATTGAGTATGGTTATTCGACCGCATTACCCGATATCGAGATGGAGGAAGCACGCCTTTCAGTGATTCTTCAGCGCTCCACGGAACCGGCGCTGGCTTTTGGCAATGATGCGGACGATATGCGCTCGCCCGGAAAGTCCATTGACCCCCGGGTGAATTTGTTTGATATGGCTTCGGATGCCGTTACCTACGCTTCCAGACGCATGGACCTGGTGCAACAAACGATTAACAATATGCCCAGGCATTACCCGGATGCCGGAAACTCTTTTCAGGAAACCTATGTCAGTTACCGTGTTCTGATGTCCCAAATGAGAAGCTCTGCAGCAGTTGTTTCCCGTTATATTGGTGGCGTTTACCTGGACCGTGGCATGTCAGGGCAGGAGGGGGCAGGGGCGCCTTACACACCGGTTTCCCTCGAAGAACAACAGGCCGCTATGCAGGTATTGAAGCACCAGGTTTTTGCCCCGCAAGCATTTGATGCACCTCAGGATCTGTACCGGCATCTTGCCCAACAACGTCGCGGGTTTAACTTTTTTGGCACAACGGAAGATCCCAAGCTGCATGACATAGTATTGAGAATTCAGAAGGGGGTGTTAAATCACATCTTGCATCCTGTGGTAATGAAACGCATGAGTGACAGCCGTCTGTATGGTAATGAATATAATGTGGCACTGTTTGTTAGCGAGTTAAATGACGCCATTTTTGCCGAGGATGCGAAGTCTAACGTCAATACGGTGCGCCAGAATCTGCAGATGGAATACACCAATCGTCTGACGGCTATGGTAAAAGGTGATGGAAAGGCGAAATATGATACACCCTCGCAAAACATGGCGGTGTATGCGCTAAATGAAATATTGAAGATTCAGGATCGAAGGCGTGGAGGTAATATTGAAACCAGAGCGCATGCCCAAAACCTGCAACGGGTAATTGGCAAGGCCCTGGACACGCATAGTTAAGGCTTTGGGCTATGAACTATTGGCCAGGCAAGCTAGTCGGGATGTTATCTGTAGTCCTGTTTCTGGGTTGCAACCTGCGCGCAGAACAGACTGCAGATCAATCCATAGCCCTTGACCTGAAAGCGGAGAAGTTTCGTGCCTGCATGTTTGAACAGGTGAGTATTGCCAGAGACGACCAGACAATGGGCGAACTGCGCAAGATCTGTAAAAACACCGCTATCGGTCTGGTCCAGTCACGGCGAACCCTGGAAAGTGCGGTAAGTGATAACCCCTTCGCCATATTGCCTTATCGACCCAACTACATATTGCCGTTCACCTATTCCAAAGTGAATGAAAATCCTTACCAAAATGTGTTGCAGGGAGAGCATTTTGAGAACGTAGAAGCTAAATTCCAGATTTCGTTCAAGTATAAATTTGCCAGTAACGTACTGGTTAAAGACCTGGATTTGCAGGTTGCCTTTACCACTGTGAGCTGGTGGCAGTCATACAATTATGAGATTTCAGCACCGTTTCGGGAAACTAATTACGAACCCGAGCTTATACTCAGCTACGAGCGGTCCTGGTCCCTGTTTGGTTTGCCTGTTAAGAACACCTTTTTGTCCCTGACGCATCAGTCCAATGGCAGGGGTGGGGAGCTATCCCGAAGCTGGAATCGTGTTATCGGCGGTCTGACAGTGGATCAGGGAAATTTTGTCTGGACAGCAGCTGCCTGGTGGCGTTTTCCTGAAGACGAGAAAGAAGATC
>Ga0256847_1001724_pt1 | contig 10599 bp, 10 predicted proteins | sample TeddybearmetaG_FD_189099 | JGI IMG/M metagenome (GOLD analysis project Ga0256847, IMG submission 189099) | Hydrothermal vent microbial communities from East Pacific Rise, Pacific Ocean - Teddybear | ecosystem: Environmental > Aquatic > Marine > Hydrothermal vents | place: Pacific Ocean: East... | reverse complement strand
GTACCAGATAAAGGATTGGAAGGATTCAAGAAATATGTCGCTCTAGGTGTATTAGCCAACAACATAAAACGGCTAGGCAAATATCTGAAAGAACAGAGAGCCTAAAATTCAAAATTCATAAAGAATCTAGGGAGTAGTCTGTCTTGTCAAGAAATAATTGTCGGAAATGGGCTAGAAAAGACTACTTGAGAGTAGGAATTGAGATAAATTGTCTGCCTCTAGGATAGATGATTGATTAATACAATAAAATTTGTTGCAACAAATATAAAATTGTGTGAATTTTCTTACTTTTCGGTCAAGCACTAACTAATTGTAAACAATCCATTATGATTTGAAAAATACACCTTTGTACGAGTTTTTTTGTGCTTAGGAAAATAGGAATATAAAATGCGTTAAGAACTGGGTACAGCCTTGAATTCTTTTGGTTCGTTTTCTTTTTCAAGAAAGAAAATGAACGCCCGTCCTGGCGAAGGACCATATCGCTTGAAAATCATTACTCAGATTTACTAAAAACATTCTTACTTCTTACTTCTAATTTTCCTTGTTTATGTTACAAGATTTTCTAAATAATGATATTCAATTCCAAATTCCGCCTTTAATTCATTTACTTTTTGAAGGGCTCTTGGGTTTTCATTGCCTGTTTTTTTAGCGGTGAGCATTACATTTTTACCTGTATGTTCAGAAGATATGAATTCAATTACATTTACTTCATACCCTTTAGATTCTAATATTAAAGCACGAATGGTATCTGTGATCATTTCTGCCTGACGTTCTTTTAATATCCCATATTTTAAGAGTGGATTTAAAGAAGATTCTGTTTTTTGCATTGCTTTTCTTATCTGTTTATGACAGCATGGAGCGACTACGATGTATTTAGAATCAGCTTCTAATCCCTTGGCTATTGCCATGTCTGTAGCTATATCACAAGCATGAAGAGCAATCACAATATCTGCCTTATTGATTGGAAATTGATCTATGCTTCCCAATTCGAATGATAGACCTTCCAATGAATTCTTTTTGGCAATAGTATTACATTTTTGAACAAGATCTTCTCTTATTTCTACACCAATCGTTTTTAATTCAATGTTAGAATTGTTGGCTAAATAATCATGCAATGCAAATGTGAGATAGCCTTTACCACATCCCATATCATAGATTGCGGAGATGGAAGTATCATCTTTTATCAAATTTGAGATTAGCTCGACGAATTTATTAATCTGTTTGAATTTGTCCTGAGCATGCCCATAGACTTTACCATTGGTAGAACTCAATCCTAGATCAGTAAGGTAAGGCGTCGATGCTGGAATTAATCTTTGTTTTTGGTGATTATGAGATCCGAGTTCGATGACATGATTTTCCTTGCTAATCAATACTTTTGATTTTCCCTTTTGGGATTGCAAGAGTGTAATTTTTTTGTCTGTGAGAAATAAATCTGCATTATAAAAAGACTCTTGCAAAAATGTTTCAACTGTATCCACCAATGCTGTGTTGTTGAAATTCTGAGTTTTATCATTGGTTTGGTATCGAAAAGTAGCATTCCACAAGATTTCTTCTCCAAGGTTTATAGGTCTAATAAAGACATTTCTAAGTTGGCTATCCTTGCTCCTCGGTTTTGAGAATGTAAGTTTGAATAACTCCTCATTATCAATTGAAGCATTAATATAATTTAGGAATTCTTGCATTCAACAAAGGTAACTATTGTGGGTGAAGCAGGAGGGTGAATGTGATTTGGTGTTTTAATACATTATAACTTATATGACAAACCTATATTAAGGCGATAAATATTGCCAAACCCAAATTCTCCCCAAATTCCTAAGTTTGAAATGAAGAAATATCTGACACCCGAACCTATAAAATATGTAAATCTATTCACTTTTATATCAACTACTTCTTCACTTATGAAATCCTTAATGAGAGGATCAATGGTTGTTTTTCTTTTAATGATACTATATCCAAAGTTAATTGATGCATATGTATCAAGATTTTTAATAACTGATTTATGATACTTTAATTTCCCTCCAATCGTATAAACTATTACTCTTTTCTTAATAGATGCACTGCAATTATCAGGGTCTATTTGACAATTTTGAGAACTGACTAGTGATTCTAAAACTTCAGTATTGCTGTTTGAATTTAAATTTATTATATCGGTAAAATAGAAAGGAATTTCTACTGTCAAATTATTATAGTAAAATAAACCAGCAAGACTTAATTCATCTTCTATACCATATTCATATTCCAATTGAATCGCAGGAGCATGTGCAGATAAATTTATTCCAATTTGATTTAAGGAAAAGTCAAACCTATTTATGAATTCTATACTTAGGTTAATTGCCTTATCATTTTTGAGAAATAAGTATTTTTTTGATGAATCTATACTATCCTTCGTTAATAATTGCCCATGTGCCTCTGAGAAAATTAGTGTTAATAGCAATATGTAAAGAAAGACATTTTTCATCTAGTTCAAATTTTGGATTCCATATGTGTGAAATTCATATTGCACTTTTTTCAATATATTTTAGATTTAAATTTTTCATCTGAGACATGCCCTTAATTTAGTAGATTAATATTGCTTTGCCTTATCAGGCGGATTTACTTTTTTCCAGCAAAAAAAGTAACAAACCTGCCTGCCGGCAGGCAGGAATGCCCGATATCTAAAGGAAGTTTTGTTCCGCTAAAGCTCCTCAAACCGATATTTCCGTTGAATTACACGCTTATTCTCGCTAAGGCGAGACGCGATTCCATTCACTTCAACCTCTACTTCTTTTAGATACCGCTCAACATCCCAATACGTTCAATCGATCCAGCCAACATATCAGATTAATTTTTTTGTGCAATTTATTTTACACACTTCCATATTGACATTTTATATCTGAAATTAATTTATTTAACAGAGTTAGAAAATTTTAAAGAAAGAAATTTGTAATTATTAAGCGTTTAATTCATTACACTTGCTTCTTAGGCTTCGGGTATTCAATTTAGCATAAGCAGCTTCTGTAGTTTTCCTTTGCTAGAAATTTTAGAGACCGATCCTCTGCAACTTTAATACCGATACGTCAACCCGACATTCAAGAGATGTACATTTCCAATCCCATATTCTCCCCAAATTCCAATATTTGAGGTAATGAAGTATCGTGCACCTACGCTTCCAAAATACACTATTGAAGGGATTTCAGTTATAAGACCTACCTCATCAACGGCTTCTTGCAATGCGGTTTCTGTGATTGTTTTTCTCCTATTGAAGCTATATCTTAAATAAGTAGAGGCGTAAGTATCTAAATTTTCAATGATAGGTTTATGGTATCTTAATTTCACACCTAAAGTGAAGACATTCACCCTTTCTTCAATTGTCGACCCACATTCACTTGGATTTATTATACAATTTAGAGAGGTGATAATTGACCCGAAATCTGATAAATCTATTGAACTTATTTGATCAGCTAATTCCTGATATGATACAGAAGTACTCGCTTTGACGGTGTAGAAAGATATAAAACCAGCAATACTTAATTGATCTAATATACCATATTCATAGGCAAGCTGAATAGAAGGACTTGGGTCACCTGATCCGTTTGCTTGAAATAGGCTAAAAGTAAAATCTGAAGCATTGAAAAACCAACTCTAAGATTTAGAGCTTTATCTCCTTGAAGAAAGTAAAATTCTTGGGTTTCTCTATCTGTATCGCCGGATAATAGTTGAGCATTAATATTAGAGAAAATTAACAATGCTATACATATAACAAAAAAAATCTTTTTCATTGTGGTTTATTAGTTTCTACTTCTTTGGACGTCTTGTGAACCCATAAGTCTCATATGCTAATCAGACTTCCACGATTTTATGAGTTTATGTGAATGTTCAAAGTTAAAATTGATTTATTAGGTAACCAATTTACTCAATTCCTGAGCCCTAACCAAAGCTTGATTAATTGCAACTTGGAATTTCTCAGATACTTCTTGATCATTCAGCTTGGTGAAAGCAGCTTCGGTCGTCCCACCTTTACTCGAAACTTTAGATATCCATTCTTCACAACTGAAGTCAAATTTATTAAAGAGGTCAATGGCACCTCTAAATGTCTGTGAGGTAAGCAATTCTGATTCTGCCTGTGTGAAGCCCATCTGGATTGCAGCATTTATTAGTGATTGCATGAAGTAGAAGATATACGCTGGGCCAGAACCAGATATTGCAGTAGCTGCATCTATCATATCTTCATTCTCATTATAAATCGATTTTCCTGTGCTATTGAGAAGATTCTGAACGGTAACTAATTCTATTCTAGTGATTGATTCTGAAGAAGTGAATACAGTCATTCCTACTCCTATTTGAGCCGGAAGATTTGGCATGGCTCTTATTATTTTATCTGTTCCGAGTTGATCGGCAATAGTTTTGATTTTGACACCAGCCATTATAGACAGCACTACTTGTTGTTGGTCGATGTATTCTCTTAAAATTGAAAATAGCAAACCTGTGTCCTGTGGTTTTACGGCAAGAATGATTAAATCTGCTTCCTTTATGTAATTTCCAGGTTCTCCGTAAACAGTGCCAATGTTTAGCTTCTTAAGTTCTTCGGCCTTTTTTAAGGATTTTTCTAGAATCAGCATATTGTCAGCTGTGACAATGTGTGTTTTGAGGAAACTTTTAGCAAAGGTAAGTCCCATATTACCACCTCCAACAATTAATATTTTCATTTGATCTTGAATTAGGTAGATATAGGGCAATGATTAGACCAAAGATATAAGCCTAATTATTCTTGTTTAGATGTGTTCTTTTTAACTACTAAGTTCTCAAAGTAATCATAAAGAAGGCACAGAGCTAGTTGTTGAAATTATAATTTGTAAAGTGCAGAATGTTTACTCTTGAAACAACTCTGAGATGTAAAATAAAGAAAGGAGAAGCAGAGATTATCAGACTCTTTTTCTCCTCCTTAAAAACACCTATAAAATTATCAAATTACTTTTTTAATTACTTCAATTATCAGGTTTTAGTTCTTTTGCGATTTCAATTTTATATCCTTGACGTAATTTTGTTACTTTATATTCGCCAGCTCTGATGAGGATGCTTTTACGTAAATGGGGTAAGTTTATTACATTTTGATATTCAATAGTAATGGTCCCGTTTCCAAATATTGCATCTGCTTTTTCTGATGTCATTGATCGTCTATCAATTAGGATATCTTTCAAATTTCCTTTTTGATCAATTAATAATCTATTATTGCTTTTAGATTCCGCTTCTTGAATCGTGCAAATACTTTTTTCAAAGGCTTTATTTACATCACAATATTCAATATCTATTGAAATTATCGTTGGTGTGCTTATGGTATCGTACATAATTGTGAACGATAGTGAAAGCATTAATGCTATGGTTTTGGTTATCATGTCTTAAAATTTAAAAGGTTTACAAATGTTGTACTTAAAAGTTAAAACTTCTATCTAACTGAAAATACAATAGGATTTATTGAGATTGTTATATCCCTTGGGTTGTAATTGTTTTTAGTAGAATACTTTCTTTTGAAGTATTTACCCTTATAATACCTTTAGAGGCGAAAATGTGACTTTTAAAAGTGTTTTTTAACAAATTATTTTGATTAAAGTCTTTCTGAGCACTTTGAATCTGTTGAAGATTGGGAGTATTTTCTATTTAATTAAACTTATAAAATGCTGTCAATTAGATATTTATGGAATATGGAGTTGCTGAAATCATGATTTAGTGTTGAATTATGAAAATAAAGTAAAACTAAGCTGGTGTTATTGTGATTAATAATTATAAAAAATAATTAAACAAAAAATATCATAAATCATATAGCTGAAAAAAGATATGTGTTAATTATAAGATCACAGTTAGTTAGAAAAAACTTTTATTTTATTTCAAAAACCCTGTCACACTTTGGCTCCTAAATGCATTATATAAGAAATGATAAGACCATGAGACACACAACAAAGAATGATTTAAATAGGGCAGTTAGCCTTTTAAATTTTGAGCAAGAAAATATGAGCAAGGCTAAAAGTCTACTTACTACTAAATATAAAATTCCACAATTCCATTTATCATTAATAGTTCATAAGATATTTCATAGACTTGGTACATATGATTTCAAGTGGCCACCAAAAAATTACACTTCGTTGTGGGATCAATTCCATCAAATAGCCTCAGAAGAAGTTAAATATTTGAATTTTCAGCACTAAAAATCAATGAAAACCATTACGCGATAAACCATACAATCTAACTTTCCTTCAACCTATTCTCTCTTCAATTAGTTTTTTCAGGATATTTCCGCTCTATACTTAACTCCTCACTAACTATATTTTTACATTTGTTAACAATACTGGACTCCCGTTTTGGAGTTAATTATATTGGGAGCATGAATTCCTACTTATTCGAAGAGTTAAAAATGTATATGAAATTTAGATTACCAACTTTTATCATCTTAATGTTTATTGGATATTCTTTGCTTGCTCAGTATGAGGATATCTATTTTGACGATTATGTTTATGTGACTAATATTAAATCCGTAAAAATAAACCCATCTGGGAGTCCACTCAAACCTCCAATTGTCTACTTGGGAAACCCTCAAAGGTTGATTGTCTCCTTTGATGATATGGACAATGAAGTGAAAGATTATTCTTATGATATCGTGCATTGCAATAAGGATTGGACACCTTCTGAAATGGAAAGGATTGAGTACTTAGACGGCTTTGTGGATGAAGAGGTCGACAATTCAAATTTTTCAGTAAATACCTTTGTCCCATATATTAATTACCAATTGCCATTGCCTAATGTTGATGTGTCGTGGAATATTTCAGGTAATTATATACTCATTATTTATGAAGGGAATGACGAAGATGACAGAATTCCAGTCATTACAAGAAGATTCATGGTAGTGGACAAAAAAGTGGGTGTGAGTATAAGAAATCGAAGACCACTCGATGTTACCAAATTAAGAACACATTTTGAATTTGATCTTTTTGTAAATAATAAAGATTTTAGGATTATTGATTCGAGAAATACAATATCTGTTTCTGTCCTTCAGAATTACAGGTGGGACATTGCAATCAATAACCTTAAACCTAAATTTTCAGTTGGAGATAAGATGACAATTGACAATACTGGAAAAATATCATTTCCAGCATTTAAAGAATTTAGAAGTGTAGATATTCGCTCGTTAGACTATGTCGCTACTGGAATAACTTCTATTGATTTGAATAATTATGGAACAGATGTGTTGTTGGATCTAGGTAAACCACGAGGAGATTCATATTACACTACGGTGCCAGATGCAAATGGACAATACGTAATTCAAAACAAGGATATGGGTTCTTCTTCCACAGGAGGAGATTATGCAAATGTGGTTTTTACGCTAGCAGCTCCAGAACGAGAAGAAGAAATATATGTAATGGGAGCCTTTACAGATTGGAAAGTTGATGAGATGTATAGAATGAGGTATTATGATAATCAGGAGGTATACATTGCAGAAGTTTTAATGAAACAAGGATATTATGACTTCTTTTACGGAATAGATGAAGGTGGTGTATTGAATGCCAGAGAAATTGAAGGAAGTTCGGCAGATACAGAAAACGATTACCAGATATTGGTTTATTTGAGAGAACCTGCTGATCGATATGATCGCTTGATAGGATATTATACCTTTAATTCAAATAGATAGTAGTTATTCCAACCAAGCTGTAATGAAATCACGTCCTCTGAAGAAACTAATTATATGAAAACTAGGATCTTGCTTTTATTCGCGATTGTCTTTTCTTTAGTTGCCTGCCAAAATGAAAATGGTTGTGAAGACGGTAGCACTACACAAATAACTCTCCCAAATGGAGATTTTTTGACTATACCTTTATGCTGGGAATACACTCCTGGGCAAGGTTTTGATAGTGCTCCAGGTAGAATGACTTATGCAGAGAATGATATCTTGATAAGATATGATATTGGAGGCCTGGCAGGAAGCTATGTAGATGAAGACACCCCAATAAAATAATCGAAAATTCTATTAATGAAGAGTTCTGGTATGAATTTGTGGATAAGCAATCTTCATCAAATGAAAATTGTTGCATCTATATTACTTTTCCAGATAGAGGACCTGCCAATTTTAGAACTTCCAATGATGATAATTTTGATGCAGTTTTGAAAGTCATGAAAACTTATACAACAAACTAGATTGGATAATTATTTTTAAATAAGGTAAATGATGAATTATGGATTTTAATGTCTTACCAGCTTGAATTTTTTATACTGATCTAAAGTTGGTCGATCAGACATAATGATTGGCCATTAGCTAGTTTAGGTTAAATTTTGAATAAAGGAGCGTTAAAAACATTAAAAACCTATAACTGTCTGAGCATAAAGGGCTGTTTTGATGAAATAGGATGATGGAATCAAAGAGGATTTAGATAATTCACAAATGTTAATGCGAGTTTTATAGATTTAGTGACTGTTCAACATTTTACCGTTAAGAACTAAGTACAGGCCTAGATTTTTGAATACTTTTCATCAATGGAAAAGTATTGCCTAGCCGGCGAGGCGAAGATCAAGTTGAAAATCAATCAAAGTTATACCATTAAATGTTAGATGTTTGGAAATGAACTTTGAATATATACATTAAATGAACTTACTTTAAAGGATATATTGATTATTTCAATAATCAATAACAAAAAAACCCTATTCGAATTAACGAACAGGGTGTAACTCAACAACGGGTGCTCTTGAGTGTACCTTTTACATAAGCCTTTCTATTATATCTTCTTCGGTAATACCTTCTGCTTCCGCTTTATAATTTCTTACAACTCGGTGACGAAGTACGTAATTTGCAACTGCTTTTACATCTTCAATATCTGGTGAATATTTCCCTGAGATTGCAGCATGTGCTTTTGCTCCTAGTACTAAATATTGAGATGCTCTTGGACCTGCTCCCCAACTTACATATTGATTTACTTCTGGTGTTGCCATAGAAGTGTTTGGTCTTGTTTTAGTAGCTAGAGTAACTGCGTATTCCAATACATTGTCTGCTATTGGAATCTTTCTTATCAATTGCTGGAAATATAAAATCTGTTGACCAGTAAGGATAGTGTTCAACTTTGCAGTTTCATTGGAAGTTGTTAATTTTACAACAGCTACTTCTTGTTCATAACTCGGATAATCCAAAGGTATATTGAACATGAATCTATCCAATTGTGCTTCTGGCAATGGATACGTTCCTTCTTGTTCTATTGGATTCTGTGTAGCCAAAACGAAAAATGGCTTGTCCAATACATGTCTAACTCCACTTACAGTCACAGATCTTTCTTGCATCGCTTCCAATAGAGCAGCCTGCGTCTTAGGCGGTGTCCTGTTGATTTCATCTGCTAATACAATATTAGAGAATATTGGACCTCTGTTAAATTTGAATGACCTGCTTTCATCCAGAATTTCAGCCCCAGTAATATCAGAAGGCATTAAATCTGGTGTAAACTGGATTCTCTTAAAATCTAAGTCTAAAACTTCAGCAATAGTACTGACCAACAAAGTTTTTGCAAGACCTGGTACTCCTACTAAAAGGCTGTGGCCATTGCTGAACAATGATAAGATTACAGTTTTTACAACATCGTCTTGTCCAATTATTACTTTTGCAATTTCAGCTTTAAGTGCTTGATATGATTTAGCTAATCCATCTACCGCCTCAACATCGGATTTATACTGCATATTTTTCTTTAATTTTTAATAACTAGAAGGTCCTATTACTATATATAAAGGTATAGCCCACTCTAATAACCCGTAAAAATATAAAATAACCACTTAGAAACGAGATATAGGTCAACTATGTTTGCGTGTAACATTAGTTTAACGAATTTTGGTTAATGTTTTATGATTAAATGGTTCATTTTCTCCTTCTATCCATATATTTCATGAAGTGGAATAAGACTTCGAAGTATAAAGCACTGGCAGAATTCAGTATGAATAGTTACTGAGTTTTGGACCACTTCAATATTTTGAGATGTAACTATATTACAGCTACTATGGTTATTATTTGAGAATAGCGAAGAAACCTATTGTTTTATGAATGAAGTTAGTCTTGTCAGTTACATTCAATCCAATTTACTATCAACATTTGGGTATGCCCTTATATTGTTCTTGATTATCCGCTTCATCATTAGTTTAGTGACATATGAAAGTTCCAGGAGTCAACTCAGAAATAGCATGTCTGTTTTAGTGGCATTTATTATTTCAATTGTATATGTAATCTCTCCAATTGATTTGATCCCAGATATTATATTAGTTATAGGATGGATCGATGATGCTATATTTCTAATCGGATCTATAGTCTTTGCTCAAAATGCAGTTAGAAAAATATTTTGGGGTGATTTACCAAAACAAGAGCGATTCAATAATTTTATGTCTTGGTATTTTTACTCATTCCTATTCTGTTTATTGATTGTGGTAATGACGTTCTTCTTTTAAAAATTAAAATTACTTCCCTACGTGTGTATCACAAATTGCACTTTCTCAAGAAAAAAAGCTCCTTGTCATCTTGAGCGAAGCGCCAGCGCAGTCGGGGAGTCCTTGTCATTCTGAGCGAAGATTCATCGAAGTCGAAGAATCAAGGAGTATGCTTTTACTTTA
>Ga0256847_1001723_pt1 | contig 10601 bp, 9 predicted proteins | sample TeddybearmetaG_FD_189099 | JGI IMG/M metagenome (GOLD analysis project Ga0256847, IMG submission 189099) | Hydrothermal vent microbial communities from East Pacific Rise, Pacific Ocean - Teddybear | ecosystem: Environmental > Aquatic > Marine > Hydrothermal vents | place: Pacific Ocean: East... | reverse complement strand
AGGAGGCCCCAATGCTCGGAAGGACTATCATTATAATGAAACGGAAGAGCTATTCTTTCAATTAGAAGGTCATATTGAATTGATTATCCAAGAAGACGGTGTCCGGAAGGTAATGCTATTAGGCCCAGGGGATATGTACTTGCATCCAGCAAAAACACCCCATTCTCCAGTCCGTGGAGAAAATTCAATTGGGTTAGTTGTCGAGCGTAAAAGAGCGGGACAGGGGTATACGGATGGTCTCTTATGGTTTTGTGATAACTGTAACAGTAAACTGCACGAAGTCTATTTCGAATTACATGATGTAGAAAAGGATTTCCTTCCACATTTTAAAGATTATTATAATTCTGAAGCACACCGAACCTGTAATAATTGCGGAACTGTGATGGAAACGGATCCACGTTTTACTGGTGAATAGGCATTTTTATCAATTTATAGTGATGTTCTCTTAGGTTAGTATTCAGAAATAAATTGGATTCTAATTCTGGTTGGTACATGTAAAAGGTTCAAATCAATTTGTTTCCTTAGGTTCATGGCAACACTCAATTCAAACTCTTCCTAAATCATTTCAAACTCTTCCTTCATTTGCGTACATTCGCAGCATTAATTCAGCAATAAAAAACACTATATAATTATGTCGAATGTAGCCACTTCCTTCGGAATAGAAGATGCATTAAAACAACTAGGAGTCGAAGCCACAAATAGCGGGACTTCTACTGGAAACAAATGGTTTCCAGGAGGTACTGAAATTGCTTCGTATTCTCCTGTAGACGGTAAATTAATTGGAAAAGTGACAACCACTTCCAAAGAAGAATATGAACAAGTAATGGCAAGTGCCACTGTAGCATTTAAAACTTGGAGAACCAAACCTGCTCCTTTGAGAGGTGAAATCGTACGGCAATTTGGTGAAGAGCTTCGTCGTTTGAAAGAACCTCTTGGAAAACTAGTCTCCTATGAGATGGGGAAAAGCTATCAAGAAGGTTTAGGTGAAGTTCAGGAAATGATCGACATCTGTGACTTCGCCGTTGGATTATCAAGACAATTACACGGTTTGACCATGCACTCAGAAAGACCTGGTCACCGCATGTATGAACAATATCATCCCTTAGGCGTGGTTGGAATTATTTCTGCGTTTAATTTCCCAGTCGCCGTTTGGGCTTGGAACACTGCTTTGGCATGGATTTGTGGAGATGTTTGTGTTTGGAAGCCTTCTGAAAAAGCACCTATGTGTGGTATTGCTTGTCAGAATATAGCCGCTAAAGTATTTGCAGATAACGACCTTCCTGAAGGAATCTGTAATTTAATCAATGGTGATTATACGGTAGGGGAATATATGACGACCGATAAGAGAATTCCATTAATTTCTGCAACAGGATCCACTCGTATGGGTAAGATCGTAAGTAGAACTGTTGGAGAGCGATTGGGTAAATCACTATTGGAATTAGGAGGAAACAACGCCATCATTGTAACACCAGATGCCGATATCAAAATGACCGTAATTGGCGCCGTTTTCGGTGCCGTCGGAACTGCAGGACAACGCTGTACTTCAACTCGTCGTTTGATTATTCACGATAGTATTTATGATAAAGTAAAGGAGGCCGTAGTTGCTGCTTATGGGCAAATTCGTATTGGAAATCCATTGGATGAAAATAACCACGTTGGGCCGTTAATCGATACCGACGCGGTAGCCAATTATAACAAAGCACTGGAAAGAGTAGTCGCTGAAGGAGGAACTATTGTTGTAGAAGGCGGTGTTTTGGAAGGTGAAGGATATGAAAGTGGCTGCTATGTGAAGCCAGCAATAGCAGAAGCGAATAATAGCTTTGAAATTGTACAGCACGAAACTTTTGCTCCTGTATTGTATTTATTAAAATATAGCGGTACGGTGGAAGATGCTTTGGATCTTCAAAATGGTGTTGCACAAGGACTGTCTTCGGCCATTATGACTAATAACCTACGTGAGGCGGAACATTTTTTGTCTGTTGCAGGAAGTGACTGCGGAATTGCAAACGTAAATATTGGAACATCAGGAGCTGAAATTGGTGGAGCCTTTGGAGGTGAAAAAGAAACTGGTGGTGGACGTGAATCAGGAAGTGATGCCTGGAAAGTTTATATGAGACGTCAAACCAATACCATTAACTACACAACAGAGTTGCCATTGGCACAGGGGATTAAATTTGATCTTTAAAACAAGTCAACCATAACTTAAAAACCCCGCTATCATATGGCGGGTTTTTTTATGCTTTGTAATAACCTTATCTATAAATAGGGACTCTCACACCAACGAAAACGTCATTTGATTTAGATGAGAATAGGACGTTGCTTAAGAACGTTTCAGAACCTAATACCACGATCCCAACTCGAATTCCCATGCCCCAAGATAAACCCGTATGCTGTTGTAGGGTTATTGGACTATAGAGACTTAGCCATTTTTTTTCTAGCCTTGGATTAATGGTGAAGTAGTTATAAATTCTATTGCTATTGACTTTTTTCTTACCCACTAACGATAGGGATGACTCAAGACCGATGAATAATTCTTCATTAATGTCAAAGTCAGAGAATAACCGGATTGTTGTTGGTAGCTTAATTTTTTGATCCACGATTTCTATCTTCTTGTCATAGGCTTGATTCAGGATTACTCTAAAATCGTCCTCATCATAAATTCTTGCAAACACCGTTTTATTGATGTCATAGGTACTTCTATTAGTGTTTTTATACTTGATTCGACCAAAGTCGTTTAAGGAAATTCCCATGCGTAATGTCTTACCCCATAGAAAGTCAACATGTTTAGACTCGAACACAATTCCAATATCGAAGGAATAACCACCTGTAACATTATTGAAGTTAATTTTGTTGGTTTCAAAACCGGGAGTAAAACCAAAAACTAACTCACCTGTGGTTGCTAAAGTTTCGTTTTCTGCTCTATAATCCGTGTCTATACTGGGAGACGAAGCAAAGATACTTCCCGCACCTTGCACGTATTTTAACGTTGCGCCAAATGCCAATGAATAGTTATGTTTATGTACCTGAAGGCCATAGGTAAGACCCAATTCTCTCCATGCATGAATAGTGGCCGAAAAGTCCTTTGAACTGGTAGTAAAGTCTTCGTCTTCACCAAATCCATCTTCCGCGTTCTCTAAGAGTCTTCCGTTAATGTTGTTTAAATTGAAAAGTCCTCTAATTCTTGAATGGATCCCTATGGCACTGTTTTCGTTTAACCGAAGCATAAAAGCGGGTCCAACCACATCGACATTTCTATAGAAGGTATTGTCATCTTTCGGGGTATTACGGTCATCCCCAAACTGAAACCCTTCTTTAAAGCCAATACCATCACCAAATTTCACAAAGGAATAGTCACTTCCTATGATTGAGTTTGCCGAAAAAATATTGATGTCTATTTTGTTAGGTAACGAAAGAATTAAAGCAGGATTGAAAACAACATTATGTATTCCACCGTATGTACTCGAACCAAAGCCATGAAAAGACTGTGCCGAACTAAATGAATAGAACAGGAGTAATGCCACAAAAATCGTTAACTTTTGGATTCTCATTTAAGTTTAACTTGTTTAAAAGTAGGCTTTACAAATTATAAATAATTAGGTTCATTAAAATTAGAGATTTGTGTATTGGTTACAAAGGATATTGTGTCTTGTAGAAGAAACATATCTCTTGATTTATAAAGGAGTAGTGAAAACAGGGCCATAAGAGTTGTCTCCGAGTAAATGAACCCTTTTGAGAGTCAAAAGGAATGAACAAGAAAGGATTAATATGCTAGAAAGTTGTCAGTTGAACTAAGAAATGGATCCATGACTTTACACTAAATTAGGGTAAATTTACGTTTTAGAAATACTATGAAATACTTTATTCCTATACTTGTCTTTTTGTTATTAGTTTCTTGTAAAAATAAAGATGACGACACAGAACCTATAAATTGTACAGAAATTTTTGTTTTTGGATTGACCGTCCAAGTGCGGGATATCAATACCGGAGATTTTATACTTAACAATATCATAGTCACTGCTACAGATGGTTCCTACGCTGAGGAATTGGCTTTTTCTAATGATAGATTTTTCGGTGCAGGAGAGCGTCCTGGAGATTATACGCTGACAGTTGTGGCCGATGGCTATATGACCCTTATTACCCCTGTGATAGAAGTGAGTGCAGATGAGTGTCACGTCATTAATGAATCTATAGATTTGGTGTTGGACCCTCTTTAATTTCTGCCAAGCTCGTTTGGGTATAACTGTTGGACGGGTTCGCTTTGCCAAAACTCTTTGGTGTCTACATCTAATATAGTAAGTGGTCCACTAAAGGCTGCTCCGGTATCAATATTCCAAAGATTGGCATAATTTACAGGGATGGTGACGCCTATTTTAGTGAGTGCCGTGTGCCCAATATAAATTTCTGAGAAAAGTTTAAGACGTTCAGGATAACGAAAGCTGTCCAAGGGAATGGAATGATCCATTGATTTTGCCATTTCCCAAAGCGTACGATCCCAAAACACTAAATTTCCAAAATGTTCGTATTCAGGGCCTTTTAAATTGGTAAATCCAGCATGTACAAAAAGGCGGTTATGCGTGTCAACATGAAAATTGGTTAAGCCTTCGTAAAATTGGATATGTTTTTCTTTTTCTTCGGAAGAAAGGGCGGCATAACTGTCTCTGGTGGCGGCTCCACCATGACGCAGCCATTGCTCATTTTTGCTTCCATGTTTAAGATGCTGGTGCGCCAAATAATCGTGATTACCTCTAATAAAGGTACACTTTTGGGTTTCAGAAAAATGCATCAAAAATGAAACGGTTTCGACTGCTTCACTCCAGCCATCAACATAATCGCCTAAAAAAATGAAATGATCACTTTTTACGGGTGTTAGCTTTTGCAATACTTGTTTAAGAGCAAGTAAACCACTATGAATATCGCCAACAACTAGAGTTCTCATGGTTAGTTTTGGCTGTCAAGTAAAAATATAATACCCACGATAACAATGATAATGGCGAGTACGAAAAGAAAGATTTTCCAGAATGAATAGGGTCGCTTCCCTGCCAAGGCACCAGACTGTCCATTCACAAAGAAATTATAGCGTTTTGCTTTAAAGGTATACGCACTTACAAAAACCGGTAATAGAATGTGCTTGAAGGTTTCATCAGAAAGTTTCATGTTAATGCTGCTTATCCGTTGAGTATCGCCACCAATATCGCGGCACGCCCATCGATTAGCGATGGTTTTTGCTTCTTTATTAGCAACCAAATGTCCATCCTCAAGTGGGATGGTATATTTTTCGGTGACAAAACCAGATAAATAACCACTGTCAAAGGGTTGCAATTTCTTAAGATCCCAACGAGCAATCTTTGAAGGGATTACTCCCGCCTTTTGAAGGGAAGCTTTAACCAAGGTATCATCTACAAAACCGGATATACTGCCACTCGCCGGTGTCCAACGCGTTCGCCTTTCCTGACGTGTTCTGGTCACGGACTTTCCATTCACAGTTGTCGTATATGGGACAGAAACATAGTAATAATCCCCTCTTTGACCCGTATATGTGGCAAATAACTGTGCGTCGAAAGTCCAATAAGGGACATACAACCCCTTGGTGTTCTGAGGGTCTAAAGTGGCCTTTTGCAATTTGTTGGGTGCCCACCAAAGTTTGCGTACCCAGTTTTTGAAAATGAGATGCGCCTTTTTTTGATCTATTTGAAATGGCAATATAGCTCCCGGTAAGATCCATTCTTCGGTACGTGCGTCCTCAATAATTAGGGGCGAATTACAATAAACACAATGAAGTGATTTGTAATTTTCTTCTATGTGCTGATTGGCACCACAATTTTTGCAATTGAGAATGGTAATGGCCTCACTATGAGATTGACTACCCAAAGCGTCCATATAGCTTCGCAATTCCAATTCTTCAAACCCATTGTCTGAAGGTGGAATATCTTGCGTATGGCCACAGTACTCGCATTTAAGTTCAGTGGTGCCTGGCGCATATTTCAATTCAGCCCCGCAATTGATGCAGGACTTCTTGAGTTCGGATTTTTGCTCTGGTGTGGGTTGCATTAATCTGTCTGTTCGAGCGCAGTCGAGTACTAAAAATGGAGACACGAAGGTAGGTTTCGACTGCGCTCAACCCTACAATGTCACATCGGTTATTTTATTGACCTGGCAATGGTGGCGGAGTGCTTCCACCAAGAAAGGCTTTTAATTCTTCCACATCTTTAACTGCGGTCCAATTGGCCATTCCTTGCTTCCAAACTAGCGAGTCTTTGTTTATCGTTCTATTGGCGAATAATGCGCTTAATTGCTCAAATCCAACAGGTCCAGCTTGTTGGTCGTTGGCTGCATAAAAATATTGAACTGCCTGTGGCATAGGTGGCGGTACAGCTGCCACTTGTTGCTGACCCCCCATTTGCGGGCTCATCATACCCCCCATTTGCTGGGCCAAAACAAAGCCCATTCCCATTCCCATTCCGGCGCCTGCGGTTCCGCCTTCGTTTAAAGCAGCAGCTTCAATGGCTTTGGCTGTTTTAAATTTGGTGAGTTTGTCAAGATCTAATTTATCGATACGGCTATATTCGAAGATTTCTTTTTTGAGATCTTCCGGCATGGAAACATTTTCGATATAGAATCTCTCTAACGAAATTCCTATACTTTGAAATTCTGGTTGCATTACTTCTTGGCATGTTTCACTCAATTCAGAAGTATTGGCAGCGTATAATTCGATAGGCAGATTGGCTTCCCCAACGGTGTCGGTAAAACGGGTCGCTATTAGACTTTTCAGGTGTTCGTTAATTTCAAAATTGGTGAAATTATTGTCGGTACCAACTATGTCGACGATAAACTTACCAGGGTCACTTACTTTAAAAGCATAGGTTCCGAAAGCTCTAACTTCTACTAAGCCGAAGCGTTCGTCGTTTAAGGTAATTGGGTTTTTAGTACCCCATTTTTCATCCGTAAAAAGGTGAGTGTTTACAAAGTAAACTTCGGCCTTAAATGGACTATCAAACCCGTATTTCCATCCTTTGAGGGTGGTTAAAATAGGAAGGTTTTGTGTGCTTATTGTGTAGGTCCCTGGTTCGAATACATCGGCCAATTGACCTTCGTTTATGAAAACGGCCATTTGCCCTTCGCGGACAATAAGTTTGGCGTTGTTTTTAATTTCGTTTTGGTAGCGTTCAAAACGATGACAGATAGTGTCGTCTGTATAGTCAAGCCATTCAATAATGTCAATGAATTCATGACTTAGTTTCTCTTTTATTTTGTCAAAAAGTCCCATAGTTTGTGTTAGATGTAATTAGTAGTGTTTAATAAATTTTTGTGTTTGTTTGTTCCCTTCTGAAGTAATTATTTCAATAAAATAGATGCCAGGTTGAAGGTTTGATATGTTTATTTTTTCAGAATTTAATGGAGCCGAATGCATTAACTGACCTGCTACTGAATAAATTAGTGTGCTTTTTATTTCAGAAGTTACACCATGGATGTGAATTATATCTGTTGCGGGATTGGGATACACGGCTAATTGGTCGATATTAGTTTCAGGAGTATTTAATAGAATTACCGTAGAACAATCTTCCGAAACCTCTACCGTCCAACATTCAGAAAAGAGGCATCCCACAGGACAATCTCCAGAATACAAACAAAAGGTATAACGGTTGTCTTCAACGGTTATGTCACTTAACTCCGTTGGAAAACCATTTACATTATATGAGATACCATCATAATTGAAACGATCCGTAAATAGCACGGATGGTTCGACAAGGTCTACAAATTCAATTGCGAGAAACTCATCTTGCAAGGCGGGAATATTAAAGGCATCCAGATCTGTTAGAAGATAAACGATGGTGTAGCTAATTATTGTGATATCTGAGACATAAAATCCGTAAGTGGACACGAGGTTGTCCAAGGTGGCATCTCCAGAAACACCGGTGTTTATAAAATCGTCCAACCATGGAGCGGAACTATCCACACCTAATATCACAAGATTATATGGGGTATTAAACATATATTCAGGATTCACATTCATGCTGAAATCTCCAAAAATACGGTCTATGTCTGGGTCTGAATTTGGGTTCTCATAAATGGCCGATAGCTTTTCCAAAAAGGGTGTAATCCTCGCTGTGGGAATGATAGGGTTATCATAGTCGGGGTCGGCTGGGTCGCTCTGAATTTCACGTAGCGCAAGAAATTTTGCGTATTCAGTGTAATTGTCTTCAATAAACGTATTCACCGCACATTGTGATAGTCCCACGGTGTGAAAGCAAAATAGCAGCCCTAAAAACAAAATGAGTCTACGCATATTTTTGATGGTTAACTAAAGTAATGAAAGTTACTAAAAATTTAACTGTATTTCATTTTTCGAAGAATTCTTACCGATTCTTTGTAGGATTGATACACATTTCCCTTGATTTGCTTCAAAAAAGGCTGTGCCTCTGCCAGTTTCCCCTTGGCATCTTCAAAGTCGTTTAGAAAACAGATAAGGTAGGTGGCCGGTAAATGTTGCAAATCCTTTTCATCTTGCGCCGACAATGGAATCCCTTTTTTTATTTTCTCAAGGACCGCATTATTGGTGTTGTAAATATGATATAGCGTCCGTTTGTTAAATTCGGGCGGTTCAAAAATGAGCTGGGTGTCCATATGATAAGACCCATTTTCATGGAAGGTGATGATTACCTCTTCTAAAGGGTAATAGCGATAGCTTTGGTTAAGCCCTAAATGGACGTATTCGGTAATCTTAAATACATCATCGGTCACCGTAATGCTCACCTCATCCAAAGCTGAATAAAACAACCGCACCTGTTCGTTGATGAGTTCAATATCCACTCGTGAATAGTAGTCTACCCCTTTTACGTGCTTGGTTTTTCCTGCCCAACAAACAACGAATTGTTCTTTGAAAACCTTGTAATCAGATTCTAAATCACTGTGCCGATTATTGATAAAATCGATAACCCCATCCAACGTGTGTTCAATGTTGTTTTTAGCTCTATTTTCAATGGATTTGACAATTTCAGAATTCACGTCCTTTATTTCAATATCGAAATCTTTAGGCATGGAAATACTTCCGTCTCTCAGGAAGATGGAACCACCCCAATACTTCCAAATATTTTTTCGCAAGGAGGTAATTTCCCCTGTGGGTCTAATGGTAACCAATCCCACTACTTTATCATCGGGCAAGTGCGGAAACATGACATTTTCATAAGCAATCAATGGTGCATTGGCTAAATAGGCGTTTATCAAGTTTTGAATTTTACTGTCGTCAAAAAATTCGACGCCGTTTATTTCATTGCCTTCGTCTTCAACCCCAATAACGATATAACTATTGTTGGCAGGATTGCTATTGCTAAGTGCGCAAATGTGTTTTAAAAATTTTGCTTTTCCCTCTTTCGTTCCCAGATTGATCTTTCTCTTTTTATCATAGAAACTACTCTCATCGTTGTGAGCTAATAGGTTTTTGATAAGAAGACGTTTATTTATCATAGTGGTGTCAGGTTGAGCGCAGTCGAGACCTATATTGTTTTATTTACAATCGTGCTGCTTCTTTGGTAAATAACCGAGCGGTTGCCTGGCCAATTCCAGGGGTGGCACCTGTAATAAGGGCTGTTTTATTAGTATTCATAGGGCATAATTTCTTTTTCTAAGGCACTTTATGTCCTTGGCATTCAATGAGCATTCGAAACCAATCAATTTCCGAAAGGCCAATACCTTCCGCTTTTGCTGCTAGGGAAATTCGCTCTTTATTGGTGGTACCTACGACGGGATGAATACCTGCCGGATGTTTTAGAATCCAAGCCAGTAATAATTGATCTTTCGAAGCACTATAGGTCTGAGCAAGCTCATCCAAAAGCACATGGATGCGCCTGTTTTGTTCATCTTCAGCTTTAAAAACACTACCCAACGGGCTCCAACACATGGGTGTAATATGGGATAATTTCATATGATCTAAACTTCCATTATGAATAGCCTCATGTGCCGTAAGGGAAAATTCAATTTGATTAGCACTTACCGTAGATTTGGAAGCAATTAAATCGGTCTGCGATGGTGTAAAATTAGAAACCCCAAAGGCCTTAATTTTTCCTTCTGAAGTCAATTTTCCCACAGCTTTTGCAATTTCATCGGGATGCATTAATGCGCTTGGGCGATGAATTAAATGCAAATCGAGGTAATCACATTGTAGGTCACTAATTGATTTTTCAGCACTCCAAATGATATAATCTGCGCCGTATTGATAATGTTTTACCGTATTATCACGCATTTCTCCTACATATTGAATACCACATTTGGATATTATTTGGATATTTTCTCGGGATATCCCACTTTCAACATAGGCATCGCCAAAATCTTTTTCGGTGGTGTAATCACCGTATATATCGGCATGATCGAAGGTAGTAATTTCATTATCTAAGCAATGATGTAGGGTCGAAATCATCTCATTTTTAGTTAGTTGCTTGCCCCAGGCTCCCCAAGTCATGCAGCCTTGAATTATTCTTGAAAATTTCGGATTCATGTGTTATTTTTACGGCTTTATAAAATTATAAAATTGAAATTAGTAAAAAGTGGCTTAGCCCTTTTATTTACAATAACTTTTAACCAATTGTTAACATCAAATTACAGCAGAA
>Ga0256847_1001722_pt1 | contig 10606 bp, 9 predicted proteins | sample TeddybearmetaG_FD_189099 | JGI IMG/M metagenome (GOLD analysis project Ga0256847, IMG submission 189099) | Hydrothermal vent microbial communities from East Pacific Rise, Pacific Ocean - Teddybear | ecosystem: Environmental > Aquatic > Marine > Hydrothermal vents | place: Pacific Ocean: East... | reverse complement strand
CCGCATTATAAGGCGCATAGGTAAAAAAATGCATTCACACCAACAAACTTTCATTGAGCACCGAGCACAAACAAGTACTCACTCATGTCGAGAAGGAATTAACTTCGTCACTCTTACATTGGACAAGTGCCGCAGAAACAACGATAGTCAAATCTGTTTACATGGCGGAGCTTATTAGTGCGACTTTCAGCCACCGATGCATCTTTTTTGTATTTCGAATCAGCTAGTGGGCCTATGCATATTTCATCTATTAACGTTTTAGATGGAGAGCTCGGATTTGAAGATATTTTCGACCACTTTTCGTGCCGCATGCACCTGTTGCCTGCATACCGCCGTAAACTTGCCCAGGTACCAATGAATCTCGCCCACCCAACCTGGGTCGATGATAAAAATTTCGATTTAAGCAATCACGTGGTGCATCGCGAAGTAGCCCAAGGTACCAGCCTAGACGAGGCCATAGATTTCGCCGTCACCCTAAACGAACCCATGCTCGATCGGTCGCGCCCTCTGTGGATGGCCTATGTGATCACCGGCGTTGCAGACCGCACACTGATTCTGCATGCAACCCACCACTGTATGATCGATGGCGCCTCCGGCGTTGAGCTGATGGCCATCATTTACGACTTTGATCCGAAAGGAGACCCCATCCCTCCGGAAAAAGCACCCTGGCAACCACAGGACCCACCAAGCTCGGCTGAACTATTTAACACTGCATTGAGTGAAAATTTGCAGAATTTAGCGGAAACAGACTGGGGCTCATTTTTCAAAACACCCATGAATCAACCGGAACTCATGGAGCGTGCAACAAAGGTTGTCGCCGATTTTTTCACCAAACCTGTTGTAACAGCGCCGTTCAATGCAGGGATCATAGGACCACGTCGACGAGCCTCTTGGATGAAGCAGTCCTTTGCCGAAATTCGCGAAATACGCCGCGCGCTCGGTGGCACAATTAATGATGTGGTACTTACTTTGGTATCTGAAGCCGTAGCACAGTATTTCGAGGAACATGGCGAACGGACAACAGACCAAAACATGCGCATCATGTGCCCAGTTAATGTGCGAACGGAAAATCAACAGGGCGCCTTAGGTAATCAAGTATCAGCTATTTTTCCAGTACTGCCAGCTTGGCCTATGGACTCCTCGCAAAGGCTGGCCGCTGTCTGCGCGGAAACGGGCCGCATCAAAAACAACCAAGAAGCGCAAGCGCTGACCTTACTACAAGAAAGTGCCCCCGAACCTTGGCCCGTTGCGCTTTGGCCAACTCAAATGATCGGCACCAGCTTTGATCCCACCGTCATGGCATCGAAGATTCCACTGCCGCTGTTACCCAAAGGTATACGCCCACCAAATGTTGGTTACAACTTCACCTGTACTAACGTACCCGGGGCACAAGTACCCCAGTATCTGTGTGGGCACAAAGTTTCCGATCAAATCGGGTTACTCATTTTGAACGGCAACGTTGGCTTTAGTGTGACCGTATTAAGTTACAACCAAGAACTATTTTTTGGCTTCATCAGTGAGCCACGGCTAATGCCAGATGTTGAGAAGATTGCTGTAGCGGCCGAAGAAACTTTTGTAGCGCTGCTTGATAAAGCACGCGAGCGTACCGCTAGCCTACAGGCCTAAACAAAACTATTGAGTATAATAATTTATGTCAGTAAATGATGACTACCCCAAAAAATTGCAACTACCAGATAGCGCAAGTGTAGAGCTACGCCTTATGACGGCAGGCGATCGAGACGCTGTTCTCAGTTTCGCGCGGGCCTTACCGCAAGAAGATTTGTTATTTTTACGTGTTGATTTGACCGAAGATTCTGTCGTTGATGCTTGGGTTGCCAATATAGAATCCGGCCAATCTACCTCGCTTGTCGCTTACGACGACAGTGGTTTGGTAGGTTATGCAACCGTACACAGAAATCCAACTTCGTGGACTCGCCACCTAGGGGAAATCAGAGTCAACGTTAGTCCTGCGTACCGAAGCCGCGGTCTTGGCCGAGCACTCGCTTCACACATAGTTGATATTGCTGCGGGTGAGGGTTTGCAAAAGCTCACTGCGCACATGACCTCAGACCAACGAGGTGCACAAGCGGCATTTAGAAATCTAGGCTTTATTCCTGAAGCGCATCTTGCAGATTTCGTTCAAGATCGTTCCGGTACAATGCGCGATATGATCATCATGTCCTTCGACCTCACCGGTCACAGCGACCAAGCAATGGGTACGGTAAAAATCTAGCGTCCTCCTCTCGATTCTGGCCGTTGAACTAAATAAAAAGAGCCCCTACTGCACTCCAGCAAGTGGGGCTTCCCTTTAAGCTTCTCAGCATACCGACATCAAGCAGAGTTTTTCATGCCACCAAATCCTAGTCATTCCTTCATTACCACTTTCGATGATCACCCATTTCACCAAATGCTTGGCCTGACTTTAGTCGAGAGTTCCGCGAACTTCGGCAAAATATTACTGACAAAAAGTGCTGCTACACCACAAGGTATCGGTGGCAGCGTGCATGGGGGAGTGCTCGCGTCCATGGTCGACATCTCTATGTTGGTCGCTATGTTCGCGCAAATGCGTGAAGGCGAGGAACCTGCCGGTACGGCTGACCTAAACATCTCATATTTACGGCAAGCCCTAGGTGAAAGAATCTATGCCACAGCAAAAGTCGTCAAACGCGGCAGAATGCTATCGAACATAGAGGTCGACATCACCGACGCAGAGGACCGACTGTGTGCTCGCGGACGGGTCCTATATGCTTTTAGACCCCATTAGAATGCAGCTAGAAGCAAACAAATCCGCTTTCAGTATTCTCAGCGCGACCTACGGATATGATGCGTTTCGAGGTCAACAAGAAGAAATTATCAACAACGCCTGCAACGGTAGAGACAGCCTAGTGCTCATGCCCACTGGTGGCGGCAAGTCGTTGTGTTACCAAATACCTGCCATGCTCCGTCCGGGCATGGGCATTGTCGTTTCCCCGCTCATTGCCTTAATGCACGACCAAGTTAGAGCACTTCACCAATTGGGTGTTAACGCCGCTTATCTCAACTCGAGTTTGTCCCATAGCGAGCAAGATGCCATAACCTCTCGGGCGTTAAACGGCCATTTAGAGCTTCTCTACGTTGCACCAGAGAGACTCCTACAAGCGCGGACCTTAGAGCTACTTCAGCGTTGTAACTTATCGCTTATTGCCATCGACGAAGCGCATTGTGTATCTTCATGGGGACACGACTTTCGCAAAGACTATTTATCGCTAGATCAACTTGGGCATACATTCCCTGGCGTTCCACGCATGGCCCTCACAGCCACCGCAGACCCTCGCACCCAAGCAGATATCGTGCAAAGGCTAGCATTAACAGAACCTGAGATATTTATCTCGGGTTTCGACCGTCCGAATATTTGTTACTCCGTACAGCCTAAGATCGACGCGAAAAAGCAATTACTCGCGTTCTTACAAGATTTTAAACACAGCGCGGGTATAGTTTATTGTTTGTCACGGAAAAGTGTTGCATCAACCGCCCACTGGTTAGTCCAACAAGGCTTCAATGCCTTGCCCTATCATGCTGGTCTAAGTGCCGAAGAGCGTCTACTGCACCAAGAAAAATTTCTCAATGAAGATGACCTCATCATGGTGGCCACTATTGCTTTCGGCATGGGTATCGATAAACCTGATGTGCGTTTTGTCGCCCACATGGACCTACCTAAAAGCGTCGAAGCCTACTATCAAGAAACGGGACGCGGTGGCCGCGACGGCCTCGCCGCAGAGGCCTGGATGGTCTATGGTTTACAAGATGTGGTGCGACTTTCCCGCATGGTCGATGAGTCCGACGCCGACGATGCGCACAAGTCCGTAGAGCGAAGTAAGCTTGATGCTTTGCTGGGCTGGTGCGAAGTCACCACCTGCCGGCGCAACCACCTGTTGGCCTATTTTGGCGAGAACGTCACCCAGGACTGTGGTAACTGCGACATTTGCCTGCGGCCGCCTGTCACCTGGGATGGTACCGAAGCTGCACAAAAAGCCCTCTCTTGCGTTTATCGTACAGGACAACGCTTTGGCGCAGGACATGTCATCGACGTTCTACGTGGCCAAAGTCGAGACAAGGTCAAACAAAACCGGCACGATCAATTGTCTACTTTTGGTATTGGGCACGAATTTTCCGACAACCAATGGCGTTCAGTTTTTAGGCAATTGGCAGTACGGGGTTTCCTCAAGGTTGATCACAGTCGTTATGGGGCCCTTTGTCTTACTTCAGCCAGCCGCGAACTCCTACGTGGTGAAATCAATCTCATGTTGCGCGAAGATCCAGAAAAGCCCAAACGAAAACGAGAAAGAGTATCTTATACACTCGAAATAGAAGACGAAGGTTTAATGGAGGATTTAAAAAGCCTGCGTAAATCCATTGCTGATGAACAAGAGGTGCCTCCTTACGTTGTATTTCATGATGCCACATTGTTAGAAATGATCGAACAACGACCCACTAACAGTAGCGAATTACTGAATATCTCTGGCGTTGGCCAATCCAAATTACAACGCTACGGGGAAGCATTTCTAGAGGTGCTGCATACACACCGACTTTAGTGTCGCAATCTACCAGAGGGTATTGAAATGGGTATGGTGGTAAACGGAGAGTGGCAAGACCACACAAGCGAAGCAGCTACGCCAAATGTTGACGCGAAGTCCCGCAGCACCCGCAACAATAGAGCCGGAGAATTTGTTCGTTCAGCATCGACCTTTCGACACTGGCTCGGTGACCCTGAAACACCCTACTCGATTGAATCAAGTCGTTACCATTTATTCGTTAATGCAGGATGCCCCTGGGCATATAGAACAATCCTCTACCGCGCAATAAAGGGGCTAGAAAATATTGTTACCATCTCTTACACCGAGGCTGGCGCCGGCCCACAAGGCTGGACCTTCGGCGACTTGGACGAGCCGCTGGTTGGCGCTAAACACATGCACCATGTGTATAGCCATGCGTCACCAACCTTTACTGGTCGTGCCACCGTGCCGGTACTTTGGGATAAACAGACTGCAACCATAGTGAACAACGAATCTGCCGATATTATACGCATGTTCAATAGCGTTTTTGACGATCTCGATGGGGTAACCAAGCTCGACTACTACCCGACCCAGCTGGCTACGGAGATAGATACACTCAACGAGGAGATCTATAACAACATCAACAACGGCGTATACCGGTGTGGATTCGCCCAGGCACAAGCGGCCTATGATGAAGCATTCGAACTGCTTTTCGCATCTCTTGACCGACTCGATACGCGACTGGCTAAGCACAGATTTCTATGTGGAGACTCTATTACCGAGGCAGATTGGCGCTTGTTCTCAACCTTAGTTAGGTTTGATCTAGCCTACTACGGCCAATTCAAGTGCAACCGCAATCTATTGTCGGCCTTCGAAAACCTATGGCCTTACACGCGCGATCTTTACCAGACCCCTGGCGTGGCCAAAACCGTCGATATTGCCGCAATCAAAGGTATCTATTACGGCAGTCGTGCACCACGGATATTGCCTCAAGGACCACTTATCGACTTCAGCGCGCCGCACAAACGCTCAGCCCTGTAAGACCTAATTCTCCTTCGACTCTAACTTTGGGTAGAAACAACTATGACCATTGAACTCACCGACACCCAAGCCCGCATTATCGGCTGCCTGATGGAAAAATCTGTAACCACCCCGGACCAATATCCGCTATCGGTCAACGCGCTCACCAATGCTTGCAACCAGAAATCATCACGCGACCCAGTGATGAATCTTAGCTCAGGAGAAGTTCAACACGAGGTTCAAGCGTTACAAGATAAGCATCTTGTAGTCTGTGAGGAAAATTTCAAATCACAAACACAGAAATACACACATAGGCTTTGCAACACACCTTTTAGCGACTATCAATTCGACACCGCTCAATTCGCAACCATATGCGTACTTCTATTGCGCGGGCCTAGAACCCCAGGTGAAATAAGAGCCAATAGTGGTCGCCTGCACACTTTTGCAGACAATGAGGCCGTGCTCGAAACCTTACAAAGCCTACAGAGCTATGCAGGTGGCGCTCTAACAACTGAATTAGCCCGCACACCGGGACGCAAAGATGCCGAGTATCGGGAATGCCTATCAGAGCATTCCGGCGATTCTGGTGAGTCTTTCGTACCTGTAGAACAGCCAGCCCGAGAGAGTAATCTATCTGCCCAAACTCTCGCCGACAGAGTGACGCTATTGGAACGGGAAGTTGCCGAGCTCAAACAGCTTCTGGCAAACTACAAATAAACCACCAAAAGTAACCATTTGATCGAGACGTAGACATGTCGAAATATGCCACCTTAAACTTTGCCCTACTAACCATGCTGGGGTCTACCCCAGCATGGGGCATTGACCTACCACCACCAAAAGATCACCCAGGCCTGGCGGTGTACGATAAACACTGCGCAGCCTGCCATGACAATCCGGAACAAAGCAAAGCACGTTCATTTGATACGCTCACCCGGATGATACCAACGCTCATTGAGTACGCCCTTACCGACGGTCGTATGAAGGCGCAGGGAAACCTGTTAAGTGCAGGAGAACGAGCAGACTTAATCGGCTTTTTAAGTGGCCAAGTCGCTCAAGATATAGACTGGATAGAACAAGCAATGTGCCCAGCCGACAGACAAACAGTGGATACCAAAGCCTATGCGACCATCTCCACCTTCGGCCTGGGGCTAGAAAATCATCGCTATCTAAGTGCTCTAGAAGCTGGCCTAAGCAAAGACGACATGTCTAACCTTGAACTATCTTGGGCATTCGCATTTCCAAACATTACCATGATGCGCTCGCAACCTGCCGTGGTTGGAGACACGCTATTCATAACTCCAGTGGATAGCAAACAACTCTATGCCTTGGATGTTTCCGGCAAGCCCTGCATTAAATGGATTTATACAGCGGAGCTGGCCCTGCGCACATCGCTTACTTACGGGCGCCTACCAAAGTCGGATCGGTACGGTTTGGTGTTTGGCGATATGAGTGGACGAGTTCATATGGTTGATGCTCGCACTGGGCAACTAATTTGGTTAAAAGATTTACGTCTATTTCCTGAAACTATTATCACGGGCACACCACAGTTAGTTGATGGCCGTGTTTACGCATCAATTTCTCAGTTCGAAATCATGGTCGGCGCCACGCCAAGTCACAAATGCTGCACTACTCATGGCGCCGTGGCCGCCCTAGAGGCCGAAACAGGCGAAACGATTTGGCTGACGCCTACGCTGCCTGACGCTAAGCCAGTACGAGATCGAGGCGACGGCCAAATGATTTGGGGGCCTTCAGGAGCGCCTGTTTGGACATCTCCCGCCATTGACACGAAACGTGGTGTTTTATATGTAGGCACCGGTGAAGCCACTTCCGACCCCGCACATAAACACACCGATGCCATCCTCGCGCTAGATTTGTCAAACGGCTCAATTAAGTGGTCATTTCAAGCCACTGCAAACGACATTTACCTATCCTCATGCCGGCGTGACAATAGCAGCCTTAACTGTCCCGGCGAAACTAGTGTAGAGCGCGATGTCGATTTTGGCGCTTCGGTCATTATCGCTGCAATGAGCGATGGACGGGAGATTCTGCTGGCGGGGCAAAAGTCGAGCGATGTGTGGGCATTGGATCCTGATAATGAAGGTCAGCTACTCTGGCATTGGAACAATGGCCAAGGCACTGCAATCGGCGGCATTCATTGGGGCATGGCTTTTGACGGTGAGAAATTGTACACGGGAATAAGCGACCCAGGTCAATCACGGGACGACTATGAACCTCGGCCGGGAATCTATGCCATCGATGTCAACTCGGGAGACTTGGTTTGGAGTCGGCCTGCTACTCCGACTTGTGCAGGCCGCAAAGAGAAATTACCGTCTTGTGGCTTTCTCTTTGGCTATTCGGCTGCCACATTGGCAGTTGGCGAAACCATAGTGCAGGGCAGTTTAGACGGTTATGTCAGAATATTTGACAGCGCCAATGGTGCGTTGATATTCAGCTATGACACGGTGGGAGAATATGCGGGTATAAACGGCGTCACGGGTTTCGGCGGAGCCATCGACAACGCATCCATCGTGGCTGCCGATGGTACGCTATACGTTAGTTCTGGATACGGGATGTTTGGTCAAGAACCAGGCAATGTACTGCTTGCATTCAAACCGAGGAAAAAACCTCAAGTTGAGTGAAGTCTAGAGGACTTCGTGCAAGCCACATTCACGCTTTAAGCCGAAGAAACGAGTTTCTTCAGCGGAGCTAACGTCATGGACAGGTTGCGTTGTATGTGTGTCGCCGATGGATATATAACCTTTCTCCCATAAAGGGTGGTAAGGCAATTGATGCGCTTGCAAATAGCGGAAAACATCCCGATCCGACCAATCCGCTATTGGTGCGACCTTAAAGTAACCACCCTTATTCGATATGAAGGGCGTCGTTTCGCGGGAATCAGATTGGTCGCGCCGTACGCCGGTGTACCACGTGCCTACTTTGAGTTCACTTAACGCGCGCTGCATAGGTTCGACCTTATTGTCGAAATTGTACTGCTCGATGCCATCAACGCCCAGCAACCAGCGTTCCCCAAACTTGGCCTCTTGCCATGCCGGGCTCTGTAAGCTGCGATAGATTTGCAAGTTTAACTGCAACCGATCAACAAGTTCATCGACGAAGCCATAGGTCTCAGGAAACAGGTAGCCTGTATCGATCAATACAACAGGGATATCTGGCTGGGCTTGGGTTAACAGATGTAAGCTCACTGCAGCCTGCGCCCCAAATGAGGACGTCAACATCTGTACGCCAGGCAGTTTATCCGAGGCAAACTCAACGCGATCTCGAGCAGAAAGTTGTGCCAGACGCTCATTCCACACCACAACCTCTTCAGCCGCGATATCGAGGCCCCAGCGTGTGCTTGAGACCGGGGGAAGAGCCTCTGCGTTGGAATTCAAATTGTCCCTTAATAAATCTACCACGTGCCTACTTCTAACTGCTTGAGTGGAAATCACCGTTGAGATCTATTTATAAGGGTTTTTAGATCAATTGATAATATTAAATCGCCATACTCAAACATCGATTAGTTATATAGCCACCCTGGCGGGGTTAGAGCGGCATTTAGACTACTTCGCTTCGGCTGTTTTTACCTACCTGCGTTCTTACCCAGCTCTTTTGTTGCCCAACAGACGCGCGCGGAAGCGCCGCATGCCAAGTAACCAGCGGTCGTAATCATTGGCCTTTCTTTGAAAATATGTCGCCACTTCAACATGCGGTAGGACCAAAAATCGTTCGTCTCGCATCGCCTCGATACAGGCAAGGGCAACCTCTTCAGGTTCTAAAATGCCATCTCCAGCCGCCTGACGCGTATTGGTTTTGGCCGGTTTTGCACCGGTCTTGGTTCCAGCAGGGTTTAGAATGTTTGTACGAACTGCCTGGGGGCAAAGTACAGATACACCGATGCCATCGTCCGCATGATTGATAAGCACCCATTCAGCAAAGGCGACAGCGGCATGTTTAGACACCGCGTAGGGGCCGGAATCTATTTGGGTCAACAATCCTGCGGCAGATGCAGTGTTAAGCAAATAACCACCTCCACGCGCGATCATGCCCGGCAACACAGCACGCGCCGCCGCCAAATGAGACCAAGTGTGCACAGTCATCATGTCTTGCCAAACATCAGTGGCCAAATCCAAACCACCCCGCTTGCCATAACCTGCGTTAGAGACGAATACATCAACAGCTCCGTATTGTGCTTCGGTCACTTTCACCAATGCTTCAATGGCCTGCTCGTCGGCAACATCTAGCTGGCTCGCACTTCCAACGTCACCAAGCATTGCCGCAGTTTCTTCGGCGTTGTCGGCATTAAGATCGGTACAAACTACAGCCCGCGCACCATGTTGAGCAAAGCCCTGGGCTAGCGCTCGACCAATGCCAGAACCTGCCCCCGTAATAATCGCAACCTTATTTTCAAGTTCCATGTCTAACTTCTCGCTTTGGTTTAAATTCGTTTTGGCTCAATGACGTGCTCAATTGGGTTTCAATTTTCGAATGCTACATCTAAAGATACTGGATAATGGTCACTTGCCGTGCGCGCCATGTGATTAATGTGAATTTGAGGACTCATCGGCACTACCTTTTCGGCGAGCTTATGGCTCACCAGGATATGATCAATCCTCGTGCGACGCTTCGGCCAGTATGTCGATGGATTACGCCCCGCTGCGCGCAATACACAACCTAACGGATCCACCAAACCCACCGCTCGTAACGGCGCGAGCGCGTCGCTTGCATAACTGTCATTGCAGTCTCCCAAAACACAAGTGTAAGCATTTGGGTACTTGTCCAAATATTCGTTGATAATCTGCGCCAACGCTGCACATTCCGCTAGGCGTAACGTATTTGCGCTATGCATTTGCCAGGCCGGATTAGTTTTGGATTTTAAGTGCACGCCGAAGAAGGCCATTCGTACCCCTGGCGCCACCTCAACTTCTGCTTGCAAGGCATCGCGAAAAAATACCAACGGACTTAGCTGTTCAGCGAGCATTTGGGCTTCATCGTGATAAAAGTAGAGCTGCTGATTATTCGGGTCGAGCAATAATCGTTGTCTGTGAGACGTCAGA
>Ga0256847_1001721_pt1 | contig 10609 bp, 9 predicted proteins | sample TeddybearmetaG_FD_189099 | JGI IMG/M metagenome (GOLD analysis project Ga0256847, IMG submission 189099) | Hydrothermal vent microbial communities from East Pacific Rise, Pacific Ocean - Teddybear | ecosystem: Environmental > Aquatic > Marine > Hydrothermal vents | place: Pacific Ocean: East... | reverse complement strand
GTCAACCATCCATTGCGGTACTGCCGTTTGTTAATTTTAGCTCAGACCCCGAGCAGGAATATTTTTCCGATGGCCTGTCGGAGGAGCTGCTTAACCTTCTGGCGAAAATTCCGACACTGAAAGTTACCTCACGCTCTTCCTCGTTTTTCTATAAAGGCAAAGACATCAAAATTTCTGAAGTGGGTCGTGAGTTGGATGTTGCGCACATTCTGGAAGGTAGTGTACGTCGCTCAAAAGACCAGATTCGCATCACCGCTCAGCTCATCAGTGTGGAGGAAGACAAAAACATCTGGTCGCAAACCTGGGATAGAAAGCTGGATGATGTATTTGTCATCCAGGATGAGATAGCAGCAGCTGTGGTAGTTGCGCTTCGAATTCGCTTACTGGGTGAACTCCCCTCGACAGCTCGCACGCCGCCGCACGCTTATGCGCTCTATTTGCAGGCGATAGAACTTATCAATCGGCGAAATGCCGACGGCATGCTGAAAGCAGAAACTGTTCTGCAAAAGGTGCTGGAAATCGACAGCACCTATATTCCGGCCTGGGTCAGGCTCGCTGATGTGTATCATACCGGCGGGTCTGTAGGTGCGTGGCATCCAATCGAGTCATTTCCAAAAGCACGCAATGCTGCAGAAGAGGTGCTGCGCTTGGATGCCAATAATGTACCGGCACTGCTGATGATGTCGATAATCGCGCGGGAGTATAACTACGACTATGACTTAGCTATGGTTTATCTGAAACGCGCGAAGTCATTAAGTCCCAACGGTAACGATTTATGGCGTGATGAACTTTTTACCGCAATGCTGAGCGGAGACTTTTCTTTGTCCGTTCGTCTCGCGGAGGCGGCAGTGCAACGCGATCCGAAAAATACGAACGCTCAATACCTTCTTGGAATATTGTATATGCAGGTCGGGCGTTTTGGTGATGCGAAGGAATCCCTTGGCCGTGCAATTGAGCTAAGTTCGAACAGTTCCGGTTCTCATTTTCACCTGGGTGCGGTATTGCTGCTTGAAGGTAATTTTGACAGTGCCAGACAGCACTTTGAACTGGAGATCAGGGACGGCTATCGCGCTATGGGGCGTGCGCTGTTGTTCTACGCTCAAGGAGATGAAGATCAGGCGGATCAGGCGCTGAAGGACCTGATTGCGCTGGGCTATCGCTGGACTTACCAGATAGCTGCCGTTTATGCCTATCGCAACGAGGCAGACAATGCATTTATATGGCTAGATCGCGCTATGGATCGCCGCGATACCTCACTTATGGGTCTTCGAGGGGATCCTTTTATAGACAACATTCGCGATGATCTGCGACTTGCGGATGTTTACAAGCGACTTGGAATGGCTCTGCCACCTGTGCATATTGAACTCGATAGTGACCGCTTGAATCCATAGCACTGTACTGCCGCTCCCACCATCTTATTGCGCGAGTATCTGTTCCAGCTTTATGGTATCTACCGTGAATAGTCGAATGCCTTCCGCAAGTTTTTCAGTGGCCATGGCATTTTCGTTGTGACCCCACCTGAAATCCTGTTCACTTAATGTGCGGGCGGGGTCGCTGCTCGAGGATGTGTCGTTAGACAAAACCTGTGTGAGCTCGCCATTGTCAGCCTTTAACTCAGCCAGAAGCGCCGGACTGATGGTCAATCGGTCACAACCAGCGAGGGCTTCGATTTCGCCAGTGTTTCGAAAACTGGCACTCATGACCACAGTATTGAACCCGTTTTTTTTGTAGTAATTATAGATACGGTGTACCGATAACACGCCCGGGTCGGTTTCGGCTGTGTATTGCTCACCCGTAGAGGTCTTCCACCAGTCCAGAATACGACCGACAAAGGGCGATACCAAAAATACCCCGGCATCTGCACATGCCATGGCCTGCTCGAATGAAAACAGCAGGGTCAGGTTGCAGTTAATGCCGGATTTTTCGAGCTCAGTTGCCGCTTTGATTCCTTCCCAGGTGGATGCCAGTTTTATAAGTACACGCTCCCGGCCGAACCCAAGCTCTTCATAGTGACCGATTAAGCCTTTAGCCCGATTGATCATTGCGTTTTTATCGAAAGATAATCTGGCATCGACTTCTGTTGAAATGCGCCCCGGAATAATATTGAGTATTTCCTTTCCAACCAGAACCGAGAGCCGGTCGCAGCATAAATCCATTTGTTGCTGGTTGCTGGCAGAACCGTTGGTATTGCTTGTTGCGTACCCTTTTGCCTCGAGCAGTAGATGTGCGTATTGAGGCAATGCAGCTGCCTTAAGTAACAGGGATGGATTGGTGGTTGCATCCAGTGGTTCATATTGTCGAATAGCTTCTATGTCACCCGTATCGGCAACTACATCGGACATTGCCTTTAATTGATCAAGTTTGTTTGTCATGCACTGATTCCTGAAATATTCGTTTGTTATTGGTTTATTTTCGCGCGTTCAGCCACCAACGCATAGTAGTGGTTACCAGCTCGGCGGCGTCCTGTTGAACGAAGTGCGCAGCATCGGGTGCCGTAACAATGGTGAGATCTGCATTAATCCAGTCCCAGGTATTGTTAAGTGCATCAGAAGAGAGCGCTGTATCCTTAAGCCCATGGAAAATGAGTACTGGAAAATTCAATATCGGTGCCGGGGGGGGCTGGGGCGCGTTTGCATCCGGTGGCCCTGGATAGTTCTGTTTGTAATAGGCCAGCATGGCATTAAAGTCGGATTTTTCGAATGCGTTAATATACCGTTTGCGTGCTTCTGGATCGCTTACCCAGCCGGACAGACTTTGTGCATTCATCGGCCCACCAAAAAATATGTCCGGGTCATTTGGTTTGCCTTCACGAAACACCTGGGCGTAGTTGGTATTGGCTCTGGCTTTACTACTGGTTCTTTGCACCTTTGCCAGTCCGTTTGGGTGTGGCAGATTGAGAATTACCAGCTTGTCTACCAGATCCGGACGGGCAAAAGCCAGGCTCCAGGCTACAACGCCGCCCCAGTCATGGCCCACGATGATGGCCTTTTCCTTGCCAAAATGTTGAATTACCGCAGCAAGGTCTGAAACCATATTGGGCATAGCATAATTTTCGTCGCCCTCAGGTTGGTCACTGAGGTTGTAGCCACGCTGATCTATGGCAACTACTTTGTATTCCCCACGTAATCCTTCCATCTGATGCCGCCACGAATACCAGAAGTCCGGAAAACCGTGAATCATGATAACCAGGGGACCCGTTCCGGTAGTTGCATAATGAATTTTAGTGCCATTATTGTCGGCGTATCCATGCTCTACTTCTGACCAGATATCCGCTCGAATTGCGGATAACGACAGGAAAAAAATGACAACTGCAATTAGGTATCTTGGCATATTGTTGGGCTCCGAACGATTTTACCTTGGCTTATATTGTATAACATCAATATCGATTACACTGGTTTTTTGGTAGAAGGATTGAGCGAATGCACTGCGAGGAAATAGATTACGAAATTATTGGTGAAACCATGCAAATGTTGGAGGTTGAGCTTGACCCTGGCGAAACTGTTATCGCAGAAGCAGGTTCCATGAATTATATGGAAGATGGTATTACCTATGAGAGCAAAATGGGTGATGGCTCTCAACCGGACGAAGGTTTCATAGGAAAACTCTGGCAGGCGGGTAAGCGGGTGATAACGGGTGAGTCATTATTTATGACACACTTTTACAACTCGGCAAGCCAGAAACGCAAGGTTGCTTTTGCCTCTCCATTTCCGGGGAAAATTATTGCGCTGAACATGGCAGATGTGGGTGGTAAAATAATTTGCCAGAAAGATTCGTTTTTATGTGCAGCCCTTGGTACCAGCCTGGGTATTAGCTTTAATAAAAAACTGGGTGCAGGTTTTTTTGGAGGTGAAGGATTTATTCTGCAAAAGATTGAAGGCGATGGTATGGCTTTTATGCATGCATCTGGAACGCTGATCGAACGTAAGCTGAACGGCGAAACCCTGCGCCTGGATACGGGCTGCCTGGTGGCCTTTACTGATGGCGTGGATTACGATATTGAGATGGTAAAAGGCTTAAAGAGTATGTTTTTTGGTGGTGAGGGCATGTTTCTGGCTACACTAAGCGGGCACGGTACGGTCTGGATTCAGTCCCTGCCATTCTCTCGATTGGCGGATCGGATACTTGCTCATGCGCCTTCAAGCGGTGGATCCAGTAAGGGCGAGGGTTCGGTTCTGGGTGGTGTTGGACGAATGCTGGATGGTGATTAGACACACGTGAAAAAACTTAAAAACGAAAAGGAATTGGTGAAACTGGCAATCGTTAAAGGTATGAAATACGGCGAAGAAAGGGGAGTCGTCGAATTTGAACCTACGGACTCTGCTGCTGAAAAAATTGAGTATATATACCGACTTTTAGTGCATGACAAGATAATTCAACCAGTGCCGGAAGATCAGGTTTCACAGATCACCATGAAACACAAACTTGCCATTTGGGCGTCAAAACAAAAATAGGGCATTGAGATTCTTGTCTTAACCCCTCAAACCAGCTTGAAACCTTCCCCGCTCAAAGGCATGGAAGGTATTCGGGTTCCGGTGGCGCGAAGGTAAGTTTCTTGCGACTTTAAGCAGGCACGGTATGGTCTGGATTCAGCCCTTACCATTCTCCCGTTTGGCGGGGTCGATCTCGCTTCTACTCCCACTTCCACACTAGAAAATGCCCATTTGCGCCCTCTGCTTGTGCGGAATTAAAACGTTGTAGAGACAAACATCATATAATTCTTGCTCAATGTATAGGAAACAGACACGCTGAAGAAATATTGCTACATTGACGATCGGACGATCAAAGGCTAATTCGACTTATACCTGCTTCTATGATCAGTAAACCCAAAAATGTAAGCGGCTCATTGAGGCGATTTGGCAAGTCAATTCGTGAAATCGGCGTACAATGGCGAAAAAATTGGCGCAATCACGTAATCGTGGGCGCTATTGGCATATTCCTGGCCTTAGCTGGGGCGTTCGGTACCCAAAGTGCCCCGTTGATACATCGAATGATATTTTGGGTATCGTTAATGATCGCTGGTTCTCTTTGCGTCGGTTTCATATTGATCGCTACATCCAAGCGTCCACGCATAGGCCAAAGCAGATTCGTTTTTTGGATATTCATAACATTGCTCACCGCGCTACCAATGTCGCTACTCGCGTGGATGTTGAGCAGCTCTTTGTTTGGTGCGAATGCTCCATCCACATTCGGAGTCTATCTTTGGGTATCCACACTCATCTCAGGGCTAGTCATAACCTTAATGATGTTGTTAAACACACCGGGGCTGGCGACCGAAGGTTTATCTGAGAAAACCGGTACGATGGCGATTCGTTTCATGGCACGGCTTCCGGAAAATCTCGAAGGCGCTGTCATTTATTCACTAAAGGCAGAAGACCACTACCTTAATATTCATACATCAAAGGGGTCTGCGCTCATATTGTCTCGACTTTCCGATGCGATCTCAGAACTTGAGGGCATTGAAGGTGCACAGGTACACCGTTCCTGGTGGGTGGCGCGAGATGCAATCACCGGGGTTCATCGCACCCGCAACGCGGTTTCGCTGGAGCTAAAAGGTGACGTGATCGCGCCGGTTAGCAGGTCAAATGTTAAGGCGCTTCAAGCGTCAGGCTGGATCTGAAACAGACAGACTACTGGCCAGTCCCCATCTGGCGCCACAAAGATTACCAATCACGATTCGCGAATGGTTAACAATCACCATTCACGAAATAATCGGGTCCTCCACGAATACCAGATCGATATGCCGGAAAGGTGACGATAGAGTTGATCGAACTGTTACCTATAAAGAGGCGATTATGTCCAATAAATTTACTGAAAGAACATTACATGCCAGCGCGGTCACACTTTGCATTCTTCTCACTCTGGGGTCTGAAGCAGCTCAATCTACAATCGATACGACTGTGAAAATATCCGTTTCTAACATTACTACTTCTGACGGATACGTTATGGCAGCGCTATATGATGAAGCTGGTTGGGGCAAAGAACCTGTTGATTCGGTTCGACTGGCAGTAAGCGAAGACACCCTCACAATCAGCTTAACGGCACCAAAACCCGGTCAATACGGAATTCGTTTGTACCATGATGTTGACGGAAATGGAAAGCTAAATGCCAATGTAATGGGAATCCCCACCGAACCCTTCGGGTTTTCTAACAACGCACCACCGCGTTTTGGACCTCCACCGTTCAGCGCAGCTGCTTTTGAAATTGGTGAGGGTGGCGTAACCCAGGCAATCTCGTTATAAGCCTCGATATTTTTTTACAAGGAGGAGTAAGACATGACGCAATTCAAATTTTCTCGCCGCGAGCTCGGTGGTTTCATGCTCGGTGCCACCACTTTTGCAGCGTTGCCGGTATGGGCCAAGGAACCTCACAACTGGCAACTGGGTTTTAAGACCCCGCCACAAGAACTCGACAGCGAACTTAAGCGTATTTCAGGTAAGCTGCCATCCGATCTGGAAGGTGTTCTGTTCCGCAATGGGCCAGCGCAATATGAACGTAATGGAGTCCGGCTTGGGCATTGGTTTGATGGCGATGGAATGATCCAACGTTTTATAATTGGCAATGATCGCGTGCGTCATCGAGGTCGATTCGTTTCCACAAACAAACGGCGTGCCGAGGAAAAAGCAAAACGATTCCTATATTCTGGATTCGGCTTTTCGCCCCCAAATCCAGTGCCTCTTCGAGGTCCTGATGATATCAATGCAGCCAATACCAGTGTATTGAGGGTTGGAAACGAACTCTGGGCTCTGTGGGAAGGCGGGTCACCCTGGCGGCTTGATGCTGAAAACCTCAATACTATCGGACGCCATGCATTCCCGAATGAATTCGATGGTGCACCATTTTCTGCGCACCCCAAGCAGGGGCCAGACGGTGATATATGGAATTTCGGCGCCTTTGGTAATCGCTGCATCATCTGGCAGATTGCATCGGATGGCAGTTTCAAAAAAGCGACAATGATTACTTTACCAACCCCCAGTTTAATGCATGATTTTGCCGTCACACAGCGCAGTATTATCCTTCTAATGCCACCGATGCTGTTGTCAGGTGGGAACGGAACCTCCCTGATTGACAATTATTCCTGGCAGCCGGATAAACCACTACAAGTTCTGATTCTGGATAAGGAAGATCTCACGCAGCAGCGCCTTTACGAACTACCGGCGAAGTTTTTGTTTCATGTGGGTAACGCATGGGAAGATTCCCAGGGAGTCATCCGACTGGATTGCTTTCTAACTGAAAATTCATATTTCGCCACACACACCGCAAGAGAGTTGCCGCGCGGAGAGTACAGTGACCCTCCAAATGCCCGGCCTACGCTGCTTACGTTTCACCCGGATGGTCGTGCATCTACAGAAACGCACAAAGGAATCGGGGAATTTCCTCGTATTGACCCTCGTCGTGTTGGAATCGAGCATCGCTACACCTACGGCGTCACTGGCTCAGGTATCGCCAGCTGGGACTGGCAAAGTGGCCGCCAGTCGATTTACATGTACGGTTCGGACTATTGGGCTGAAGAACCTATATTTGTCCCTCGGCCAGGAGGATCGACAGAAAATGATGGGTGGTTAGTCGCGACAGTGCTCAACACACGTTCAGGAATTACAGAGCTCGCATTCTTTGACGCACGCAATATAGCGGATGGCCCAATCGCATTGTATGCATGTCCATATGCCTTACCGATAGGTTTTCACGGAATATTTGACTCGATTTGATGTGATGTGATAGTAGTTTTGCTACTCAATAGTCTGGCGTAGTTCTGTTTCAATGTGCCTGGTCATAGTCAAATAGATATAGGGAGCTAGAACCGCCAGAAGATTTATAAGTATGCGAACAACAGCTTCAATCTGGTTTGTAAAAGGTGGTAAAAACGACATAGATACCCAGATTGATGCACCCCCAATTTCGTCTGCGACTTTCAAACCAATACCGAACGATCCACCCACTACACATATTATAAAAATACCCACGCTCGGCCACATCAAATCAATATAACGAGATAGTGCTATCCAGCAGACGGTGCCCGCGAGCAATAGCGGTGCAACGAATTTGAAAACCATCAGTGCGGTGTTCACACTCAAAGATATACCCGCTGTTTTCCCAAAATAGAATAACGTACCTTGAATAACAAATACCGACAGAACAACAATTCCAGCCATTATTGCAGGAGGCAAAACGGCGTAAGCAAGCCAGGGATAGAGAGCAGACCAGGAACGTAGCTCCGGGCGAGACAGAAGTTCATTGAGAACACTCTTTTGAGCGCCCAATTCAGAACTCGCGTGGGCGCTTGCCTGGGACTCACTCATTCCGCTTTCTAACGCCGCTGTTTTTAAGTCATGGAAATGGTCACGCAATTCGCTAATTATTCGATGGACACGGCGTGGAGAGATTCCATTCCTAAGTAACTGTACTGAAAGTTCTGCGTGGCTAAATTGTTTAGACATAGTTGGTATCGCCTTCCACTATAGGCACATCTTTTAGTACATTGCCAAGTACATTACCGATGCCTTTACTGATGCGATCCCAACGCTCCGTCAATGTTGCCAGACGTTTTCTACCCTTTGTCTTAACGGAGTAATATACACGTGTGCGGCCGTTTACCATTTTTCTTCGAGCCTTCAATGCTCCGGATCTCTCCAGCCCGTGCAGAACAGGATAAACAACGCCTTCTCCCAGCGAGATAGATTCTCCGGTGTTGATACGAATAGCGCGTACCAGTTCGTAACCGTACATCTCCTGTCGATCCAATAGCTGCAGTAACAGAAGCTCAGGAACTCCACTCATAAACGGAGGATTTGAGGCTGACATGTTTCTACGCCTATACTATTTAGTTCGAGGCATAATACTGTTTGGTTCGAGGTATGTAAAGCGGTACGGTCAGAATTCAATTCTTACCATTCTCTCGATTGGCAGTTCGGATTTTGGCGAATGCACCATCCCGGGGTTGGATACAATAAGGGAGGGGCTCCATTGGGGGAGGAGTTGAACCATTGCCGCACAGAGAATGGAGAGGGATATGTCGGTTTCCCAATCTGGGAATTGTATTCTATTTTGCAAGGATCGCTTGCTATCAGTAAATTGCGCGGGAGAGTAGAGTTCAGAGCTGCTATTAGCTGCAATTGACAATACAACAGAAAATAAAATTTAGTACTGTTTTCACTCGTCTCAAACCAGCTTAAAACCCTCACCACTCAAAGGCATGGAACGTATTCGGGTTCCAGTCGCAGCATATATAGCGTTGGTCACTGCAGGCGCCAGAGGGGGTAAGGCAGGTTCACCCAGACCGGTTGAGCGATTGTTACTCTGGATAAAATGGACATCGATTTCGGGTGTCGACGCTATTCGCATAACTGGATACTGATGAAAGTTATCCTGCTGGATTACACCATTGTCCATCGTGATCTGCTGCATCGCCATCGTACTCAGGCCATCGATAATTGCGCCCTGCACCTGGCTCATCGCGCCACTCATGTTAATGATTGGGCCTACATCTACGACAGCGGTCACCTTGTTTACCGTGAAGTTATTATCGGCATCGACTGAAACTTCCGCTATCTCGGCGACATGTGCTGCGTGACAGAAATAAAATGCCAGTCCAAGACCCGACCCTTCCGGTAATTTTTTACCCCAGCCCGCTTTGGTTGCAGCCAGTTTAATTACATCAATCGCACGGCCTGTATTTATGATGTTGACGTTGCCTTCCTTGACCCAGCGTCGCGACCCCATAAGTTCCAGCAAAAACTCTACGTGATCTCGCTCGGCTAACACCGATAACTCGTGAATGAAACTTTGCTCAACAAAGGCGTTGGTGTTGGAACCGGGTGCGCGCCAGGCACCACATGGCGTGTTGATAGGCATCAGGGTCTGTGTAACACGCGCATTATTCAGCGCTGTCATTGGAAATTCATTGCCATTGAAACCTGTGCCAATGACTTTCTTACCTTTGTGGGCGAAGCCAATGTAATGCTGATCCCAGGCTACCAGTTTGCCTTGCTCGTTGATGGCGGCCTTCATGTTCTCGAAACCGCCAACTCTGAAAAAGTCATTGTGAATATCGTCCGTGCGGGTCCACGTCAGTTTTACCGGCACCCCGGCATAGCGTGAGATTGCCATGGCTTCTGCTGCGAAGTCGTGCACGGCACGGCGACCAAACCCGCCACCCATTCTGGTGGGATGAACAGTAACGTTGTCCGGCTCAACTCCAAGCATGTTGGCCGCTATTTCTTTGACCTGGCCCGGGAACTGGCTGGGTATCCATATTTCCATGCTATCAGGCTGACCAGCAGTACCTTTGCGAAAATCTACCGTACAGTTCATCGGTTCCAGGCATACGTGGGCCACGAAGGGAAACTGATAGAAAGCCTGGTGCGTGCGATTCTTGCTGTCTACAAGTGCAGCAGCAACAGCTTCACCTTCACGAAGAATTACGCCGTTATTCTGATCCGCGATTTGTTTGGCCTGACTGACCATCGCCTGCCAGGTGTCCCCGGATGCGAGCGTCTCATCCCAGACGACCTTGAGTTTGCTTTTGGCATCAAAAACCGACCAGGTGTCTTCCCCGACAATTGCGATACCACCACGCAGTACCGCAAGGCCATCAAGAAAGGCCATAGCCGCC